>MDTD01076407.1_pt1 | contig 20726 bp, 24 predicted proteins | sample 811221 | NCBI WGS metagenome assembly MDTD01 (sample SAMN05326646, study PRJNA326480) | marine metagenome | isolation source: seawater | place: Pacific Ocean: South West | collected 2011
AAAGTTGAACCTAATAAAGTTTTTAAAAAACCAAATCAAAATGAAAAAAAAGCTCTTGAAAATCTTGTAAAAAAAATTGAAAGTTTAAATGACAAGATGTCACCAGAAGATATACAGACCGAGGTATATACCGTCGGAAAACAAAATGGTTATGAGAAGAAACTAAGAGATTGGTTTAAACTTATATATCAAGTTGTATTTGGTGAGGAAGACGGTCCAAGAATGGGTTTTTTTATAAGTTTTTTTGGAATAAAAGAAACTGTAGATCTTATTAATAAAAAATTAAACAATTAATGTACGATATTTTAAAAAAATATATTTTTAACTTAGACCCCGAGGTAGCTCACGATTTAGCAATTAAATCGTTAAAATTAAATTTTTTACCTGAAAGCTTATTCCGGGTTGAAGGAGAACATATTTTAGAGACAAAAATTTTTAATCAGACAATTAAAAATCCAATAGGATTAGCTGCAGGATTCGATAAAAGTGCAGAAGTTTATAACTCTTTATTTAATTTTGGTTTTGGCTTTATTGAGGTTGGAACGGTTACACCAAGAAGACAACTTGGAAATCCCAAACCTAGAGTTTTCAGATTAGAAAAAGACAAAGCTTTAATTAATAGACTCGGTTTTAATAATCATGGATCAGAAATAATATCAAAAAGAATTTCAAAAAATTCTCCTAACGGTTTTTTAGGGATCAACATTGGTCCAAACAAAGACACTGTGAATAAAATTGATGACTTTTTAATTTGTTTATCAAAATTCCATAATTTAGGTAATTATATAACAATCAATATTTCATCGCCTAATACTGAAGGTTTGAGAGATTTTCATGAAAAAAAATCTTTAACAAACTTATTTGATAAAATTTACAACTTTAAAAGGGAAAAAAATTTTTCAACACCTCTTGTCGTAAAAATTTCACCTGATATAGAAAAAGAAAACATAAGCGAGATAATTGAGATACTTTTTAAATTTAAAATAGATGGAGTAATAATTTCAAACACATCCGATAAAAATCGTACAAATTTAAATGATGAAAAAAAAATAGAACAAGGTGGTTTGTCTGGAAGTCCAATCAAAAAAATATCGACTGAACTTATTAAAACTTTTTATAAAGAACTTAAAAATAAAATTCCGATTATTGGTGTAGGAGGAGTTGACTCTGGAGATAGTGCTTACGAAAAGATTTCAGCTGGAGCAAGTGCTTTACAACTATACACGGGAATGGTCTATAACGGGCCTTTAGTAATTAAAGATATAAAGAGAGAATTAATTGCAACTTTAAAAAAGGAAAAAATTAATAATATTCAAGAAGCAGTCGGAATTAATACTTGACCGATATTAATTCAGCTATTATACAACTCATTAATTATGCCAAAAAAATGTGAATTAACAGGTGTCTCCCCTCTAAAGGGTCATAACGTAAGCCACTCAAATAATAAAACTAAAAGAAGATTTCTTCCAAATCTTAAAAAGGTTAATTTCAGAAGTGAATTATTAAAAAAAAATATTAGATTAAGTGTTACAAATGCAGCATTAAGGACAGTAGATTTTAAAGGTGGATTAGATAAGTTTTTGCAAAAAGCTAAAAATAAAAACCTTTCAAAAAGAGTAAAAAAAATTAAACTTTCAATTGAGTCAAAACATTAAAATTCACAATAAAAAATTGTTTTATCTCTTATCTTTTTTGATGGGAGTTATAGTCATTGCATCTAATTTTCTTGTTCAATTTCCGGTAAAATATATGCAATTAGAAAACATCTTAACTTATGGCGCATTTAGTTATCCAATTACATTCTTAATTACAGATTTAGCTAATAGAGCTTTTGGAAAACAAGTTGCAAAAAAAATTGTTTATTTTGGTTTCTTTATTGGAGTAATGTTAACTTTTTTGATTTCAACAAATTTTAATGACATTATTTCAATTAGAATTGCGATTGGCTCAGGAACTGCTTTTTTCATAGCGCAAAATTTAGACGTAAATATTTTTGATAAATTAAGAAAAAATAAAAATTGGGTTGTTGCACCTCTTGCATCTTCTTTAATAGGTTCGACTGTAGATACTTTTTTATTCTTTTCGATTTCTTTTTATAATACTGGAATTCCATGGTTATCTTTAGCTTTTGGTGATCTAATTGTAAAATTATTGATTGCGTTTATGATGTTAATACCTTTTAGATTATTGATAAAATCTATTAAAGATTTTTCAGGGTATAAAGTTAAAATCTCTTAATTAATGTAAATTTCTTTTTTTTCTCTCAGAAAAAAGGTTTGTTAGTTGATTTATCATTACGTCACCAAGGTCCTGAACATCAACTATCTTTACTGCACTTTTATAATATCTTGTAACATCGTGACCAATCCCAATTGCGAGTAATTCTACATTTGATTTATTTTCTATCCATTTAACTACTTCCTTTAGATTAGTTTCTAGATAATCACTCGTATTTGTCGAAAGTGTGGAGTCATCGACCGGAGCACCGTCGGAGATAACCATTAATATTTTTCTCTCCTCTTTTCTTTGAGACATTTTATTGTAGGCCCATTTTAAAGCTTCACCGTCAATATTTTCTTTTAACAATCCCTCTTTAAGCATTAAGCCCATATTTTTTTTTGATTGCCTCCAAGGTACATCAGCAGATTTATAGATTATGTGTCTCAAATCATTTAATCTTCCTGGCAAGCGTGGTTTATCATTTTTCATCCATTTTTCACGACTAGAACCACCTTTCCAATGTCGTGTAGTAAATCCTAAAATTTCGACTTTAACTGAGCACCTCTCTAAAGTTCGAGACAAAATATCTGCACAAATCGCAGCTACTGTAATTGGTTTACCTCTCATCGAACCCGAGTTATCAATCAGGATTGTTACTAGTGTATCTTTAAAATCAACATCTTTTTCTTTTTTAAAAGATAACGAATTATAAGGATCAATAATAACTCTAGAAAGTTTAGATGTGTCAAGCAGTCCTTCTTCCAAATCAAATTCCCATGATCTATTTTGTTTTGCCAAAAGTTTTCGTTGTAACTTATTTGCTAGCTTATTTATAAAGTTTTTAAGTTGATGTAGCTGTTGATCTAGGTTAGCTCTCAACCTGTCGAGCTCAATATCATTTTCAAGATCTTCTGCCTTTATAATCTCATCAAATTCATTAGTAAAAACTTTATAATTTTTTTCAAAAATATTTTTTTTAGAAGTAAATTTTTTCTTTGATGAAGAATTTTCGTTTTCTACCTCCATCTCCTGATCTCCATCCATGTCCATTTCGTGCGAAGAGTGCTCTAAGTCTGGAATTCCAGCATCAATCGACATTTCTTGCTTTTCTTTAGTTTTACCATCCTTTTTATCATTCTTATTATCTGGCTTTTGATCTATTGAATTTTTTTCATTTGATTTTTCTTTTTCTGATGGATCATTAATGTTTTCCTCTAATCTAAGATTTTTTATAATTTTTGAAACTAATGAGTTAAAAATATCTTGCTTTTCAATATTATCTTTAAGGATTTTAATTTTATTTTTAAATTCTTTTTCAAAATTTTTAGAAATTTTGGAAAAATTTTTATCTAAACTTTTACTATTTTTGTTTTCAAAAAAACTGTTTCTTAAGAAATTTTCGAAAGCATCAGAAATTTCAATATTTTTCTTTTCTTTAAATTTATCTTCACCTAATTTTTCTTTATAGTACTTCTGAATATTCTTTTTAATACCACCGAACTCTTTTGATCCTAAGATTTCATATCTAATTTTTTCTGCGATATTATAAAGCTTCTTTGAAGTTTCCCCGCTTGGTTCAAAAGATTTAAAAATTTTACGGTTGCTTAATCTGTATTTAAGGGACTCTGAGTCAGCTAAAGCTCTTATTTTCAGATAATTGATATTTTTAATGTTATCTAATTCTGGTAAAAAAATGGTATTCTTTTTTTTATCACTTTTATCATTTCCGAATATGACTTCTAAGTTTTCTGACTTTGCAACAGATTTTACAGTTGAAGAAATAGCACTTTTAAAATTTTCAATTATTTGTTCTTTTTTTCCCACACTATAGAACCACGTTGATTGAGGACTCAGGAAGATCTTCTCCAAAACATCTTTGATAATATTCTGAAATTATTTTTTTTTCTATCTCATCACATTTGTTTAAAAAAGTAATTCTAAAAGCGTAACCAGCATCCTTAAATATATTAGTATTCTCAGCCCAGTGTAAAACTGTTCTAGGACTCATAACAGTTGAAATGTCTCCATTCATAAACCCTTTTCTTGAGAGTTCTGCAACTTTTATCATATTGGAAAGCTGCTCTTTACCTTCTTTGTTATTCATTTTTTTATTTTTAGCTAAAAGGATTTCAAATTCTTTATCGAATGCTAGATAGTTTAAAGTTGTGACTATATTCCACCTATCCATTTGACCTTGGTTAATTTGTTGGGTTCCATGATATAGACCGGTTGTATCTCCTAACCCAATAGTATTTGTGGTAGCAAACATTCTAAAAAAATCGTGTTGTTCAATAACTTTATTTTTATCTAATAGAGTAAAATTTCCCTCATTTTCTAAAATTCTTTGGATAACAAACATAACGTCAGGACGCCCAGCGTCATATTCATCAAAAACTAGTGCGATAGGGTTTTGTATTGACCAAGGAAGAATTCCCTCTTTAAATTCAGTTACTTGTTTTCCATCTTTAAGAACAATAGAATCTTTTCCTATTAGATCAATTCTACTAATGTGGCTATCCAAATTTACTCTTACACAAGGCCAATTCAATCTAGCTGCAACTTGTTCTATATGAGTAGATTTTCCGGTCCCATGATAACCTTGAATTAAAACTCTTTTGTTAAATGAAAATCCTGCTAGAATTGCAAGAGTAGTATCCCTGTCAAACTTATAATCTAAATCTATTTTAGGCACATATTCATTTTTTTTTGAAAAACCGTCAACTTCCATTTCAGAATCTAATCCAAAGGATTGTTTAACTGAAATTTTCATATCAGGTTTTTGTATTAATCCGTTTAAAGCCATAATTTATTTTTTTCCAAAAGTTGTTTTTAGTTGACTATAAGCTAATGTTATTTTTTTTAACTTATCTTCAAATTTTTTACTACCATGGTTTTTATCAGGATGATATTTTTTGACAAGTGATTTAAATTTCTTCTGTATTTCCTCCCATTTTGCTGACCAATTTAAACCCATTATTTCTAAAGCATCTTTATCAGTTTGTTTAAGCTTCGATTTTTTGTACTTGTTAAAGTTTTCAGTACTAAAAATATTAAGCTTATCCTCAAGCGCATTCTGCCATAAAATTCTAAAAAAATTTTCAGAGGATGAAAAACTTTTTGTGGATTTATGCCATGTCACGTCAGATTTTAAAAAGAATTCAATTTCATCTGCCGACATGTTTTCAAAATAATTCCATTTTTTGTTAAATATTTTGATATGCTCTAGGCATAATAATCTATATTTTTTACTATTATCCCTTTCCACCGGAGCTTTAAATTTACCCGGCTCTTTACAATTTTCCCAATCACAAATTATTTTCATATAATAATTTTTATAATATAATATCCATTAAATGGAAAACTTTTTATCTGATATAGAAAAAAAAATTAAAACAAATATTAAGATTGAACAATTAAAGATTTACGACGATACTGAAAATCATATAAAACACAAATTTTTTAGTAAAGGTAAATACCATATTCGTTTGGAAATTTACTCAAATTACCTTAAATCTTTATCCCGGATCGATGGTCAAAAAAAAATATTGGATTTACTAAAACAAGAAATTAAAGAAAAAATCCATGCTATCCAGATAATCATTAAATAATTTTTTTTAAATAACTTTCGATTTGAGATGATTTAAATTTTTGTCTCCCTGGAATTGTGGTTGTTCCGATCTTTTTAAGTAAAATTAAATTTATTTTTTCATCATTATTTTTTTTATCTTTTTTCATTAAATCAACAAAATTTTTAATATTAATTTTTGAAAAGATTTTCTTTAAGTCATAGTTTAATTTATTTTTTTTATATATATCTAAAATTTCAACTAAAGTTTTTTTTGAACATATTTTTCTACTTAATGAAAGTTTTGTTGCAACCCCCATTCCAAGAAGCACAGCTTCACCATGATTTATGTTCTTTGAATAATTATTTTTTGTTTCAATTGCATGAGCAAAAGTATGGCCAAAATTTAAAATCATTCTCAAATTTTTTTCATTCGCATCTTGACGAACAATTTGAGATTTAATTTCACAACTTTTTTTAATTGCATAAATCAGCTTATTTTTATTTTTACCCAAAACAAGGTATGAATTAGATTTTAACCATTTAAAAAAATTTGAGTCTTTTATAATTGCATGTTTTAAAATTTCAGCGTAACCGCATATCATCTGTCTTTTTGAAAGAGAGTTTAAAAAATCTGTATCTGAAATGACCAATTTAGGCTGATGAAAACTACCGATTAAGTTTTTTCCATTTTTTGAGTTCACACCAGTTTTTCCTCCGATCGATGAGTCAACTTGCGCAAGAAGTGTTGTAGGAATATTTATGAAATTAACTCCTCTTTTTAAAACACTTGCAACGAAACCTGCTAAATCTCCAATTATTCCACCACCAACAGCAATCACTAAATCAGATCTGTTAAAACTTTTGGACATAATTTTTTCTAAAAAATGATTTACAGAATTAAAACTTTTAAATTTTTCTGAAGGGTTTACTGTGAAAATTATTAAGTTATATTTTTTTAATAGAGATTTAATTCTTTTTAAATAAGCTTTGGGAACATTTTTATCAAAAAAAATTACAATATTCTTTGTACCTGAGCAAAGAACATTAATCTTTTTGGGAAGAATATTTAAAATACTTTTTCCAATAATCAGGTTGTAGTTTTCTTCCTCTCCTTTAATTTTTATTGAGATTTTTTTCATAAATTTTTAAAATTTTTTCCACAATAAGCTTTTTGTTCTGATTTTTACATCTAATTCTAAAATTTGCTAAAGCATAATATTTAGCTCTGTCATTAAATATTTTTTCCATTTCTTTTGTAGAATTTTTATTGATTAACAAAGGTCTTTTGCTAGTTTTATTATTTACTCTTTTTACAAGAGTATTTAAATCAACATCAAGCCAAAAGCTTATGCATGAACTAAGTGCTTTTTTCCTTATATTTGTATTCATAAAAGCTCCACCACCCAACGATATTATGGTACCTGCTTTGTTAAGGAATTTTAAGGTAATTTTTTTTTCCAGATTTCTGAAAAAAACTTCGCCTTTCAGCTGGAAAATTTTTTCTATACTTATCTTCTCTTTTTTTTCAATAATTTTATCGATATCAAAAAAATCCATTTTTAGCTCTTTGGATAATATTTTTCCTATCGAGGATTTTCCAGATCCCATCATTCCAGTCAAAACAAGGCTTTTTTTCAATTAATATCCTAAATTTAAAATTGATTTTTCACAAATTTGTCTTATTTATTTAGTTTAAATATATATCTTTTTATGATGCAACTCAAATTAAGACAAAAAAAAAGCTTGAGAGACTCTTTTATAGGATCGTTAATAAAATTTGTATTAGCAGTCATCTTGTTTATTATTGTAATCTTTGTCGTTGAAAAGTTCAATTTTCCATCCCCTAAAGAAAACTTTAAAATAGATATAACAAATGAAATTAATAAGCTTAAGTAAATACGTCTGCTTAATAATTCTTCTTATTTTTAATTGTAATTTAATTTACGCTGAAGAAGAGGAAGTTGACATTTGGAAAAATAACAAGCCAAAAAAAAATCCGCAAAATTCTGCTTTGTCTAATGATAGTGATTCTTCAAACTCCATTTTTAATAAAAAAAGAGAACAAAAAGAAAAATTATTTATCGAGGAGAATATTGAAAATAGAGAAGAAGATATAAAAATTTATGGAATTTACGACCCTGAAGACAATGATTTTAAACTACAGATGTGGGCCAATACAAAACCCCAAGAAATAAAAAAAATAATAAATAGAATTGATAAACTTGAATTATCAAATTTTTCTAAAGACATTTTTATCAAAACGATGTTAACTTATTCTTACACTCCACCACAAATGAGCGAGGAGGAATTCATTGGATTAAAATTAAATTGGTTAATGAAAAATGATGAAGAAAAAATTTTAGAGGAATATCTTAATAAGAATCAAGAATTTCATAATAAAGCTAAAGTGATACAATATTTAGTTGATAGAAGTATTTCTAGCGCAAAATTAAAAGATGGTTGTGAAAAAGTAAATTTTTTAAATAAAGAAATAAAAGATTCTTATCTTGAAAAATTTAAGATATATTGTCTTATATTTCAAAAAAAGAATAATCAAGCCCAATTACTATTTGATATTTTAAAAGAACAGAAAATGTCTGATGATTTTTTTAATGATAAGATTAACTTTCTTTTAGGAATTTCAAAAACTACATCGCAAAAGGTAAACGAAAAAAATCTTCTATACTTTTATCTTTCATCAGTTACAGTTGATGATTTTAAATTTCAACCAGACAAAAAAACAAGTAAAGCAATTTGGGAGTACCTGAACTCTGCTAATCTAATTAAATTGGAAGACGTTGAAAATATAGATAAAATAAGAGAGCTGGAGCAAGCTGCAAATGATAATACGTTAGATAAGAAAAAAATCTTTGAAATTTATAGACAAATCCCTTTTGAATTAAATGTATTAATAAACGCAGAGGATGTTTATCAAACGTTAAACAGCGTAAACTCAAGATCACTAATTTATCAGAAATATTTACTTTCTGATAACATTGAAAATAAGATTAAGTTATTATTTTTACTGAAAGACTTATTTAAAAAAGATAAGCTTCAAAATGTTTATGCTAAATTTTTAAGTAATAATTTAAAATTATTAGATAAAGAAAAAATTCCAAAGTCATATAAGGAGATAGTAGAAAAAAATATTCTAGATGATGAAGAATTCAAATTAGGTAGAATTAAATATAATGATAAAATTATTCACAAATCAAGAATAATTAGATTTTACACTGAAAAAGGAACATCAAAACAAAAATCACAAAAAGACCTTAATAATATCTATAAAAAAATACGAAGGAACAAAAATTATTTTTTTTCAGCAAAAGATTTAGCTTTAATTGAGTCCTTAAAAATAGATGGATTTGAAATCCCTAAAGAGATTAATTACGAAAAAATAGCAAAAAAATACAGTATTCCCTCCAATCTTCTTAAATTAGCAGAAAATGAGGAGACAGGATATCTTGCCCTGAAGTTAGTTGAGATTATTGGAGAGGATGATATTCAAAATTTAGATCCAGAAACAATTTATTTCATCACACATTTACTTAACAAAATGAAACTATTTAATTTTAGAAACCAGTTTTTAATTTCTGGACTACCATTAAGAGTGTAATTATAATGCGTTTTAATGGCTATAAAAAAGATTTTAATTATTCCTGATAAAATATTAAGAAAAAAATCCTTACCAGTTGAGGAAGTAAACAAGGAGATCAAAGATCTTTTAAATGATATGTTGGAGACTATGTATAATGCCCCCGGTATTGGGTTAGCTGCTATTCAAATAGGAATACCTAAACGATTAGTAGTTATGGATCTTTCAAAAAATCCTGAGAAAAAAGAGCCAATGTTCTTTATTAATCCTGAGATTATTTCTAAGTCTGAGACTATGTCTTCATATGAAGAGGGATGTTTATCAATTCCAAATCAATTTGCAAAAATTGAAAGACCTGACTCATGCCAAATTAAATATTTAGATTTTAATGGTAAAACACAAGAAATGAGAGCTAATGGATTACTTTCAACATGCATTCAACATGAAATAGATCATTTGAACGGTGTTTTATTTATTGATTATTTATCAAAATTAAAAAAAGATATAATAGTAAAAAAAGTTTCAAAACAAAAAAAAGGCCAAGAGAGAATTGTAGTTTAATTTCTAAAATGCCATTACAAATAATATTTATGGGCACGCCCGATTTTTCAATTAATACACTCAAATCATTAATTAATGACGGCCATAAGATACTAAGAGTGTATACCCAGTCTCCAAAAAAAAAACAAAGAGGACATAAAATAATAAAAACGCCCGTACATTTTGCGGCCGAAGAATTTAAATTAGATGTGAAAACATCAAATAATCTTAATAATGATGAAGATTACTCCTTTTTTAAAAATACAAAGATTGATTTAGTGGTGGTTGTTGCCTATGGAAATATCATACCTGAAAAGTTTTTAAAGATCCCCAAACTTGTTTTTTTAAATTTACATGCTTCATTACTTCCAAAATGGAGAGGTGCTGCACCAATAGAAAGATCTATTTTATCTCATGAAAAAGAGACAGGTATATCGATTATGAAAATAGTTTCAAAGTTAGATGAAGGACCATATATGATGCAAATTAAATTAAAGATTAGAGAAAATATGTCTGCCGGCGAACTAAGAAAAAATCTTTCAGTCATCGGTGCCAAAGCAATGTCCGAATCTCTTAAGTTAATCTCAGAGGATAAGGCAATGTTTAAGGAACAAGATCATCTAAACTCATCTTATGCTAAAAAAATTAAAAAATCTGAAACCCAGATTGATTGGAATGATAAAGCTAAAAATATCAACGCTAAGATAAATGCTTTTAATCCAAAACCTGGTGCATGGTTTTTTTATAAAAAAGAAAGAGTTAAAGTTTTTAAAGCTTTAGAGGTCAAACAAAATGGTAATCCAGGAGAAATTTTAGATAACGAATTAACTATAGGAACAGGATTAAACGCAATAAAAATTCTTGAACTTCAAAAAGAGGGAAAAAAAATTCTTAATTCAAAAGAATTTCTTAAAGGAAATAAACTATTTAAAGGAACAAAATTATTTTGAAAATTTTTAATTACCATATGATCATTGAATATGATGGTTCCAAATTTATAGGATGGCAAATTCAAAAAAAAGGGAGTTCAATTCAAGGTGAAATTCAAAGAAACTTAAAGAAAATTTTTAATAAAAAAATTACATTGGTAGGATCTGGAAGAACTGACTCTGGTGTTCATGCAGTAGCCCAGTCAGCAAACTTTTTATTTGAAAAGTATCTAGATTGTAAAAAATTAAAAGCCAGACTGAATCATTTTTTAGAGAAAAAAAAAATTTCCGTAATTTCAATAAAAATAAAGAATATAAAATTTCATTCAAGATATAGTGCGGTAGAGAGAAAATATGGGTATTTAATAGTTAATAGAGAAAGTCCTTTGGCTTTAGAGTCGTTAAGGGCATGGCACATAAAAAATAATCTTAATGTGGCTATTATGAAACAAGGAGCAAAAATCTTAGTTGGTACGCACGATTTCTCAACTTTTAGATCTTCAACGTGTGGAGCTAAATCTCCAATAAGAACACTTAAAAAAATAGAGATAATAAAAAAAAAGGATGGAAAAATTTTTATTCAATTTATTTCTAAATCTTTCTTGCAACAGCAAGTAAGATCAATGGTAGGTTGCATTAAATATCTTGGAGAAGGAAAATGGAATTTGAAAAAATTCACTAAAGCTTTCAAATCAAAAAGAAGAGCGATGTGTGCTCCACCAGCTCCGGCTCACGGATTATATCTCTTAAGTGTTAAGTATTAATTATTTTAAACCGTATCTTTTAATCGAACTAATTGAGATATTAGCTATTGAAATTAAGTTTTTTAAAAAAGAAAACTTATTGTATAATTGATTTATTTTCCAAATCCAAAAAAGATTTCTTATCTTATTACTTTGTAGTGAGTCATTTCTAACTCTGTAAATTGTTAAATTTTTTTGAAGTCCGTAAGCTTTACCAATTCTTTTAAGTATTTGACATTTATAAAAATAGTCCTCACAAATTTTTGTCGGTGTAAATTTGATATTTTTAACTAGCTCTCTTTTTACTATCATTGTGCTTGTAGCAATGGAGGTATTTTTTGTAAACTTTTCAAAAGATATTTCTTCTGGGGAAGGAATTTCCTTTACTTTACTTTTGTCTTCAAAATTTGCTAAATAATTTGTATAACTGAATTTTAAATTATTCTTTTCCATAAATTTCAATTGTTTTTCTAATTTGTTTTTTTTCCATAAATCGTCCGAGTCAATGAATGCGAGATAGTCACCTTTCGATTTTTTTATGGCAAAATTTCTACAATACGCAGCCCCCTTATTTTTTTTGAGATAGAAAATCTTAATTTTTTTATTCCTGTAGTACTTTCTTAATATTTTAATTGTCATCTTGTTTGAACAGTCGTCAACTAAAATAAGTTCCCATTTTTTATAAGATTGGTAAAGAATTGAATTAATTGTTGCCGATATATATTTTTCACTATTAAAATTTGGGAGAATAATAGAAATTTTTTTTGCCACTATAAGATTGACCTTTTCCACTCAGAGTATAGCTCTTCTACTTCTAAATTTTTAAAATGAAAAATTTGTTTAAAACTCATTTTGTAAAAATCGTCTATAATAACATTATTACATGAAGTCATTAATTTTGAATATTTTTCTTGTTCTCTAATGTATTTTCCTCTATCTAAATTTATCATAATGTTATTTAGAAACTTATTATTTGATTTAACAGGGTCCACAGCGAGAAAAATGCTTTCACTAAAAAGGGTTGCCAAGTTATTGACACTTGCTGTGGTTTGGTCATCAAGGTGATGAATAGCTCCATTAACAAATATAAAATTTGGCTTAAAACTATTAATCTCTTTTAAAGCCTCTTTATCATTTAAATCAATTTTCTTGAAATGATACTCTTTCCACTTATTCTTAGAGTAATTTAAATATTTATCACTTACATCAACCCCTAAATAATCTTTTATATGAGGAGTTATATAATTTAGAATAAAACTATCACCACAACAAAGGTCTAGAACTTTAAGATTTTTATTTTGAAATTTTGTAAAAATAAATTTGAAAAAATCGTATTCACTGTATCGAGATCTTACGGTTTTCTGATAAAGCCTGTAAAATGTTGGATATTTTAAAATTGCTTCAACCATTTTTAAAAATTTGAATTATTTAATTTATTTTTTTATATAATAAATATACGTTATTAATCAAATGATCAAATCTTTATCTGTAGTAATTCCATTTTTCAATGAGAGTAAAAGGATTAATAAAAGTTTAGGAAAAATTAAAAAATTTATTACAAAAAATAAAAAATTAAGGATAGAAATCATCCTAGTAAACGATGGAAGTGCCGATTCATCTTCAGAGGTGATAAATACTTTTCTTAAAAAAAATCGTTCGTTAAAATCAAAATTAAAAATTTTAAATTTGAAACAAAATCTTGGTAAAGGAGGGGCCCTCAAGAAGGGGGTTCTTGCATCAAAATTTGATTGGATTTTGACTTCTGACATGGATTTATCAGTCGACCTTTTTGAGTTGAATAAATGGATTAAAAAGGGTGAGTTAAACTTTAACTGTGAAATATTTTTCGGTTCAAGAGAATTGAAAGACTCAGTAGTTATTACAAAATTTTACAGAAGGTTTCTTGGAATATTTTTCAGAATTTTTTCAGATCTAGTTCTTGGTATAAAACAAAGGGATACCCAATGTGGTTTTAAGCTTTATAAAAAGAGTGCTGCAAGAAAAATCTTTAAAGACTTGATTTCCACAGGCTTTGAACATGATTTAGAATTAGTTTTACTAGCGCAAAGAAATAGTTTTGAGATTATCGAACTGCCAGTGCATTGGGTACACATGCCTGGTAGTAAATTAAACATAATTTTTGATCCAATAAAAATGCTATTAGGAATTTTCAAAATTAGAATTTCTTATTTTAATAAACTTAAGTACTAATTATTTTAGAATAGTAAAAAAAACTGAAAGAATAGAAAGTCAGAAAAAATAAGTAAATGAATGATACAACCTTATTATCTAATTTTATCTTTGTGATAAAAAATGTAAAAAATAAAATTAAGATTAAGGGATCGAAATATTCTTGTAAAACTGGCCAGTAAACTACGGAAGTTAAAACAAGAAATAAAAGTATCAACATATTTTCATACTTATTTTGAGCAACCAAAAATAGAATAAGGCTAGAGAAAACAAATATTATAGAGAGAAAAATTTGTTGTAGATATTGATTATCAAAAAAAATCTGACTTAATTTGAAAAAAACACCTTTTCCTAAATAAATTTCATAATTTATCTCATAAAAAAAGACAAAATAGAAAATGTATAAAAATATTAAAGAGTAAAACCAAACTGGTATTTTTGAAAATAAACTTTTAAAATTAATTTTTAGAAATTTGTCGTACAAAAAAATTAATGGTAATAAGTAAAAAGAAATAATACTCGCTGAATAACCTATATGTTGATAATATAATTTTCCTTGTAATATTCCTCTGCTTTCGGCATCGACTGGTGGCATTATTCCACCCCATAGATTGAAAAGGTAAAAAACTGGTATAGAAAACAATACATACAAAAAAGTTGAATAAAATTTTTCATAATTATAATTTGTATTTAATAAAATGGTTATAAAACAAATTCCAGGCACAAAAGCCAATTTTTGATCAAAGTAAATACAAAGTGAACTAGTTAAGCAAATTAAGTTTAAATAAATAAATCTTTTGAAAAACTTATCTTCAATCATAAAATTTTTCAAAAAAATATAACTCATGATTAATGTTAAGAGTCCAAAATTTTCCTCATTCCCCCAGATAGCACTTGTTCTAAAATAAGGGCTTAATAAAATTAAGCTTGAAATTAAAGCAATTAATAACGGCCTATTATTTTTTAAACTAATTTTTAAGGCATAAAAAAAAGATATAGGAATCAATAATGAAAATATAAAAACACTTAATCTAAACTGCAAAGTATTTTCGGTGAAAGGATTAAAAAATTTATGAAAAATGTAAACTCCTGGAATTCTACTACTTTGAAAAGTATTACTATCAGCCATTGAAGTTATTTGTAATGCTTCCATTAAGCTGTGATTTTTGAAAGTTTGAAGATTTCTCCAAGTATTTTGAAAATCGCCTTTTCCACCCCCTGCAGAATTTTCATTGATCCAAAAACCAAAAAAGTATGACAGAATAGAAATAGTAACAAACAAAAGAAATAAGTAATCGTAATTATCTTTAAATTTCAACATTCTTTTTCCAAGTTAAATAAATGTAAAACTATCTTTCAAAATATTTTTTTATAATTTCAAAGTATATTTTTTTAAGTTTTCTTAAATCTCTTAAAGACACACTCTCATCTATTTTGTGCATAGTTTTATTGACTAACCCGAACTCTAGACATGGGGCTATTTTCCTAATGAATCTAGCATCAGAAGTTCCACCAGTTGTTGAGAACACAGGATTTACTTTTGTAATCTTTTTTATGATTTTTTTGGACATCAAAATTGTTTTTTGTGGTTTAGTTAAAAAGGCTTCACCACTAGCTTCAAAATTAATTTGATATTTGCAACGATTTTTTTTGCAAAGATTTTTGACAATCTTTTCGATCTTTTTTTTAAGCGTTTTCGAGGTATGTAAATTATTGTACCTTATATTAAAATTTGATCTAGCTGACTCGGGGATAACATTATGAGCCTTATTATCAACATCTATACTGCTAAATTCTAAATTAGATGGTTGGAAATTTTTATTTCCTTTGTCTAATTGAATATTATTTAACTTATTGCAAATTTTTATCATTGTGTTTATAGGATTATTAACAAGTTGCGGATAGGCGATGTGTCCTTGAATACCAAAAATTTTTAATTCTACTGAAAGACTACCTCTTCTTCCAATTTTTATCATTTCACCGAGCCTTTTTGGGTTTGTAGGCTCACCGACTATACAAAAATCAATTTTTTCTTTTTTTCTTTTTAGATATTCAACTACTTTTTTCGTACCATTAATTGCTTTTCCCTCTTCATCTCCAGTAATTAAAAGACTTATGGAACCATTAAATTCCTTTTGTTTCTTAATGTAATCGCTTACAGCAGACACAAAACAAGCTATTGAACTTTTCATGTCATTTGCTCCCCGTCCAATTAAAAAACCATTTTTAACTTGTGGGTTAAACGGATTTATTGTCCATTTCTTATGATTTCCAGGTGGAACTACATCAGTGTGTCCTGCGTAACATAAATTAGGTCTCTTTTTTCCAAATTTAGCATATAGGTTTTTTATTGGTTTGCTTGTCTTGTCTTTAAATTCTAGAATTTTACATTTAAAGCCAATAGCTTTTAATTCTTTACTCAAAAAATTAATTGCTCCAGCGTCCACTGGAGTAACACTAGGAAATTTAATTAATTCCTTTGAAAATTTAAGTTCATCAATAATTTTCATTTAGTCTCTAAGCAAGTCATTAATTGAAGTTTTACTCCTAGTTTTTTCATCAACTTTTTTTACAATCACCGCGCAATACAGTGCTGGCCCTGATTTACTCTCCTTATTAGGAATTGATCCGGGAACGACTACAGAGTAAGCAGGTACTTTTCCAAAAGAAATTTTGCCAGTTGATCTATCAACAATTTTTGTTGATGCACCAATATAAACACCCATAGAAATTACTGCACCCTCTTCAACCAAAACACCCTCAGCAATTTCAGAACGTGCCCCGATGAAACAATTATCCTCTATTATAACCGGACCAGCTTGTAATGGCTCTAACACTCCGCCTATACCTGCTCCTCCAGATACATGACAGTTTTTTCCAACTTGGGCGCAAGATCCAACAGATGCCCATGTGTCAATCATAGTGCCCTCGTCAACATAAGCTCCAAGGTTTACAAAGCAAGGCATTAAAACAACATTCTTTCCAATAAAAGATCCTTTCCTAACAACACCATTGGGCACGTGTCGATAGCCAGCGTTTTTCCAATCCGACTCATTCCACGTAACAGATTTACCGGGTACTTTGTCATACCAAGTTGTGTAGGGCCCTTTAGACATAGTCATTTTATTAATTCTAAAACTTAGTAAGATTGCTTTTTTAACCCATTGATTTACTACCCAGTTACCATCTTTCTTGTTAGCGACTCTAACAATACCTTTATCTGTTAGCTCAATCGTTTCATTGATTGCATCAATGATATTTTTGTCTGAGGTTTCAGAAATTTTTTCTTTTTGATTAAAAGCTTCATTTATTATCTTTTCAAGTTCAGCTAGTTTCATTTACCTCCTTTAAAAAATTTGTTAATTTATCAATTTTATAATTTATAAAATCTGAATCAGAAAATTCTGCTGCCCACGGTTCATCATTTTTAATCCAAACAGTTTTCATTCCTAATTCAAAAGCTGGCTTTAAATTTCGCGCTATATCCTCAATAAATATACTATATTGTGGCTCAATTTTGTATTTTTCAATTATCTTTTTATAAGTGATTAAAGATGGCTTTGGTATAAAATCAGCACTGACGATATCAAAAATATCATCAAAATGTCTCTCTATTCCAAGTTTTCTCGTAACATTGTTTGCGTGAGCTTTTGATCCATTAGTAAATATTATCTTTTTCCCTTTTATTTTTGATATTTGTTCATCAAGTTGTTCATCTTTTTTCAAAAAATCTAAATTAATATCATGAACATATTCTAAAAATTCGTTAGCATTTATTTTATGGTTTTTTATCATTCCATTTAAAGTAGTATTATATTCAACGAAATAATTCTTTTGAATTTTTCTAGCCTCCTCTTTAGAGATTTCTAATTTTGAAGATATAAACTCAGACATTCTTTTATCTACCTGATCGAAGACTTTTGTTGCACCAGAATATAAAGTATTATCTAAATCGAAAAGCCAAAATTTTATTTTTTTAAGTTCTTTCATTTTCTTATTAATGTCCCCGCACCTTTATCAGAGAATATCTCATGAAGAATTGATCTTGGTCTTCTCCCGTCAAGAATTACTACACCTCTAACCCCATTTTCAACTGCATCTATACAATTGTTTATCTTAGGGAGCATACCCCCTTGAACAATTTTTAACTTTACCAAATTTTCCATGTCAAATGGTTTAATTTCTGAAATTAGGTTTTTTCTATCATCGTAAACACCTTCAACATTTGTCATCAGCAAGAGTCTTCTAGATTTCAGCTTCTTTGCTATAGAGCTTGCAGCAGTATCTCCATTAATATTAAAAGTTCTTTTATTTTTGTCTAAACCCAAAGGAGCCACAATGGGAATTTGTTTATTTTTTAAAAGATTTCTTAAAAGATCTGTATTGATTTCACTAGGAATTCCAACAAAGCCTAACTCTTTTTTGTCTGGAGTAACCTTAATTATATTATTTATATTAGTATTAATCGGAGTTGCTTTTGTTCCTTTTTTATTCAAAGAGTTAACAATATCGTTGTTAAAATCTATAAGAACTCTCTCAACAATCTTAATTACTCTTTCATCTGTTACTCTCAGGCCATTTATAAATTTAGTTTCGATATTCTCTTTTTTTAACTCTCTTTCTATTCTTGGACCACCACCGTGGACTACTACAATTGAAAGACCTAATTTATTTAAGAGACTTATGTCGTCAATGAAATTATTAAATATCTCTCGTTTAATGAATACGTTTCCACCATATTTAATTACAATTAATTCATTTTTATATTTTTCAACATATTTAGGGACATCTTTTATTTCCGGCGCGTCTTTAGGCCAAATCTTTTTCAAATCTTTTAAAAAATTTTCTTGTAACATTTAATTAGTTTTAACCTTAGTCTTTCTCATAATTACCCACTGTTGAGCAATCGTAAGAACGTTGTTTACCGTCCAATAAACAACCAAACCTGAAGGGAAGGGTGCTAATATTATTGTAAGAAAAAGAGGAAAGAATGCGAAAATTTTTGCTTGAATAGGGTCAGCAGGGGCGGGATTTAATTTTTGTTGAGCATACATAGTAAGTCCCATTAAAATAGGCCAAATTCCAATTATTAAAAAACCTGGTGGGTCCCAAGGTATTAATCCGAAAAGGTTAAAAATGGATGTTGGATCTTTTGCAGATAAATCTTGTATCCAACCAAAAAAAGGTTGATGCCTCATTTCTAACGAGATAAAAAGCATTTTATAAATCGCAAAAAAGAACGGTATTTGTATTAAAATAGGTAAACATCCTGAAGCAGGATTTATTTTTTCTTTTCTGTACAATGCCATCATTTCCTGCTGCAACTTTACTTTATCATCTTTGTGTAATTCCTTTAATCTTACCATTTCAGGCTGAACAGCTTTCATTTTTGCCATAGATCTAAAAGAGTAATTAGCTAATGGGAAAAAAACAATTCTAATTGCTAGTGTGATTAAAACTATAGCTATTCCAAAATTTCCAGATAATTTAAACAAGTAATCAATTACAAAAAATAAAGGTTTAGTAAAAAAATAAAACCAACCCCAATCTATAGTGAGATCAAATTTTTCAATACTCTCACTTTCAGCATAACCATCAACAGTTTCTACCTCTTTAGCTGCAGCAAAAAGTCTAACCTCGTTACTTGAGGAAGATTTACTATTTATTATTACTGGATTATTTAGAATATAATTTGCTTTGAAGGCATTTTTATAGAGAAATGTAGATTTAAAATTTTCGTCTTTCGGTGGAACAATCGCAGTCATCCAGTACTTATCTGTTATTCCCAACCATCCATTTTCAGCTTCCCTGACTATCTTTTTTTCTTTAATATCCTCATAACCATCCTCTTTTAATTCTCCGTCAAATACACCAATAAAACCTTCGTGTAGAATGTAGAAATCCATAATGTCATCAGGTTTTTTATTTCTTGTAATTTGAGCATAAGGATACAGTTCTATATTATCATTTGAGTTATTTTTCACTTCTTGTTTTATTTTAAAAAGATACTTTTTATCTAATTCAATTTTTTTTATAAACTTTAGCCCTGATCCATTATTCCACTCGAGAGTTACTGGATTCTTCTCAGATAAAAATTTGTTTCCTTTCACACTCCAAACAGTTTGATTGGTAGGTACTTTTATTTTATTTCCGATAGATGTCCAACCTGTTTCAATAAAGTATCCATCTTTTGTTTCACTTGGGTGTAAAAAAATAACTCTTTCTTCCGAATTAAGTTTTTTTTTATAATTTTTAAATGATAGGTCGTCTAAAATCCCACCTTCTAGGGAAATTGATCCATTAACTTTATCGTTTTCTATTATTACTCTATCAGATTTAGCCAGTGAATCTTTTCTCGAAATTGTTTTTTCAACTATATTTTGATTAATTGTAGGAAGAATTTCGTTTTCAACTTTTTTGTCTGTTGCTTGTTCCTGTGTAGTTAATGGCCTAACGTCTTGTCTAGGTGTTTCAAAAAAAGCACCCCAAAAAAGTAAAACCGACATAGATAATGCTATAGCAACAAAAACATTTTTATTGTCCATGATCAACTTCCTTCTTCTTTGGTACAAAATCTAAACCTGATCCACCTCCTAAAATTTTTATAGGATGACATCTTAAAATTCTTTTAACTCCCAAATTAATACCCTTTAAAATTCCATGTACTCTTAAAGACTCAATAAAGTATTCCGAACATGATGGAAGATATCTGCACCTATTCATAAAAACTGGCGATAGCAAGTATTTATAAATTAATATTAATGATATCAAGAATTTCAATATAATTTTTTTAATTACCATTCTAACCAATTTTTTTAAAACTGTTTACCATTACATCAAATAATTTATTATGATTTTCTGCAAAGGACTTTTCTTTTCCAAAAACTATATACGTATAATTCATATTAATTGCACCCTTTATTTTTATAATCTTTAACACA
>MDTD01091013.1_pt1 | contig 20726 bp, 16 predicted proteins | sample 811221 | NCBI WGS metagenome assembly MDTD01 (sample SAMN05326646, study PRJNA326480) | marine metagenome | isolation source: seawater | place: Pacific Ocean: South West | collected 2011
ATAATATTAATCCTGGAAAATATAGAAAATTATCTAAAAATGAATTAAATCAAATAATTAAATAAAGTCTTTTCAATTTTATAGGGCTTATTCCTATATTACGTGGCTTTTTGTAATGGGGTATAAAGTATAATGATAATAGCTATAGATGGACCAGCTGGTTCAGGTAAAAGTACAACAGCAAGATTGTTGGCAAAAAAACTAGATTTTATATATCTGGATACTGGAGCAATGTATAGAGCTGTTACACTATTTTTTTTAGATAATAAAATCGATTTAACTAATCCTGATGAAGTATCATCAGCTTTAAATAAAATTAATTTAAAAATTGAGAATCAATCTAGCAGTTTTAATGTGTTTGTTCAAAATACTAATGTTAACAATCTTATTAGAGATGAACTCATAAATAAAAATGTTAGTAATGTTAGCGAAATTTATAGTGTGAGAAAAAAAATGGTTGAAATTCAAAGAGAATTTTCTTCAAATAAAGACATTGTCATTGAAGGTAGAGATATCGGTTCATGTGTTTTTCCAAATGCTGACTATAAATTTTACATTGAAGCGGATATAAGTGTAAGAGCTTCAAGAAGATTGAAAGATTTATCAAATGGAAATAAATCACTTGGCGAGATGTGCAAACTATTATTAGAACGTGATAAAATAGATTCAAATAGAGATATTTCACCTTTGATTAAACCCAAAGATGCTTATGTGGTTGATACAACATTATTGACCATTGAAGAGCAAGTAATTAAACTTTTTAACATAATAACTAATAACTAAACTATAGGTACTGAGAGGTATTTAACAAAAAATGATAAACGATAACAAAGATAACTTAAAAGATAACCAAGAACAAGAAATTGAAAATCAAATAGAAGAAACTTCAGTTGAAGAAAATTCCGAAAATGTTACAACTAATGATGTTGTTGTAGATAATGATAAAGAAGAAAATATATCAACTAAAAAAGCTTCTACTACAAATAAAATGATTGATTATTTAGACAAATCTATCATTAATATAAAACAATACGAGTTTGATGAACTTGATAACATAGTTGAATCACAATCAAATGATAATAGTGAAATTTATGAAACAGGTTTAGATAAAAAAGAAAAAGATGTTGTTCAAGGTACTATTGTTAGAGTTACTGATCGTGATGTATTTGTAGATATAGGCTTTAAATCAGAAGGTATTATTTCTAAAAGTGAATTTCATTCTACTGTGCCTGTTATAGGTGAAAAAGTTGATGTTTTTATAATAACATTTGAAGATAGAAAAGGTAATCTTATTTTGTCAAGAGAAAAAGCAGAGTTTACGCTAAAATGGGATAACTTAAGAGAACAATTTGAAAATGGTGAGATAATATCTGGTACTATAGTTAGAAGAATTAAAGGTGGAATGATTGTTGACTTAGATCCAGTTCAAGGATTTTTACCAGGATCTCAGATTGATATTAAACCAATCACTAATTTTGATGAATATGTTGGAATGGAGAGCGAGTTTAAAATTGTCAAATTTAATGAATTAAGACAAAACATTGTATTATCAAGAAAAGAAATCTTAGCTAATGATTTAGATGATAGAAGAAAAGAAATTATGGATAAATTAAAAGTAGGTGATATTTTAGAAGGTACAGTTAAAAATATTACAGACTTTGGTGCGTTTATTGATTTAGGAGGTATAGATGGTCTTCTACATATTACTGATATAACTTGGGGAAGGATAAATCATCCATCAGAAAAATTAACAATTGGTGAAACTATTCAAGTCAAGATAATTGATTATGATCCTGAAACTGTTAGAGTATCATTAGGATTAAAACAATTACAAAGTGAACCTTGGGAAGGTATTGAGGAAAAATATCCAATTAATTCAACAGTTAAAGGTAAAGTTGTAAATATGATGAAATATGGTGCATTTGTAGAATTAGAAGAAGGTGTTGAAGGATTGGTTCATGTTTCAGAAATGTCTTGGACTAGACATATTAAACATCCAACTGACCTATTCAAAATTGGTGATACTTTAGAAGCTAAAGTTTTAACTGTTGAGAGTGATGAGAAAAAAATATCATTGGGAATTAAACAGCTTGAAGATAATCCGTGGGATAAAATTGAAGAAAAGTATCAAGTAGATAGCATACATGAGGGGGTAGTTAAAAATTTAACCCAATATGGTGCATTCGTACAATTAGAAGAGGGTGTTGATGGCTTGGTTCATATTTCAGATATGTCATGGACAGAAATTGTTAAACATCCAAAGGATATTTTAAATAAAGGTGATAATGTTAAAATTAAAATTCTAGACCTTTCAAATAAAGAGCATAAGCTTTCATTAGGTATTAAACAGGTAACAGAAAATCCTTGGGAAAATATTGGTGATGAATATCAGTCTGGTAAATTAATAGAAACAACAATACTTGATGTTTCAGATAAAGGAGCAACACTTAAGTTAGATAATAATTTAGAGGGTATTATTTTATTTAAAACATTATCAAAGGATGAAAAGAAACAAATTAAAGAAATTTTTACTCCAGAATACAAATTAGAAGCTACAGTTCAAGAAGTTGATGAAGAACTTAGAAAAATTATTTTTGTTGTTGATTTCGATGAGTATATAAAAGCTGAATCAGAAGAAGATTCTGATTAAAAAGAGTAGACATTTTAAATATACTAAATGAATATTTTAGGAATTGAAACATCTTGTGATGAAACTTCAGCATCTATAATTTGCGATGGTAAGCTTGTTGCTAATATTGTTTACACGCAGGATATTCACAGAAAATACGGTGGTGTTGTCCCAGAGATTGCATCTCAACAACATTTAAATGAAATTATTGATGTTGTTGATACAGCTTTAAATAAATCAAAACTTAAAAAAGAAAATTTGGATGGCATTGCTGTGACTTATGGTCCAGGTTTAATGGGGTCCTTATTAGTTGGTTTAAATTTTGCCAAAGCAATGTCCTTATCTTTAGATATCCCATTTTTAGGTGTGAATCATTTAGAGGGTCATTTATACTCAAATTATATTGATAATGATAATATTTCATTTCCTAATGTTTGTTTGCTAGTATCTGGTGGACATACCCAAGTGTGGTTAATTAAAAGTTACTCTAACTTCGATTTAATTGGTGAGACTACGGATGATGCTGCTGGAGAAGCTTTTGATAAAGGTGCAAGAATATTAGGTTTAAATTATCCAGGTGGACCTGAAATTGATAAATTATCTAAAAATGGTGATGTAAATTTTTACGAATTTCCAAGGCCAAAAATTAAAAACTCCCCATATAGTTTTTCTTTTAGCGGCCTAAAAACTTCTTTATTATATTATTCACAAAAAATAAAGAAATCAGATTTTGATAAAAATCTTAACCACATAGCTGCATCATACCAAGAAGCAATTTTAGATTGCTTATTTAATTCTCTTAAAAAAGTAGCAAATAATATACCTGAAGTAAGTGATTTTTATATTTCAGGTGGAGTTGCTGCAAACAGTAGGCTTCGAGAAAAAGCTAAGTCATTCGAAAACATATATAATAAAAAAATAATACTTCCAAAATTAGAATACTGTACTGATAACGCCGCAATGATTGCAATGGCTTCATATCAAAAAATAATTAATGGTCAGAGTTCAAGTTTTGATCTTGCACCAAGTCCAAATTTAAAATTATAATTTCATGTTATATCTTGATATCATTATTAATGAATTTAAAGATATACTATTTTTTGAAAATTATATTTTCACATTTTTATATATTTTATTAATAATTTGGTTTATTTTCATAAATAGAAATATTTTTTTCCTTTCATATATTGCTAAAATAGCTTTTTTATTAAGATTAATATTGATTGTTTCATTAACCCCGCTTTTAAACAATAATATATTTAATAAAGTAACAATAAAAGAAGATCAACAAAAATTTGCTTTTATAATTGATAATTCATTAAGTATTCAAAATATTATTAAAGAAGACTCTTTAGATTTTAACAAATACTTAATGAAGATTGATGACTGGGCTAATTCAAATGCTATAACCAGCTCATGGTTTAATTTAGATTCAATTGTAAAAAGTTATGATTCAATAACATTTAATAGAAAAAATACTACTTTTTCAAATATAAAAAATATTATCCATAACAATGATTTTGACCAATTATTTATAATATCTGATGGTGTTATAAATACACAAACTCTTTCTAATGATTTATCAATTTCTAAAAATATAAAAATCCATACAATTGGTTTAGGTCAGATGAAGAATCGAACTGATATTTCTATACGTAATGTAAGTATCAATAATAAAAATGATTCTTTATATGTTAATACAATTCTCTCTATAGATATAGATAGAGATTCTAAATATTCTTTAAGTTTAAATTCAAAAAATAATATCTTTATTGATACTATCAATGCTAAAAAGGGTAAATATCTTTTTGAGAAATTATATGTATATAATAACAAAAATATTTATGATGATATTAAAATTATAATAGATCCAATTGATTTCGTTGATTTAAACAAACATAATAATAAATGGCATATTACAAATAATAATAAAGAAGAATTAAATGTCTTATTAATATCAAGTGCTCTTTCTTATAACACTATGTTTATTAAAGATATACTTAATTCAATTGATTATATAAATTCTGCTCATATTTACAAAAAATCAAATGAATTTAATATTAATAGTTTTAATGTTGATGATTATGATTATTTTATTTTAGATAACTTTCCAAACAATCAAGATGACTTTATGTATCTAAAAGAAATATTTGCTAAAGAAAAATCATTTCTATTTATTGAGGGTTTTAATTTTAATCCAAAATATTTGATTGATTTTTTAAATCAGGAATTAAATACAAGTTTAACTTTTAATAATAGTATAAATTCTAAATCATTTAAATTAAACAATCAAAAGCTAGTATCTGATGTGTTATCTCATTATAACCTATTTAAAAAAGATAATAACTATAATGATGAAACATTATACTATAGCGACAATAGTATTTTTCAAATTAATAAGTTCAATTTTTTAGGTTTGTTCATACCAAATTTAAGTCAAATATCTTTTTATTTAAGTAATAGGTTTAATGATAAGTCAGTTGATAATTATTTAAAATATCTAATTGATATACATTTTGAAAGAAATTCACTTTATGCGATTAGTCTCAATAAAAAAAATTACCTATTAGGCGATAAATTAAATTATCAATTATCTAATAAATTGAATTATCAAATAAGTGATCAAAAGTTTATTATTAAGAATATAGACACTTTTGATATTGATACTATAAATTATATTGAAAATATGGATATTTTTCTACCAAAAGCAGGCAATTATGAGATTTATACAAGTTATAAAGGAACTAATTCTAACCAAATTAATTCAAATAAAGAGATTTTTTATATAGAAGAATATATGATTGAGACTTCTCAAAATTTTCAGAATATGGATTTTTTAAAATCAATCGCTTCTAAGTATGGAGGTTTTTATACAGATATAAATAATCTTAATGATGATTGGTTATCACTTATAGATGTAGATAAATATACTAATGAAAATAAAAAAATATTTAGCGCATTAGAAATATTCATCAAAGAAAAAATTTATTTGATTTTAATTTTTTTGTTTTGCTTAGAAATATATCTTAGAAAAAAAATAGGATTATTGTAGTTTTCATTCAAATTAAGGATAAAATTTTGATAGTATTAGGTTTAGGTATAGCAAGAAAAGAAACGAAAAAAATTTACAATTTTTTAAATAGTCAAGATAGGTTTAATTTTGATTATGAAAGTGATTTGCAAAATTTTTCATGGGATAACTCTGAGAATATAATTGTTAACCGAATAAATGAATTAGAAAATAGATTATATAATAATAAGAAAAGTGATAAATCTTTTACAACAACAGGAGATGTAGCATTTTACTTTTTACCCTACATGGAACTACTTATAAATAATTTTCCATTTTTGAAATTTATAAGTACTAAAAAAAGTAAAAAAAATACATTTAATGATATAATGTATGATATTCAAACCAATAACTCCGTTTTTAGTCGAACATTTATGTTCAAGAAAAAGTATAAGAATCATTGGTTGAATCATGATGGTTCTAATTGGGAAAAGGATTATATTTTAGATAAATGCTATCCTAAATTTAGTAATAATGATTTAGAGTCATCTATCAATAGCTATATTGATATGTATATTTTTGAATTAAAAAAGTTACAAAAAAAGTATCCCAAAAATATTAAAGTTATCTTTTCAGATGAGTTAGATTCAAAATATGGAGCTAAAAAAATTTTAAACTTTATAGAAAGAAAATAATATGCATTTAATAGTGATATTTATATCCTTAGTTTTTGCAGTAGAAAATACTACTAACCCTATGTCTAATCTAAATTTAGGTGGACTTAATTCTCAAATAGATTTAAATGAAAATCAAAACTCCTTCTCTGCAAATAATTTTCAAATTCATAATCAATTATTATCAGACTTTATTGATCCGGATGAATATATTGTTGGACCTGGAGATGTTTTTTTATTTAATATGGTTACAAGTAGTAGAGTCGTTAATTTAGAATTAGTTACTGCTCCGACTGGAGATATTTTAATACCTATTATTGGCATAATAAATGTTAAAGGGAAAGTTTTAAGTGAAGTTTATAAAACTATTATTAGTAAATGTAAGGAAAAGTATGAAGAAGCTAATGTATATGTAAATTTAATTAAAATAAGATCATTTAAAGTATTAATAACAGGTGATTTCTCATTATCTGGTATGCATCCAATAAATGCAACAAATAGAGTTTCAGATTTAATTGAATATTTAAATATGCCTAGAAATAAGTATTCAACTCAACCCAATATCCATTCCATTACAGATTCAATTCTTTTTAAACATAATGTAATTGATCAATCAAGAAATATTCTATTCACAAAAGATATTTTTTTGATAAGAGGGGATTCAACTATTAATATAGATTTATTTAAATATTATGTTGATTCTAATTTTGATTATAATCCACTAATCCAAGAAGGTGATATCATTAATATTAAAAACTCAAAAAAAATTGCAGTCTTAGGAGATACTGATAATCAAATAAGAATAACAAAAACTAATGATTTATCATATAGAGACTTACTAAAAAAAGCCAATGTTAGTTTAGATAATTTGAAAGTTATACGTTTAGTTAATTATACAATGCAAAAAGAGTCAATTTTAAGTGAAGTTGATAGAATCTCTAAAATTAGCCATCTCTATAGAAGCGATGTTGAAGATTCATATTTGGCATCTAGAATTAAAACTAATAAAGGTTTTATCCAAATTAATGAACAAGAGTATTTGAAGTTTTTCTTAGATTTAAAAGTCAGTGAAGGAGATATTTTAATTATTCCTAATCAAATGGACTATATAGAAATGATAGGTGGAGTTAAAATGCCTGGCTCTTATAAGCATGATAAGACATATAATATTTCTAATTATTTAAATCATTCTGGTGGATATACTAACAGCGCTATTAAAAACAATATTTTTATTATTGATAATGCTACAGGTTATCGTCAAAAAATTGATTTGATGTATAAACCAAATCCTGGAGATATTATTTTTATTCAAGAAAAACCTGGATATAAAAGTTGGCAAAGATTCACAGAGTATGTGAAATTAGCTGGAAGTATTGCAACTACATCATTGGTAATGTTTAATATATGGGATAAACTAACAGAAGAGGATTAAAATATTGAGTGAAAATAATCAAATAATAGATATTTATAGCTATTTTAGACTTATAAATTTTTATAGAAAGCATTTTTTGTTTTATCTGGTACTTTCATTAACTTTTGGATTACTATATTTATTTTATGCACCTAAATATTATAAGTCTGAAATTAGTATATATCATCATGAAAATAATTCTGTTGGTTTTGGTATGGATATTGGTTCTATTTCAAATATGATGAATATGTTTTCTGGAGGAGGTGGAGGAAGCTCTTCTTCTATACCTTTTTCTATACCTGATATTGTCCAAAGTCGCACCCTTAAGCAAGAGATTCTATCTATAAATTGGTCTATAAGTGATGAAAAAATTAATTTGATAGAATTTTGGGAAATAGAAAGCGACAGTGAATTAGAAAAAAATGAAATTGCTATCAATCAGTTAGATGATTTGATAGAGGTTGAACTGAATGATACGGGTTTATATATTATATCAGTTTTAACTACAAATTCACAGTTATCTACTTTGATTGCTAACTTTATATCACAATATATTACTGATTATATTAATACGAAAGTTTTATCAAATAATAGTAAACATAAAGAATTTATTCAAGAGCAAGTAAATAATGCAAAAAATGAATTATCTAAAAGTGAAGAAATTTTAACGGATTTTTATAAAGATAATGTAATGATTGATAGTCCAGCATTAATTCTTGAGGAATCTCGTTTACAAAGAAATGTTTTAGTAAATCAACAAGTATATATTACTTTAAGACAGCAATTTGAAATTGCTGCTATTGAAGAATCAAAAAGAGATCCAGTAATAACTGTAATTGATTCTGCAATAAATTCTTATAAAAATTACTCTCCTAAGCCTGTACTGATTATTCTAGCCTCCATAGTACTTGGATTATCTTTATCTTTTTTATCCATGTATACGGCAATATTAAGAAAAGAAGTAAAAAAGCAGATTGTTTAAATATTGCTACACATACAATCTATATTAGGTTCAGCTAGTTTAATTTCATTTTTTATAATTTTTATTATATATGTCTCAAGACGGGAAGATTACTATATAGGTTTAATTCTTTTTTTTGGCTTTTTTATTAGATTATTATTTTCCTTTTTACAAGAATTTTATCAAATCTTACCCTATGTTTGGGACGAAGCAGTTTTTCATCATATGTCTGTTGGTTATTTTGATTATTTGACTGGTGAAAGTATAATGCCATATGATTCTAGTAGAATTAATTCTGTATCATCATATGGAACATTTTTAGGTAGTTTGTATTATATCTTTGGACAACATCCATTCATTGGAAGGTTGATTGGATCTATTTTAGGTACTACTGTTGTTTACATTGCTTATAAAATTAGTTATAAAATAGGTGTAGAAAAAAAATATATTTATCTTTCATCATTAATTATTTGTTTTACCCCCTCTTACATAATATTCTCTGGTTTAATAATGAGGGATATGCTTTTTTGGGTTTTAACATATTTATTTATTTATTTTTGTTATTTTATATTTAATAACTTTAATCTAAAGTATTTACTTTTTAGTTTTTTAGTAACTATTCCACTAGTTCTGTTAAGAAAGCAATACGCACCATTATATATGATTTATTATTTTATAATTTTCATGCTCTTTTTAAAAAATAAGATTTATTTTTTTAAATCTATAAATATTAATTTTCTCAAATATATTTTTTTAATTAGTTTAATCACAATTGGTATTTATGGATCTTATGTTTTTTTATTATATGAACTATCTACCTGGAATAATTCTGAAATAGTTGAATATTTTGCTTCACAAATGGAGTATAGAGCTAGAGGAGGTACCTCATATTTAGATGGGTTAGAATATAATAGCTTTTTTGATATATTTAAATATGCACCTCTTAGATTTATTTATTTTGTTTATGGACCATTTTTATGGACTTCAAATAATCTTTTTACCATATTGGCTTCGTTGGAAAATCTTTTAATTTGGCTATTTACTATTATGTTTATTTTTAATATTAAATACGTTTCATATTTAAAAGATTATAAAAAAAAGAATTTTTTAATATTTATTTTTTCATTTATTTTTATTAGCCTATCTGCCAATGCGTTAATTGATTCAAATTTTGGTACAGCTATAAGACATAAAATGATTTATATACCTATTTTTTATACCTTAGTCTTTTTTCTGTTATCTTTAAAGCTATCAAAAAATGGTTCTCAATCTAACTAGCACAACTATATTATCTCTATTAATTGCATTTTTCTCTGCATTTTTAATGTTTTTAGTCAATATTTTTTTGGGTAATTTTTTAGATGTAGAAACATTTGGTAAATACTCTGTAATAAGAAATTCTATCATATTCATTCCATTAGTAATTAACTTAGGAATAAGTAATTCTATTACAATCATACATAAAAAAGTTAATGTATTTGATTATAATTGGCACTTCATTTTTAATAGAAGTTTTCTTATTTCCTTTTTTGTATGTTTATTATGTTGTTGCTGTTTCAGTTATTTTTTTAATTTTTCAAATATAGAATTTTCTTTAATTTTTTTAATCAATTTATTTTTAGGCCGAATCATTCTTGCTAATTCAATTTTTAGATTATCTTCTAATTTTATTTTAGCACAAATTACAAGAAATCTATGGCGCTTTATTTTTTTACTTCTATTAATTTTAACTTTTTATTTAAAAGTTTTTGATTCAAATATTTTAATGATTCTAATTTTGATATTTTCTTCTATTCTTATCGCTTTATTTTTTGTTTTATATAAAGAAAATCATCTTTCCAATGGCAAAAAAGTTTTAAGCTATGAAAATGTTTTAAAATATGGATTCATGTTTTTTTTGTTGGGTTTATGTGAAACATTTCTCTCTCAATTAGATAAATTTTTAATTGGATATGATTTAGGTTACAGCATTGTTGGAAATTACTCTATCATATCATTAATTCCACTAACAACATATAATATATCCGCCTCATCAATTGGCCTTATTATAATGCCTTATATTATAAATAATAAAAAAGATTTCTCTTTACTTAAAAATGTATTAATTATAATTATACTAATACCTGTTTTAATTTATATGCTCCTCACTTTTCAAGGGATCAATATAACTAAATTACTTTTTAATATAGAATTTCAAAGTGAATCATGGATACAAATCGATTATAAATCATTATTTTTGTATTCTAATTTTTTAGGTTTGTTACAATATCTACAATTAATAGCATATTTTTTAATTGGTGCATTTTTAAATGAAAAAGATATAAGGAATATTACATTTCTTAATATACTGATAATTATATTATTTTTTATCTTTATTACAAATTTTTCAAGTATTAATAGTATTAACCAATATTTAATTTATTTTATCTTAATTTGGAAATTAAGATTAATAATTAATTTTTATTATTTGTTTAAGAATTTTTTTAACACAAATTAAGTTCACTATATTAAATATATATTTAAAAGTTAAAATTTAACATTAGATAAAAATATGAAAAATAAAGTTCTTAACAGATATAAAAGATTGATACCAAGTAAAAGATATCGATTAATGATATTGTCTTTTTTTAAATTTGTTCCAGATTCATTAATGTTAAGATTTCAGTATATTTTAAAATTAGGAACCTTACCTAATTTCAAAAATCCAAAACGCTTTTCAGAGAAGATACAATGTTATAAAATGTTCTATCGTAATGATTTAATGCAAATATGTTCAGATAAGTTAAAAGTTAGAAAATTTGTTGAATCAAAAGGGCTTAGCTCAATATTGAATAAGTTGTATGGAACTTATACTACTTCTGATAAAATTCCTTTTAATGAATTGCCTAGAAAGTGTGTTATTAAAACAACAAATTCAAGTAAAACAAATATTTTTTATAATTCTGAAATGGACATTTCAAGTATAAAATCTAAATTAGATATTTGGTTGAAAGAAAATTTATTTATACCAAGCAGGGAATGGTCATATAAATTTTCAGAACCTAAAATAATTATAGAAAAATTTTTAGAAGATAAAAAAAATAATTTTCATGGAATAAATGATTACAAGTTTTTCTGTTTTCAAGGTAAAGTTGAATATGTCGTTCTTGATGTTGATAGGGAAAAAAATCATAAAAGAAACTTTTATGATAAAGATTGGAATTATTTAGAAATAGTCACTGATTATCCAAATTTTGGTGATTCAGTTAAAAAACCTAGTCAATTTAATGAGATGATAAAAATTGCTAATACTCTATCCAAGGATTTTCCATTCGTTAGAGTTGATTTATATCTTATTGAATCAAAGATAATTTTTGGAGAACTCACATTTTATCCTTGGTCTGGCTTTATAGGTTTTCATCCAGATGAATTTGATTTTCAACTAGGTAATAAATTTATATTACCAAAAAATTAATTTATATTATTTTTATAAATTTTATATATATAATTAATATTAACTTATCTCATTATCTTAATGATATTTTACTTTAAAAATATATGAAAATAATTATTACATCAAACACATCATGGAATTTATTTAATTTTAGAAAAGAATTAATTAAAGAATTAATTTCAGCTGGTTATAATGTACATGTACTAGCTCCGAAGGATAAATATTCCGAAAATCTTAAAAAACTTGGAGTTACTTTTCACAATATCAAGTTATCTAGATATAACAAAACAATCATAGCAGATTTTTTTTACATTTTGAAAGTATTTATAAAAATTCTAATTATTCGACCAAATATCATTCATAATTTTACTATTAAACCTGTAATATATGTAGGTCTTGCTTCTTGTTTTTTTAAAAGTATTCTTGTTATTAATTCAATTACTGGTTTAGGTATTTCTTTCTCTGCAAAAAAATCAAAATCATTTTTAAATAAATTTATTCTTTTTTTAATTACCATATCTTTCAATAAGAAATATAAATATATATTTCAAAATCCTGATGACATTAATTTTTTTATAAGAAAAAATATTTTAGATTTAAAGCAATGTTATTTAATTAAAGGGTCAGGTGTAGTAATTAATAATTCTTTCATAAAAACACCAAAATCAACTAATAATGTTGTTTTTGGTATAATGTCTAGAATGCTGTGGAGTAAAGGTGTTAAGGATTTTATTGAAGCAGCTAAAATTTTAAATACTAAAAAATTAAACATAAAGTTCATAGTGCTTGGAAGTCCAGATATAAATAGTCCAGATTCTATACCTCTATCATGGTTAAAAAATTTAAATAAAATAGATAATGTTTTTTGGTCACCTCACTCAGATGATATATATAACTTTTTAGAAAAGCTAGATGTTTTTGTATTACCATCATATTATCCTGAAGGGTTACCCAAATCTTTATTGGAAGCAGCCTCAATGCAGCTACCATTAATATCCACAGATACACCTGGATGCAAAGAAATAGTTAGAGATAATGTTAATGGTTTTTTAGTAGAGATTAAAAATCCGATTAATTTAGCAGAAAAAATGTATAATTTATATTTAAATAAAGACCTAAGAATGCAAATGGGAAAGAAAAGTTTTGATATAGTTAAAAAAGAATTTTCTATAGATAAAGTTGTAAATGAAACTTTTAAAGTCTACAGTTCAATATAATAATTATTATAAATATCGATGAAATTAAGAGAAATAAAACAACATAATTTTTTTTCAATTTTAGTCATAATCACACTATTAAGTGCTGACATGTTAAGTTTTTATTTTTCATATAAATCTGTTTTACTAATTAAAAATTTAAATGAAATTGTTAATAATCCTTATTCTATAATTGCATCGATGATACTTTTATTACATTTTTTTAATACTTATAATCCTAATTCTATGATATCCAGATCTAGAGAAATTTTAAAAATATTTAGAATCAACTTTTGTTTTACTTTTTTATATATAACATATAAGCTTTTATTAGGTAATATTTCCATATCTCATTTACAATATATATTATTGTTATCAATCTTTTTCTTTCTTTCAGCAATAACTTTACGTTTAATTATTCGGACTATACAAAAACAGTTGTTACATATAAATATTGGTCTTAAAAATGTGATTGTTATTGGTTCTAATGAAAGAGCGGTCAGATTAGTAAAACAAATACAATCAAAAAATAATTTTGGATATAACTTGCTTGGATACTTTTCTAATAATGAAAATAATGATATATCAAAAATTTCAAAACACCTTGGTTCAATTAATGATGTTCAAAATTTTATCATTACAAGCAAGATTAACGAAGTAATTATAACATTTAAAAAAGATAGGTATCAAGATTTAATGATTTTAATTACTAAACTGAAAGATTTAGATGTTAACATTAAAATTATTCCTGATACATATGATGTAATAACAGGTTTTGCTAAAATTCACAATGTAACAGGAATGCCATTAATAGACATTAATCCAAATATTTTGACTGAGTTACAATATACTATGAAAAGATCTATAGATATAATACTTTCATCATTTGCGCTAGTCATATTATTTATACCATTAATTATCATTGCAATTTTAATCAAGTTCACAACTCCAGGTAAAGTAATATTTAAGCAAAAAAGAGTTGGTTTAAATGGAAATGAATTTATTGTGCATAAATTTAGAACTATGTATTCTAATTCAGAAAAGAAAACCGGTCCTGTTTGGGCAACAAAAAATGATCCAAGAATTACACCTATAGGAAATTTCTTAAGAAAAAGTAGATTAGATGAATTTCCTCAACTTTACGATGTTCTTATAGGAAATATGAGTATTGTGGGCCCAAGACCTGAAAGAAAATTTTTTATTGAAAAATTAGAAAAAAAATTTCCATACTATGGTAGAAGATTATCCATTAGGCCAGGTATAACAGGATGGGCTCAAATTATGGGTGATTATGATACAGATTTAGACAATGTTAAAAATAAGCTTAAATTAGATTTCTATTATATTGAGAACATATCAATTTGGTTAGATATAAAAATTATGATATTAACTGTATGGGTCATGCTTAGAAGTAAAGGACATTAATTATTTGAAAATTTTTATATTTTTAATATTAACGAACCTCTTATTATCACAAGGGTTAGATTTAAACAAAAGTTTATATTTTTACCATTCTGAAGAAATTAAAGCGATTGAAAATAAAAATATACCTGTTCAGTTATTTATTAGTCCTGCAATAGAGTTAAAGAAAAAAAAATATTATAATTTTATAAATGACAATTATAGTGATTTACAGATTCATCCTGTTATGGGTCTAAGATATAGCAATGTAGGTTTTGAAATAAATGATAAATCACCTCAACAAGTATTGTGGGTTTCTCCTGGTTTAAATATAAAATTTAATAAGCTTTTATTCAATTTTTTGAACCCAGTGTGGATTAATGCATCATTTGCTTTTTATAAGCATTCGGCATATGGTATATATGAAAAACTTTCAACAAATAATACTCTAAATAATGACGGTAGTAATGAACCGGTAAAACCTATTTTCCATTATAATCCTTTTTTTAGTTATGGTTATCATAATTCAGTACAAACTGATGATAAAAATGGAATAGAATTTGATGAAAGTATTGGCGGAATATCAATAATAAGTAATAACTTTGATGTAAGCTTTGGTAAATTCAGATCTAGTTTAGGTCCTTCCTCTTATTCAAATCTATCCTTATCAAATCATATACCTGCATTTAATCAGTTAAGAGTGAATTATGCTTATATGAATGATATATTTTTTACTTTTATAATTGGAGATTTATTTTCAGGAATAGATGACAATTCTTCATATTATGAAGGTCGATTAAAATCAGTTTCTAGAAAATTATTTAATCATAGATTAGATTTTAAACTTTTAAATAATTTAAGATTTGGTTTTTATGAACAAATTATCACTAACCCTGAACCTGGATCGTTTAATTACTATAATCCATTTCAATTGTACTGGTCTGAACAGCATCAGCAAGGTGACGTAGATAATCTTCAAATGGGATTTGATTTTGATTTTCTTTTTAAAGGGTATAGAATTTACGGAGGCATATTAATTGATGAGTGGGCCCCTTACGATACATTTAATGAAGATGCTCACAATTGGTTTGCTAGACAAATATCTCTATCTAAACTTTTTAATGTTAAAAGTAATGTTAAAGGGTTATTTAAGTTTGAGTATTCAGATGCTGAGCCTCAGGTGTATACTCATAAGTTTGATATTAATATACCATCTCATCATAATTATCCTTTAGGTTTATGGAGTGGGGGTGATTCCATCAATAGATTAATTTCTTTTATTGTTTTATCATATAAAGAAAAAGATAAAATTAATCATATTTTTGATATTACATATTCTAGCACAGATATAGGTAACCCAGTATATGAAGAGGGTATTGCGCTACTTTCATCACAAGATAGAATTCAAAGAAACGTACTTTATTTTATTTTTCAAAAGTCATTATTTAATCAAATAGATTATAATTTTAAAGTTGGTTATTATAGTACAGAAAATTTATATTCGGAGGATAATTTTTTAGAGTTTTCAACATCTATACTTTATAATATACAAAAATAAATATGCATTCAATTAAATTTATAAGAGAAAATAAAGAAATAATAATAGATTGTATTAAACAAAAAAAATCTGAGGTTAATTTAGATGAGGTTTTAGAAATTGATATTAAGCGAAGAACTCTCATTCAAGAAGTTGAAAATCTTAAAGCTAATAGAAATTCAGTTAACAATACTATTTCAATTAAAAGAAAAAATAATGAAGATTGTTCAGATTTAATTGATGATATGAAGAATATATCAATTAAAATTAAGGCGTTTGATAATGATTTAAATGATTTTAATTCTCAACTACAAGAAAAATTAAAATTTATTCCAAATATAATTCATAAATCAACTCCAAAAGGTATTGACGCTAATGATAATAAAGTAATAAAAGAATGGGGAGAAAAGCCTAAATTTAATTTTAACCCAAAAAGTCATTTGGAGATAGCTGAGAAATTAAATTTATTAGATTTCAAAAGAGCAGCAAAAATATCTGGTAGCGCTTTTCCATTATATGTAAATAAAGGCGCAAAGTTAGAAAGATCTTTAATTAACTTTATGTTGGATACTCATATAGATAAACATGATTATATTGAAGTTTTTCCACCTTTTCTAGTTGCTGGAAACTCACCTTATACAACTGGTAATTTACCTAAGTTTAAAGAAGATATGTATTATATAGAAAATGATGATTTGTACTGTATTCCAACAGCTGAAGTACCAATTACAAATTTTTATGCAAATGAAGTTTTGAATGAAAAAGATTTACCTAGAAAATTTGTTGCTTACAGTGCTTGTTTTAGAAGAGAAGCTGGTAGTTATGGTAAGGAAACTAAAGGTCTTCAAAGGTTGCATCAGTTTAATAAGGTTGAATTAGTTAAATTTGTACATCCTGAACACTCTTATGATGAACTTGAAAAATTACTTCTTAATGCAGAAAAAATACTACAAGATCTTAATCTGCACTACAGAGTGATAGAACTTTGCGGCGGAGATCTATCATTTTCTGCTGCAAAATGTTATGACATTGAGGTATGGTCTCCATATGAACAAAGATACTTAGAGGTATCTAGTTGTAGTAATTTTGAATCTTTTCAGGCTCAAAGAGGAAATATTAAATTTAGAAATTCTAAAACAGGAAAGCTTGAATTTGTACATACTCTGAACGGTTCAGGCCTTGCTACTCCTAGACTTATGATTGCTGTTTTAGAGTCATATCAAAATAATGATAATACTATAAATATACCTGATTTACTTAAGTCTTATTTTGGTAATCATATAATAGATTAAAATGCTTTTAATATTGTTTTTTACATATATATTCTGCTCTGATATTGACTCTTTAAATTCCAAAGTAATACAAAATATAAAAATTATTGATTCAACCAATTTTTTTAAATCTATAGATAAAGATTCAGTTTTTATAGATACAGAAAAACATAAGACAAAGTTTATAAACGATTCGATATTTCTAAATCAACAAGAAGATTCTATATTTGTAGATCAAACTTTGTCAAAAATTCCTGTAACAAATGATTTATTTTATGAACAGTTAATGGAATCTAAATTAACTTTTGCTGATGCAATCACATATGATATTGCACTTGATACAATAGAAGCAGAAGTACAGTTTTTATCATTATTTTCTTCCTTTGAATTTCTTGACTCCTTAAGTCTTGATGATGAATATAAAAGGATTGAATATAATATGATTCTTAATGCAAGTATTGATTATTATCAAAATAAATCTGTATCAATTGATAAATTAGGCTCACCTTTATCTATGGCATTGTTTAAGGAGAAACTTCAAGCATATTTTTATAAACAAGAATTAGAAGATGTTGAATTTGTTGATGAAACTGTTGAGTTTATAGAGGGTCACATTCCGATAACCTTTAATAGTAAAGTAGCTAATAATGTTAAATATTTTAGTAGTAACGGAGCTAAAAAAGGTGTTCAAATGTGGTTAAATAGAATCAATAAATTCAAAAAAATAATGTTACCTATATTAGAAGAAGAGGGAGTTCCTCCTGAGATTTTTTATATTTCTGTTATAGAAAGTGGTTTAAATCCAGTTGCCTTATCTTATGCACAAGCACTGGGTCCATGGCAGTTTATAGCTTCTACTGGTAAGTTGTATGGTTTAGAAAAAAATTGGTTTATTGATGAGAGAATGGACTTTGTAAAATCCACTTACGCCGCTGCAAGATATTTGAAGGATTTAAAAGCAATTTTTGATAAAGTTAATCCAGAAGATCTTAATGGGGAAAATTGGTATTTAGCCTTTGCGGCATATAACTGTGGTGCAGGACGTGTATTAAAGGAAATTAAACGTTCTAATTCAACTAATTTTTGGGATTTAAATAGATTACCAGGTCAAACTAGAAATTATGTACCTAAAATTTTAGCCATCTTTCTAATTAATAAAAACCCTGAGAAATATGGGTTTACAGTAAATAGTGAATCTGATATGGAATGGATAATTAAAAAAATAGATAAACAGCTTAGTTTTAGTCAAATATCTGAAATTACTAACATACCACCAAAATCATTGCAAATATATAATCCAGAGATAAAAAGGGGAATAATACAACCAAAAAAAGATAGCATGTATTATGAATTAAGATTACCAGCAAACCAAAACTATGAAGACTTTGATTCACTTTATGCACTCTTGAATGAAGAGTCAACTAAAAATTTACTTATTGTTGAACATACTGTTAAAAGAGGTGAGAATTTATCACTTATATCTAAAAGGTATAAAGTAAAAATTCAAGATATAACATCAATGAATAAGATTAGCGCAAAAAAATATTTACAACCTGGTCAAAAATTACAGATTCCTACTCAAGGTTATGATGAATATGTTAAATCTTTGATTAATTCATCTAATACTACTAAAATTTATCATACCGTAAAGTCAGGTGATACTTTAAGTGAAATTGCATCAAAATACAGAACATCAATTAAAAAAATTAAAAAATGGAATGGTATTAGAGAAAATGATAATGTTATATATGTAGGAAAAAAATTAATTATTTTTGTTTCCTCAAATGAATTTGAGAAAATTAATCTTAATTCAAAAAGAACAATTAACTATAAGGTGAGATATGGAGATTCTCTTAGTAAAATATCTTATAAATATGGTGTAAGAATAAGTGATATTCGTAAATGGAACAACCTAAAAAGTGACCTTATTAAAGTAGGTCAAAAATTAATAATTAAAACTAAAAATTAATTTTATTGTATTTTTGACTAGATTATATAGATATTTGCTATCTTTTATTAAATAAATTAAAGGATTTTACATGACTAAAGCTGATATTGTTAATGAAGTTTCTAGCGCTACTGGATTGACAAAAGTTGAAACGGAAGCTGTGTTGGAAGGTGTGATTAATTCTATAGCAACTTCATTAAAGAAAAATGAAAGAGTTGATATAAGAGGTTTTGGTAGTTTTATTGTTAAAAAAAGAAAAGCCAGAGAAGCACGCAATCCAGCTACCAATGAAAAAGTCGTTCTTAAGGAAAGATTTGTGCCATCATTTAAAGTATCTAAATTATTAAAAAAAGAAGTAAACCAATCACTTTTAAGAGGATTTTAAGGAGAATCGCTAATGCCTTGTGGTAAAAAAAGAAAAAAACAAAAAATGAATACCCACAAAAGAAAGAAAAGGTTAAGAGCTAACAGGCACAAGAAAAAGTAATCTGTAGTTTTTTAAGTTTTGTTTTAAATTATATATTATGACAAAACAATTTATTTATACCGTATCAGAGGTAAATACCCATATAAACAAATTAGTCGAGTCTAATTTTTCAAACATTGCCGTTAAGGGTGAAATATCACAATTAACGGTTCATCCCAATGGACATATGTATTTTAATATAAAGGATGAAAATGCAACACTTCCTTGTGCTATGTTCAACTTCAAATCAAAAATTCTTAACTATTCACCTAAAATTGGTGAAGAAGTCTTAGTTGAAGGTAAAACATCATTTTGGGTTAAGGGAGGATCCTTAAAGTTAATCGCTAATAATATTACATTATCTGGTCAAGGTGATTTATGGGCAAAATTTGAAATTTTAAAAAAGGAACTTTATAGTAAAGGCTTATTTGACCCTCAAAAAAAGAAACTACTTCCATTATACCCAAAAAAAATTGGAATTATTACTTCAGTAACAGGGTCAGTAATAAAAGATATTATAAATGTTATAAGTAGAAATTCACCTTATCTTGATATAGTTGTTAGAGATTGTAGAATGCAAGGGGAAGAAGCTGTTGAGGATTTAATTTCAGCTATTAAAGATTTTAATTTTAGTAATACAAACATTGATGTACTCATCATAGCAAGAGGTGGAGGGTCTTTAGAAGACTTATGGTGTTTTAATAGTGAAAAACTTGCTTATGAAATATTTAAATCAAATATACCAATAGTATCAGCAATAGGTCATGAAACTGATACAACTATTTCTGA
>MDTD01138856.1_pt1 | contig 20724 bp, 18 predicted proteins | sample 811221 | NCBI WGS metagenome assembly MDTD01 (sample SAMN05326646, study PRJNA326480) | marine metagenome | isolation source: seawater | place: Pacific Ocean: South West | collected 2011
GAATGTAACAAAAGATTTTATTTATTCACTGAAAAAAACTAAATCAAATGAAAAATTAAGTTTCTGTGACTTTCTTGATGATTTTAAAAAAGACAAGATTGATTTAAATTTGATTAATAGTGTAGGTAATTGGGCAGAAATAGATAATGAGAATTCCTTTGCAAATTTTGTTTTTGGTTCAAAAGCTGAAACATTACAAAGAATTAGGCCTTTGCTCAAAAAAGGAACTATATGTGATCAAATTAGCTTTTCTGTTTTGGAATGGGAAAGTAATAAAAATTTGATTTTAAATAATATATACGACAAATTTCCAAATGTTGACTTAATTATTAGAAGTAGTTCCCTTGAAGAAGATTCTTGGGTATCTTCACAGGCTGGAGCTTTTGATAGTATATTCAATATTAATTCAAACAAAAAAAAATTATTAGAGTCTTCTATTGAAAAAGTTATTTCTGTGTACAAGTCAAAAGGAAAAATTGGCTACAATAAACAAAATCAAGTTCTAGTTCAGCCAATGATCAAAGACGTTAAATTATCTGGAGTTGCATTTACAAAAGATATTGTTACGGGGGGACCTTATTATGTCATTAACTATGATGAGTCAAGTAAATCTACTGATTCAATTACATCTGGAAAATCTGTAAATGATGAACTAGTCAAAATTTATAAAAAAATAGATAAAAATAAAATACAGAACCCTAATCTGTATAAAATCTTTGATTGTCTTGTTGAAATCGAATATTTAACATCATACGATTCATTAGATATCGAATTTGCAATTGATAATGATAACAAATTATGGATATTTCAAGTAAGACCCTTAGTTGGAGAAAAATTCTCAAAATCATCTGTTGAATTTGAAAAATATTTTAATCAAACATTGAATGAAATAGATTCTAAATTGATGAAGTTACCTTTCTGTTATGGTGAAAAAGGGTTTTTTTCGGATATGAGTGACTGGAATCCAGCAGAGATGATAAGCTCTAAACCAAAACCTCTTGCCCTAAGTTTATATCATGAACTTATCACTGAAAGTATTTGGAGAACCTCAAGACAAAAAATAGGTTATAATGACCCAGGACCATATAAGTTGATGGAAGTGATTGGTGGTCATCCATATATAGATGTACGCAAGAGTTTTTCTAATTTTTTACCACAAAAATTAAACGAAAGTTTAAAAGAAAAATTGGTTAGCTTTTATTTAAAATCACTAAATAAAAAACCTGAGTTACATGATAAAATTGAGTTTGAAATTGCAATAACATGTTATACAGAAGATATTGACTTTCATTTAAAAAGATTATTAGATAATGGCTTTAGCCAATCTGAATGTAATGAATTAAAAAATTCACTTAAAGAATTAACTTTTAATATAATTAGCGGGAATATATATCCTATAAGTAAAGCATTTGATAATGTCAATTTAATAGATGATAAAATCAATTCTATTAATAAAAATAACAGCATAAGTGATTCAACGAAGATTTCTTTATTGTTGAAGGTTTGTAAAGAATTTGGAACCTTCCCTTTCAGTATTTTAGCAAGGTATGGCTTTATTGCTAAATCATCTCTGAGAGGTTTTGTTAAATCTAAAATTTTAAATCAAGAAGATGTAAATAAATTACTTTTTTCAATTGAGACGGTTGCAAGTGAATTTGTTACATCAATGAATTCAGTTTCAAATGGTTTACTTTCTGTAAATAAATTCCTTGAAAAATTTGGCCATCTTAGGCCAGGGACTTATGACCTTTTATCACCTTCTTATCAAGAAGCTCCTGAACACTATTTTCCTAAAAATTTAGAACTAAAAAGTTCAAATGAATTAGATGATTTAAGAGATGTCAAAATTAATATAAATAATCATATTTTATCAAAACTTTCCGATAATATAAATTGGGTTGATAATGAAACATTACTAGATTTTATTATTAAAGCAATTCAAGGAAGAGAATATGCAAAATTTCAATTTACTAAATGTATCAACTCAATATTAGAATTAATTAAAAAAATTGGAGAGAAAAATTTAATAGATACAGATGATCTTGTTTTTTTAACAATTGAAGATTTCATTTATGAAGACTTATATATGAAACATCTTGAAGCACGTGATTTTTTTATTGAAAAAATTAATTTTAAAAAGAAGTGGTTTAAAATTTCAGAATTAACTGAGACCCCAAACAAAATTAATTCCCCACTTGATTTACTAATAATAAAAAAGTCAAATGATGAACCTAATTTTGTAACAGATTTAAAAGTTAATGGAGAAATAATAGAGATTAACGGACAAACTAAACCTGAAAGAATAAATAATAAAATTGTTTTGATTAAAGGTGCTGATCCTGGTTTTGATTGGATATTTTTACATGATATTAAGGGCTTAATAACTATGTATGGAGGAGCTGCTTCTCATATGACAATAAGATGCGCTGAATTTGAAATCCCAGCTGCAATCGGTTGTGGTAAAGATATGTATGAGAAGATTTTAAATCATAATAGGATAGTTCTAGATTGCTCAAAAAAAATAATTGATTTATATTAATGAAAAACATACTGATTTCCCAACGGATAAGTTTTGATAAAAAAAGAAAAGAAACGTACACAAATTTAGACATTAGATGGTTTAAAGTTTCAGAAAAGTTGTGTTTTAACCTGATACCTATTCCTTTTTCAGTTAGATCTCTAAATTCCATATTAGCTAAAATAACCATTGATGGAATAATTTTATCCGGTGGTAATAATATCAGTATTAATGATAATTATGAGGATTATGATATAAATTTTGATTCAAGTTTAAAAAGAGATTGTCTTGAAACAATAATGATAGAATATGTAATGAACCACAAAATCCCTTTACTTGGAATTTGTAGGGGAATGCAGATGATTAATAATTTTTTTGGAGGATCTAATAAAGTTGTAAACCCAAAAGTACATGTTAAAAATTTTCACAAAATCTCTGATTTGGATAAAAAGCAGATTAAAGTAAATTCATATCATAATTTTGGAATTGATGAAAATTCCTTGTCGAAAAACCTAATTAAAACTCATATTGCTGAGGATAATACTATTGAAGGTTTTGCACATAAAGACCATAAAATTTTTGGAATAATGTGGCACCCTGAAAGAAATGATGAATTAAATGTTTATGATGAAAAACTAATTAGAAAAATTTTTAATATATGAAACATAGAGTAATTATACTAGCGGCTGGAATGGGTTCAAGATTAAAGCCTTATACAAACGAAATTCCTAAATGTATGGTAAAAGTAAATGGCAAGTCAATTTTAGAATATCAATTGGAATTATTTCAAAATAAACAAATTAATAAAATTAACATCGTTGGTGGTTACAAAATAGAAAAACTGAAAAAATATGGATTGCCATTAATATATAATGAAAACTATGATAGCACAAATATGGTTTATAGTTTATATAAAGCAATAGATCTCTTGAAGGGGAATATTATAATTAGTTATGGTGACATTATTTATAGTGAAGAAACTTTAAAAACTCTTTTAAACTCAGATGGTGATATTGTAATAGCTTCAGATAAAAATTGGAAATCATATTGGTCAGGTAGAATGGAGAATGTTTTATCTGATGTCGAATCATTTTCAACATATGACAAAAATTTTGTAAAAGAATTAGGAAAAAAACCAAAGTCATTAAATAATATTGAGGGGCAGTATATTGGATTAATTAAACTTTCTGCTAAAGGATCAAAGATCATGGCAGATACTCTCAAAGAGGGTGTTTTTGAAGATGATGAAAATATTTGGAATTCTGGTAAAAACTTTAGAGATGCATACATGACAGATCTATTAAATAATTTTGCAAAAAATAAAATATTGAAGTATTGTGAAATAAATCGCGGGTGGTTTGAAATTGACAGCCCGTCAGATTTAGATTATTGTGAAAAAGAAATATCATTTTAAGTAGATTATGATGTCTAGATTTTTTCATAAAGTATTTAAATTCATTATTAATTACATAAATTTAAATATTCCCCCTTCTAAAAATTTATGGCTTGTTGAATGTTTTCCTTCAAATGAAACAAATGGAATTGAATTTACTAAATTTCTAATTTCAAAAAAAAGAAATGTTTATCACGTATTTAAAAAAACCAATTTAAATTTAGAATTACCCAAGAAATATTTAGTTAAGAAATTTAGTTTAAAATATTGGGCTATTTTATTCCGTTCAAAATACATCTTATTCACCCATGGAATTATGGTAAATAAATTCCATAAATCTCAAGTTGTTGTCAATTTATGGCATTGTTATCCTTTTAAGAATATGAAATCCAAAAATAGATTATATGATATAAATTTTAATTATATTATTTCATATGGCAAGATGTGTACAGATGAGTACGTTGATTGTTTTAATATAAATTCAAAAAAATCACTTGAGTTTGGTTCGCCAAGATGGGATGTTCTTAGAAATATTAATCAGCCTAAAAAATCAACCGAATACATTGCTTGGATTCCAACATACAGAAATTCAAAATCTTTTGGGAAGAATGGTGCTGGTACAAAATTTTTATTTGATTATAAATTTTTAAAATTCTTCAATCAATTTTTATATCTAAATAATCTTTATTGTAAAATTAAATTACACCCAATGGAAAATGTAATTATTGATTTTAACTACACTAATATTGAAATCTTAGAAGAAGGTGTTGACTTAAACTTATTGTTATATCATAGCGCAGCGCTGATAACAGATATTAGTTCTGTCATGGTTGATTATTTAATTTTAAATAAGCCAATTTATTTGTTTTTTCCAGATTTGGAGGAATATATTTCAAATAGAGGTATTACAGAAAGCTTTAAAAAATTAATTCCTTATTCTCTAAAAAATAAGGAAGATTTAATTTATTCTCTAAAAAATACAAATTTCAAAATCAACGAAAAATTAGAATTAATGGTAAATAAAGAATTGTCAAATTGCGTTGAAAATACTTATAATTTTATAAAGAATGTATAGATCTATTAAGGGAATATTAATAAACGCATTACATACCTTGCCAGCCTTTTTATTGACTATATATATAGAAAGAGTATTCGGATTAGCTGAACTTGGAAAATATAGCTCAGCTCTCGGAATAATTGCTCCGATTTTTACATTATGTTATTTCAATATTAGAGTACAAGGTTTGAGATTGAAAAATTTTAAGATTGGGCAAAAAAACTTAAACGTTCTTTATTTTTCATTTATTTTATTGATGCTTTTTTTTTCATTTATTTTTAATAACAGCATTTATATATTTCCATTGATTATATTGAAAATTGCTGAAGGTTCTCTTTGGTTTTTTCAATCTAAATTATTGCAAAGAGATGACTTTTTTAAAGGACTTATCTCAGAAATAGTTTATTTATTAATTTTTATAACATTGTTATTTGTTTTTTTTGGTGAACCTGCATATAACTTTATTTTATATTTTGGATCTACTATTTGGATTATGTTTATCATAATTCAAGCAAAAAATATCTTTAAGTTTAATTTTAAGGGAATCCAATTATATTATATTGCGGGAATTAATCTCAGTCTTTCTGCATTTGTTGATTCGGCATTGATCGGTTCATTTAGATATTTAAGTTATTTTAGTTATGGTGAAGAAATAGGAGGTAAATTCGCTTTTCTGTTATTACTTTACCTTCCTGTAAGTATAATCTCAATGACCTTTGGTCACATAGTACTTGCATTGAAAGGGAGGAATGTTATAGAAAAATATATTGTGGTTATCTACATTTCATTTATTTTGATATCACTTTTCTTCTTCAATTTTACAGAATCATTAATTAGTGTTTTTAATAACTATGATTATTTATTTAAATTTTTTCCCTTAATACTATTAATTGCCCCAATAATGTTGCATTCAAATATCAAGTTTTATGATTTATTGAAGATTAAAAGTGATAGAATCGTTCTATTTATAAGTTTAATTTCAGCTTTAATTTCTTTTCTGTCTGTAATTTTTGTTTTTAATAACTTAGAAATATTTGGTATTTTAGTCGGACTTGGAATTTATCACATACTCAGGTTAATAATTTTTAATATCGCTTTGAAAAATGATTTTAGGTGAACTGTTTAATTTTTCTATTATTGTTTTCTCAATTTTAATGTTGTTTAGAAACAGGAATTACAACATAAACCCAAGAACCACTGTATACATATTTATTTTATTTTTTTTTGGGCTAGCTCCTCTTATTCAAAAGTCATCGGGAATAACTTTTTGGGGACGACCAGAGGTCGATAATGAATTGTTTTTATTAGCAAATAGTTTGGTTTTTTTATTTATTTTATCATTTGAGATAGGATATAATTTTAAAATAGGATTCTCTTCTAGAACTCGAATCCTTCATGAAAATCATGTATTTATTATGTTTTTTATTGTCCTTTTATGTGCTATTTTAGTTCTAAACTACTATGAGTTTGAATTTACCCCTCTTTTTTACAGGGTTCCAGAGGAATATGACATCACCAGAGATCAAGGTGTTTATTATCTTTTGATTTCAAAGTTTGTTAGGCCTTTACCTGCAATTTTATACTTGGTATTTATTGTTTTAAACAAAAAACAAAATTTTGCAAGTATTTTTTGCCTTATATATTGTTTGATCTTTTTATTTCCGTTCGGTTTGCCCAGATTTATTGCTGGCGCTATTTACTTTCCGATTTTATTTTTAACATTCAATAGTTTAATTAAAAATATCAAGGTTTATTTTGTTATTGCTTTTTCCTTTTTTGTACTATTTCCACTTGGAAACCTTTTTAGATACCAAAAAATGACAACTAGTATTTACGATGGAATGTTCCTTGATATATTTAAATCACCTGATTTTGACACTTTTAATAGCATTATTGATACAATTGAGCTCGGTTATATTTCTTACGGAAATCAATTGTTAGGAGTATTATTATTTTGGGTTCCAAGAAACATTTGGCCAAATAAACCTATAGGTTCAGGTGCATTAGTAGGTTCAGAATTAGGATATACAAACTTAAATGTAAGTTCTAATATTATAGCTGAGGGATGGATTAATTTTGGTCTTTTTGGTGTTATATTATTTGCATTAGTAATTGGAATAATTTCTAGAAATACCTTTGTTCCAGAAATAAATGATCACAGGATAGTTTGGGGATCTATTTTTTCTTTACTCATTTTCTTTATTATGAGAGGAGATTTAATGAGTAGTTTTGCATACTCATTAGCACTTTATTTAAATTATCTACTATGTTTACAAATCATCTCAAAAATCAAAAACTAATTTGTTTTGCTGACAGGGTCTACAGTACAGGTGGTGCTTATTCAATAATGATAAAAAAAATTAATGAATTTGAAAAATCAAAAACAGAAACTATTATTATTGTTAATTCTTCGAGATTAAAATGTGAAAATATGCCTTCCGATCTAAAATATTGTAAGGTTGTCTATCTAAACTCATTTATAAGTTTTTTTGCCAAACTTAATTTAATATTCACCAACAAAAATATTAGGGTCTTTATGCTTAATAGCCTCCCCATACCATTCAGAAAAAATCAAACAATATATTATCATTTCCCCCTAATAGTATATGGACTGGGTATAATAAAAAGACATGAATTAAAAGCATTTTTATTATATATTAAGCATCAAATCTTTAGCATATTCTATTTTGTATCAAAGGGAAAAATAATTGTTCAAAGTGATTTCATGAAGAATTCACTTAAATTAAAAAATTACTTCAAAAATTGGACTTTTGATGTTGAAAATACTGATATTAAGGTTAATAAAAAGTATATAAAGAGATCATTTAAAAAAAGTAAAATTAAAAGATTGATATACCCTGCAACTAATTTCTATTACAAAAATCATTATACTTTATTAAAGTCTTTATTGCAATTTAACAATGAGTATGTTCTTTACACTAATTTAACTTCATCTGATTTAGTTAAAAAATCAAAAGATTTTAGTAAAATTAATCACGTTAGTTTTTATGCGAATACAAAAAATGAGATGTTTGAACTGTACAGTAAAAGTGATTATTTAATCTTTCCCTCATTAGCAGAAACCCTAGGTTTACCTTTGGTTGAAGCCAAATCCATTAATTTGCCTATTATTTGTTTAGATTTACCATACACAAGATCTGTTCTTGGAAATTATAAAAATGTGTTTTGGATTAGTGATAATTCTGTTCAAAGCTGGGTTCTAGTTTTAAATAAACTTCTAATATAAAATGAAATTATTACTTATTTCCGAAGTTTATAGGCCAGAAAATTTTATAATTAACGATGTTGTTGACAACCTCTTCATAAAATATTTTGAAGAGGTTATAATAATTACGAGAGTTCCAACATATCCAAAAGGGATTTTATATGAAGGATTTAAAAATCGCTTTTCTTGCACCAGAATTAAAAATGTTACCATAATCAGATATCCTGTGTTTACAAACTATAATAAGTATAAGTTTTTTAAATTCCTAAATTTATTATGGCAGCCAATCATTACATTAATACTCACTTTGACAATTAGATTTGATAAGCTATTTGTTTATCAAACTGGCAGTATTTACTCATATTCTTTAATTCCTAAATTATTATTACGTGATAAATTAAGTGTAATTTGGTCGCAAGATTTATGGCCCGAAGTAGGCTATGAATTTGGATTTCCTAAGTTAAAATTTGTTGATTTTTTTTTAAGATTAATCACAAAAAAAACTCTTATGAAGTTTGACAAAATAATTGTTCAAGGTGATGGATTTCAAACTTATTATCACGAAAAGTATAAACTGGAATCTGACGTTGTATATAATTTTTCAAATTATGAGCTAAACAAAACAACAACAAAAAATAAATTAAATAAGACTCTAGTTTATTGTGGTAATATTGGTTCACTTCAAAATCTTGAGGGACTAATAAAGTTATATTTAAACCTTAAACCCTATAAGATATTTTCCGAATTTAAAATTTATGGCCACGGTAGTTTATTTGAATATTATTGTGATAAATATGATAATTTCAACGGAATTAGTTTTGGAGGTCAGATTAGTCAGATGGAATTAATAAATGAACTAGAAATATGTAGATTTGCTTGCCTAAGTTTAATTTCTGGACCAATTGAGTACACAATTCCGGGAAGATTTCAGTTTTTATTTAATCAATCAGTACCTATTCTTTTTTTGGGAGAAGGTGTTGTAAAATTAATTATTAACAGGGAAAAATGTGGAGTTTCTACAGACGGATTGGATCTAGAAAAGTTAATTATTGACATTAATAATTTTGAAAAAAATAAAACTCAAAATAAAGATATTTTTTCAGAAAAAAATACTTTAAAATCATTAAAATTTCATTTAGATTTAAAATAAATTTATTAAACATGAGGATTATTATTATTTCACAAAATGAACCGTTTTTTTTAAAAAACAATTTAAAATATCTATTCTCAATTTTACCCAAAAATATTAACGTAGTTGGTTGTGTAATTGACAAAGCATCACCGTTTGGAAAAAAAGAATCATTTTTTTCTAAATCAATTAAAACACTAAATATTTTTGGTCTCAAGTTTTTTATTTATTATTCTTTAAAATTTTTATTCTCAAAGTTATTTAATAAATCTGTAAGACAATTTATTAAGTCTAGTGGAATTGAAGAAATTAAACTTAATAGCTCTGTTAATTCTAAAGAGTCGATAGAAAAAATAAAATCTTATAAACCAGATTTAATAGTTTCAGTTTTAGGCAGACAAATTTTCAAACGAAAATTCATAAATCTTGCACCTAAAGGATTAATTAATTTACACACTGCTTTATTACCAAAATATAGAGGTTTAATGCCATCGTTTTGGGTTTTAAAGAATAATGAAAAATATACTGGAGTTTCTGTTTTTTTTGTTGATGAGGGCATTGATAGTGGTCCAATTATTATTCAAGAAAAAATTGAGATTGGCAATATGTCACAAGCAGATCTAATAAAAAAATCAAAAAAAATAGGAATGGAGGTTATAGCAAGGGCAATTAAATTAATTGATAATAATAATTATCAAACTTTAGAAAATAACAATGATGAAATGACATATTTTTCTTTTCCAACAAAGGAGGATGTAAATCATTTTAAGAAAATTGGAAAAAAATTTTATTAATGAATATTTTAACATTCGATATTGAGGAGTGGTTTCATATTTTAGACAATGACTCAACAAAAACAGAAATTAATTGGGAAAATTATGAGGAAAGGATATATAAAAATATGGATAAGATATTTTCTTTATTAGAAAAACATAAACTTAAGGCAACTTTTTTTGTCGTTGGTTGGATTGCAAATAAATACCCTGATATAATAAAAAAAATTGATAATTATGGACACGAGATTGGTTCTCACACTTATCTCCACCAGTTAATGTATGAACAAAAACCAAAAGAAATTAATGAAGATTTAAAAAAATCAATTAATACAATACAGGATATAATCGGTAAAAAAGTTTATAGTTTCAGAGCACCAGGTTTTTCAATTACTGAAAAAAATAAATGGGTGTTTGATTTACTTATCCAAAATGGTATCACTCATGATTGTTCTATTTTCCCTGCTGGAAGAGCTCATGGTGGATTTCCTTCATACACTGATGCTACCCCGTCAAAATTAAATTTTAAAGGCTCAATTTTAAAGGAGTTTCCGATTAATACTGCATCAATTTTAGGTCAAAAATGGATTTTTTCAGGGGGAGGATACTTTAGAATAACACCATATAATTTGATTAAGAAATGGACTATGGAAAATAGCTATGTGATGACATATTTTCATCCAAGAGATTTTGATCCAGATCAACCAATAATTAGTGAGCTCAGCCTTTATAGAAAATTCAAATCCTATGTTGGCCTAAAAAACTCTTTAAATAAATTACATAACTGGGTTTCAGATTTTAGTTTTGTTGATTTGAGTACAGCTGATAAAAATATAGATTGGTCAGGTGTAAAAGAAATTAAGTTATAGTTTATTTAAAATTTTTTTTAGCGCATAATTTCTATATTCTCTACTTTTGATAAGTTTAAAAATTTGTTTTGGAAGGGTTTCAATTTTCATTAAAAAAAATGTAATAAAATTGTCTATCATAAAAATAATTTTTAGTTGTCTTTTTAGCTTAAATCTTATTTTTGTTAAAAGAAAATTTTTAAAATTAAATTTATAATTTAATTCAATTTTTAATTGATCCATAATAAAAAAATACTTCAGAATATGCTTGTTAAGAAGAATTTTATTAAAATCAATATTTTCATGTTTTAAAAGTAAAAATGTATCGTAAAAACTTTTATAACTATAACTCAGATTTCGTGAGCCGTAATCATTAATTTGATAATTAACAATATTAATTAATATCATTTCATGAATTCCAGGAATTTTAAATCCAGAGCAATAGATTTTATCATTTAATATATTTCTGAAATTCAAATTTTTGATTTCTTTATCTATTATTTTTAAGTGTGGTTCTATAGCAAATAAACTTCCTTTTTTAACCATTCTTTTTAAATGTCTGAATTCAAAAAATGAATATTTGATCTTCGATTTGAATTTATTTTGTTTTAAAATATATTTAACTTTTTCTAATTGTTTAGGGTTAAATAAAAAATCTATATCTCCGATCATTCTTTCAGAAATATTTGTATAAATATTTGAAATAATGTGGGCAGAACCTTTTATAAATATATAGTCAATATCATTGTAATCAAGTATTTTGGACAGTTCTTTTAATTCATCAACTAAATTTCTATTTCGATCTAGATTTAAATTATTTATTTGTGATAAATACTTTTTTAAATCTTTTGGAATGAAATTTAAATAGTGTTGTTTTTTTAGCCTTATGTAAATTGTGGGTAAGATTAAATGTAAGCTTGCAATATTTACAAATTTTTCAAAATTTATATTTTCAAAATCTTTTTTTTTTAATTTATTTTCTGCAAATAAAATATCAATAATTAGTTGTTCTTCTCTCGAAATTTTCATTTAAAATAAATAAATAAGAATGTTCAAATATATAATTTATATAGTATATTTGACGAAAATCATTGAACTTGAGATTTATCTTAACTATACTAATCCTTTTTATTTTGAGCTCATGTTCCTCAAAAAAAAATGTGCTTTATGTTCAAGATTTGGAAAATAAAATTGAATTTGAATATTCAGATCACTTAATACAACCTAATGATATCCTTAAAATCAATGTTTTTGTCGAAAATCCTGAAACTGCACTCGCATTTTCAAAAAGTAATACAATGCAGTATAATGAATCGAGAGAAGCGTTAATTTTTAAAGGCCAATCCGTTTCTAGCCAAGGATTTATCGACTATCCTCAATTAGGAAAAGTGTATGTGAAGGACATGTCAGTTTTTGAATTACAAAATCTTTTGAAGAAGAAGATTATCAATTTAGGACTCCTAACTAACCCTGTTGTTGATGTTAAGATTTTAAATTTGAGTTTTACTGTTTTAGGAGAAGTTAATGCCCCAGGAAGGTACTATTTTGACGAATCTAATTTCAATTTTTTACAAGCTTTAGGAATGGCTAAAGATTTAACAATTAACGGAAATAGAAAAGAAATAAAATTGATTAGGAATCTAAATGGTTTAAGAGAAGTTTACAATATTGATTTAACATCATCAAAATTCATTAATAACCCTTCTTTTTTAATTAAAAGTGGTGATATTATTATCGTAAATCCTAACTTAAGCCGAGTTAAAAATGCAGGTATAATTGGTAATTCTGGAACCTTGTTAAGTCTTCTTTCTTTTTTACTATCCTCAATTATTATTATGAATAATTAATTATATGGAAGAAAATAGTTTAATTAACGATTCAATAAATTTTAAAAAAATACTTCCTAGATATTTAGCTATGTGGCCATGGATAATAGGTTTCTTAATTATTTCATTATTTTCTGCATTTATATATTTAAGGTATACCACATATGAATTTCAAACTAAAGCCATTATTGAGGTAATTGATAAAGCACAAGATTCGGAGATGGCTCTTCCAACATCAATGACCATATTTAACAGGTCAATGATTAATTTAGATAATGAGATTGGTAGATTATCTTCCTTTAATTTAAATAGTTCTGTTGTTAGTAAGCTAAAGTCTAATATTCGATATTCAACGATTGGTAGAATTAAGTCTACTCAAAATCATCCTTCTGAATTTTTCGATGACTACAAAATAGGTTTTAAAATAAACACCGATACTATTACTGAATATACATTTTATACAATCGATATTGAAAAAAACTCGATGATAATCAAAAAATTTGATAAAGATAACAACCTGATAAAAAAAACAAGTTTTTCAAATTTTTCCACATATGATAAAGCCCATAACTTTCCTTTTGATTTTTCAGTAGGTCCTAATGTTTTTTTAGAAAACGATTCTGATGTTTTGAGTAAAAAAATTGAATTCAAGCCTTTTGAATCAACAGTTGACGAATTTTCAAAATTGGTTAGTTATAAACAATCCAAACCAATTCCCACTTCAGGTTATAACTCAGGAAGTGACCAGATAGTTTTATCTATGAATTATCAGAACAAACAGATTGCTGAAGATTACATAAATACTTTAATTTACGAATTTGATTCAGATGGAATTTCAGATAGACAGTTGGAGTACAAAAATACGATTGAATTTGTAGATACCAGATCAGTCTTTCTTCAAAAAGAACTTGAGAAAATTGAAGACAGTAAAAAAGAATTTAAAAAGAAAAATAACCTAAATGATCTTCAATCTGATGCAAATTTCACAATAAGTCAGCAATATAATTATGATTCTGAACTATTTGATTCTAAATCTCAATTAGATTTGCTCAACCTTCTGAAAATTGAATTACAAGACAATAATTCTAAATTATTACCTGTCAATATTGGTTTAAATAATGAAACACTAAATAATCTTATTTATGAACACAATAAACTTGTAAATGATCGTGAAAGATATATTGCGTCTGGAGCCGGTCCGTCTAATTCTATAATTATTTCCATTGACAATCAACTTGAAAAAATTTATTACAATATAGGTCTTTCAGTCGAAAATTATTTTAGAAGTTTAAATTTAAAAATTGGCAATCTTGAACAAAAGGAGTTAGAATTTGAAGATGTATATAAAAACATTCCACAAAATGAAAAGATTTTGAGATCAATTAATAGAGAGTTAGAAATCAAAGAAGCACTTTATCTCTTGTTGTTACAAAAAAGAGAAGAGGCTGCGATTAATTTTGCAGTTGTAAAACCAACTATAAAAACCATTGATGAAGCCAGAAGTACTCAAAATCCGATATCACCTAATAGGCTTTACGTCATTATTTTTTCTTCTATAATTGGTATCTTATTTCCGGTATTGCTTTTGACTATTTGGTTTTATTTTGATAATAAAGTTCATACCAAATTTGATATAGTTTCAAATTCAGATATACCTTTAGTTGGAGAAATCCCTTATTTAAAAAATTCTGATTTTATTTCAAATATTCATCAAATTAATTCATCATCAAGATCTGTAGTGATTGAAAGTGTTAGAATGCTAATTTCAAATCTACGCTATGTCTTTCATAACAAAACCCCAGATTGTAAAACTATACTGATTAGCTCTGGAATTAAGGGTGAGGGTAAAACCTTAGTTTCCGTTAATATTTCTAAATTACTTTCCTCAAGTAATAAAGTTATATTAATTGGAGCAGACTTAAGAAATCCCCAAATCCATAAATATTTAGATATAGATAAATCTGTAAAAGGATTATCCGAGTATATTTACGGAAAATCCACAACAAATTATGAAGATTTCATTCTAAAGTCAGAAAATCTTGACATTATGCTTTCTGGCACCATACCTCCAAATCCTATTTCCCTACTTCAGTCGGATAATTTCTTTAATTTTATAAATGAATTAAAAAAGAAATATGATTACATTGTGATTGATTCTGCTCCATGCCTATTGGTTTCTGATACTTTTATAATTTCTGATTTAGTAGATTTATCACTTTTAGTTGTTAGAGCAAATCATACCTCTATGGATGTTTTAGATTATCTCAACGAGATAAACCAGAAGCAAAAACTGAATAATATTAATTTAGTATTAAATGGAATAGGAAATAGTAATGCATACGGATATCGATATAATTACCAATATGGATACAATTATGGTTATGGGTATGGGTATTTTGAAGATAAAGATGATTAGATTAACTATTAATTACAAGTGTTTTTTCCAAACTATCCTATTAACATAGTTAATATAGCTTAAAATAACTCTCGTTACTTTGGATGAAAAATTATCAATATCGTAATCATCAACAATTTTAATATTTCCGTTTTCTCTTTGATTAACGACAACCTCTATCGATCTGAGTATATCATCCTTTTTCAAACCAGTCATTATTAATACTCCTTCATCCATACCTTCAGGTCTTTCGTGAGCATTTCTAATTGTGATTGCTGGAAAATTTAAAATCGAGCTTTCCTCGGTAATTGTGCCACTGTCAGAAATTACACAATATGAATTCATTTGAAGAAAATTATAATCAAAAAACCCAAGAGGCTTTAAAATCTTAATTTCGGGATTTAATTTATTTTTATTCGAATCAAGTTTTTTTCTGGTTCTTGGATGAGTTGAGAAAATGATAGGATATCCATATTTTTCATGAATGACGTTAAGAGATTCAATTAAATTGTTAAAATTATCATCATAATCAATATTTTCCCCTCGGTGTGCACTAATCAAAAAAAACTTATCTTTTTTAAGATTCATCTTTTCAAGGACTTTAGATTCATTAATATTTTTTTCAAAAAATTTTAAAATTTCTTTCATTGGAGAGCCCGATTTGATAACTCTATCAGGATTTAGACCTTCATTTAATAAGTACCTTCTAGCGTGTTCGGTTACAGGGAAGTTTATATCACTTAAATGATCTATTATCTTTCTGTTTAACTCCTCGGGCACTCGCTGATCAAAACATCTATTTCCAGCTTCGAAGTGAAATACAGGTACCTTTAATCTTTTTGCTGAAATAACAGACAAGCAACTATTTGTATCTCCATAAACAATGAATGCATCTGGTTTTTCTTTTTTTATTATTTCATATGATTTAGAAATAATATTTCCTATGCTATCTCCAACATTTTTTCCAACAGCATTTAAAAAATAATCAGGTTTATTAATATTTAACTCTTTAAAAAATATTTCATTAAGCTCATAGTCGTAATTTTGACCGGTGTGTACTAAAACATGATTTACATATTTTTCTAATTCTTTTATTAATAAAGATAATTTTATAATTTCGGGTCTCGTCCCAACTATTGTCATTATTTTCATTGTCCTTTTTATTTAATTCTATCACTAAATTCTTTCATTTCATTAATTTGGATAGTAAGATTTGGTATTTCAAAATTTGAAAAGTCATTAACAGAGCTCATACTTCTGTCACAAGCTAATTCAGTTTTCTTTTTTTCGATTTTAATATTTAGGTTATAAACTTCATTAATAATCGATACTAATTCATATTTTGAAACTTTGTTTGAATGTATGTGTCTAATACCTTTCCAAAATATATTTTCAGAAATAATTTTATCACAAACTTTTGCAAATTGTAAACAAGTTAAGCCATTCCAATAATGATTTGTAAATCCAAAAATCGAATTCCCTTTTTCAGACTTAACCCATTCAACCAGAGATCTTTTATTAACAGATTCCTCCCCAATAATTGATGTTCTTATAGTAGTACAATTGTGAGTTTCACCTAATGCCTTAGACATTCCGTACACATCAGAGACATCATAATTATCATTTTCATTATAATCTCCTTTTAAGCCAGTGTAAACACAATCAGTAGTTGGATGAATTAGTTTAATTTCTTTGCTTTCGCAATAATTTGATAAAAGCCTGGGAAAAAGAGAATTAACAATTATAGCATTTAAATCCCCTAGTTCGTCAACTCTTGGTTTTATAGTTCCAATACAATTAATAATTACATCACCATTTTTAATCTCTAATTTTTCTATTGATTTATCAATATTTCCTGAATTAATTTCAGAAGCATCAATATCTTTTCTTGTCAGATTTACACAATCATAAATATCGCTTAAATAGGTTGACACATACTTTCCTAACATTCCGTTAGACCCTAATACATATATTTTCATTTTTATTACTTTTTTATTTATCTAAAATCATCCGACCAAATATCCCATTCATCATATTTTTTTCTGATATCATCTCCAAGACTTTCTTCAAGGGTGGTTGTTGAAAAAAATAATATTTTGGTGTTTTCCTCCAAATTTTTAAAACCATTATAATATCCAGGTGGTATCCATAATATTTTCGGAGATTTATCACTTAATATAAATTTTGATATTTCTTGAGTTTTCATACACACAGTTCCAATCATAATTGTTCCTGAAGCCACATAAACGTATTTTCCTTCTTTTTTGTGACCATGCCAAGCCCTAATATATCCCAATCTATGATTCTCTACATGATAAAATCTTTTTACGCCAGAGAAATTAAATTCATTAATAAATTTTACCTGACCTCTATCATCAACTGCTAATCCTCCAGCGATTATTTTTGGTTTATTTTCCATAACTTTTAATTAAATTCATTCATTCTTTTCTTCTCACTTAAAAAATTTCCGTTGTGATAGACAGATTGAAGGGGGTTTTTAATTCTCTTTTGCTTAAACATTGTTAAAATTCTGTTCACTTCGTGTTCAACGGTAATCTTTGGTTGATAATTAAAAATTTCTTTGGACTTTGAATTATCAACCTTGTAGTTTCTAGCATCTTGGAATGAAATTTCGGTATAATTAATTTTAGTATTAGGAATTATTTTTGCGACTCTTTCACCTAATTCTTTAATTATAACATTTTCCATCGATAAAACAAAAATCCCTTCGTATTCAAATTCACATGCTTCACATATATATTCAGCTATATCAATTACAGATATTATTGGTCTCCATTGTTCCCCTCCGTTAATTGTTATTTCACCATTACTAATAGCTTTCATTGTTAGTACATTTACAACAAGATCCATCCTGATTCTGCTAAATTGATCACCTAAGCCATAAACTGTACCTAATCTAAAAATAGTACCTTTTCTTTTTAATACATATTCTTCTGCTGCTAGTTTTGTTGACGCATAAGTAGATAAAGGATTTGTTGGACTTTCTTCATTTAAAATTCCATCTTGGGCACCATATACAGAGCAAGTTGACATAAAGATTATATGTTTATCTTTTGCTATCCCTTCGCATAATTTTTTAATAGACGAGAAGTTTATATCATGAGTGAGAATTTGATCTACACTACAGGCAGGGTCACCAACTAAAGCTGCCATGAGAACTATTACATCAAAATCTTTTGAAATTTCAACCAATTTATTTGTTTCTCTTATATCACCATAAATGAAATTTATTTCTTTTAAAAATCTTTCTTCGTATAACAAATTATCGTAAACAGTTACTTCAAATCCTTTTTTTTCAAGAAGACTTGAAGTATATCCTCCAATATATCCTGAACCTCCGACTACTAGTATTTTTTTCATATAATTTTTTTAAAAATATTTGTTAACTATAAATTTTGAAAATGGCATACTACAAGTAAATGCAGGAGAAACAGCATTTAATATATGTGTGCTACTTTCGTCACCTTCAATCACAAAATCCATTAATAATTCTAGTGATGAAGTATCAAGAAGTTGAGCTCTAATTCCAGGTCTAATCCATTGATTAAAGCCAGAGGGATCAAATTTTTTAAGCATTGGTGATGCCAATTTTAAAAAATGATTTCTATTATATTTTTTGATTTCTTGGGTTGCTAATTTTCTAAAATTAAATTTATTCTTCATAAAAAGTAAAGATTCAATACCTACTATGTCAATAAATTCTTTAAATTTAAAATTTTCTAAACCTGAGTAATTTTCTCTCCAAAAAGCAGGAATAGAGGTGGGTCCGATTTTAACATCTCCATCAACAGTTATTGTAAAATGAACACCTAAAAATGGATTATTGAGATTAGGGACCGGATATACATTCATAGAAACAGGTTTATTTTTACCTGTGTATTTTAAATAGATGCCTTTGAATGGTACTATGGTGTATTTCTTTGAGAAATTATATTGTTTAGCAATCTTATCTGCGTACAAACCAGCACAATTTATCAACCTATCATAAACTAAAATTCTGTTTTTTGATGTTTTTATTTTATAAGATTCAAACTTAAATTTGTATGACTCACCATATAGTATTTTAACGCCTTTTGACTCAATCTCTTTCGCAATCATTAAACACACTTCTATCGGGTCAACTGTAGCAGTATTAGGTGAATACAAGGCAATTTCGGTGGTTTTTATATTGCTGTCAAGTTTATCTAATTCAGCTTGATTTATAATCTTTACATCAACACCATTTTTTATTCCTCTTTTATGTAGCTCATAAATCGTTGCTACCTCACTCTTATTTTGTGCAACTACAGCTTTTTTTGAATAATTAATTTTTAGATTGTTTTTTTCACAATATTCTTTCATGTAGTAATTACCATCTCTGGAAAACCTAGCTTTTAAGGAGTCAGCTGTATAATAGAATCCCGCATGTAAAACTCCGCTATTTCTTCCACTACTGTGAGCTGCAAGTTGGTTTTCTTTTTCTAGAATTATGATCTTGCTTTTGGGAAACTTATATATTAATTCTCTGGCAATTGTTAATCCAATTATTCCGGCACCTATTATTAGAAAATCAACTTTATCTTGTTTCATTTATAACTAATTAAAAACTTCATTTTTATTGATAATTTTCTCAAAAGAATCTATATTTTTAATCAGAACCTTTTTATCAAAACCACTAACATGGCTAAAATTATGAATATCACTACCTGCAAAATCTAAATATCCTTCAGAAATTAACACATCCGCAAAATTAGTAATTTTTTTTCCATAATAGTCAGTTGTGGATAAAAGGTTAATTTGAAATTTACACCCCATATCCTTAAGTTTTTTTAAGGTTTTTAAGTCGTTAGTTAAATAAAGGTATCTTTCAGGGTGTGCTAAAACCGGAATATAATCTGAAATAATTAATCCAAATATCACATCAAATAAGCAGTTAGGCTTAAAGATAAAACCAGTTTCTAGAAGTATGTGTTTATCATCCAAAGTCAAATATTTATCTATTTCATTTTTATTAACCATCGAGTAATCAATAAAGTATTCAGAGGCATAACTTAATTTAATTTTGGTCTTACACGAAGTTTTAAGCACCTCAAAACTATTCTTAATGGATTCTGAGGTGTTTTCATATAAACCTGGATAAGTGTGAGGTGTTCCAATTAGTTTACCAAAACCTAATTTCTTCATTTCCTTAACAAGATCAAGTGATTCTTTTAAATTGACTGCGCCATCATCTATTCCTGGAAGAATATGTGAATGAATATCAACAAATCCATTAGGAATTAGCTCCTTAAGAGTAGGTTTAGATTTTAAAAAACTAAAAAACATATTTTAATTTACCAATCTTTATGATTAGTGGGTTAGAAATTTAAAAGACATTATAATATACACTATTTAAATTACTAAATTTGAGATATGTATCATGAGTTTCCATTTTTTTTAGTTTATTACTTTGGATTATTTATTGCAACTGTATTTCTGTCGAGATTTATATTTAGAAAATATATTCAGTTTGCAAAAAGTTATAATCTTAAAAAATCTTCAAACGAAAGGGCAGTTCAC
>MDTD01052046.1_pt1 | contig 20711 bp, 23 predicted proteins | sample 811221 | NCBI WGS metagenome assembly MDTD01 (sample SAMN05326646, study PRJNA326480) | marine metagenome | isolation source: seawater | place: Pacific Ocean: South West | collected 2011
GGGCCAGCCTTACCCGACCATGAACATGGACAAGATCTACACCCAGCTTCAGCTTCTGTCCGCAGAAGTGGTAAGGGACATCAAGTCCGAAAAGATCCGGATGCATGAGTTGCTGGTACCGGTTTCCATGGCATTGATCACAAGTTTTGACGAAGAGTACCTTGGGGTAAAAAAAGAGGGGTAAGGTATGGACGCCGATCAGAATAAATTTTCCCGCGAGGAGATTGAAACGCGTAAAAAGGCCATCTTTGACTCGATGGGCAAGCGCGGACAGCGCCAGATCATGAAAAAGGGCTACGACAAGTGGGACCCGTTCGAAGAGCCCAAAGATCCAATCGACATCCGCAAAGACAAGACCAAGAGGACGTCACAGATGCTGATCCGCGAATTCCTCTCCGCTGTTGATGACGATGATGTCTCCAACAGCTATTCCCAGGGTGCCCTGGAAATGTGCCTGGGTATCGTCAATGATGAGGAAAAAATCCGGGGGATGTTCGACTTTGCCCAGTGGTACGCCGAACTGCTTAAAAAAGAAGGGCATGACGGCCTCTAAACCAGGGCTTCGCCGGAACTTGGTCCGGGATGCGGACCGGAAGGTGGTTTTGGATATCCTTCGGGAGAGTGAGATCAATCTGACGGCCAGGGCCTATATCGGGCAGATCTCAAAAATGCTTGGCCTTTCCCTTGGTCAGGCAAAAAAGGTATTGCGCAGCCTGGTGGACGACCAGACTCTGGCCTATCAGGATCTTTACGGATCCACCTATGTGATGCTGAGTTTTTCAAAACCGGTCCGGATAACGGACCGGTTTTTTATTGTGCCGCCGGAGACCACCCGGGACACTCCCAAGGGCCATATCGATATTAAAATCCACCAGGGTATTTCTTTTGGGTCGGGCCACCATCCCACCACCCGTCTGTGCCTTGCCGCCCTGGATCATCTCTTTTTCCACACCACAGATGCGGAACGCTTCAAAGGCCGCAGTGTCGGAGATATCGGCACAGGATCGGGCATCCTGGCCCTGGCCGCCTGTATGGCCGGCATGGCGGACTGCCGGGCCTGGGAAATCGACGCCAATGCCGTAAGCGAAGCCCGGAAAAACGTTGCCCTGAACCATTTGGAAAACCGGATACAGGTCATTGACGACCTCATGCCCCCCGGGGAGTACGGGCTTTCCCTGATCTGCGCCAACCTGCGCTATCCCACCCTGGCACGGCTGGCACCGCTGCTTCGTGGGGCAACACTGCCGGATGCCTGCCTTGTCTTTTCCGGACTGCGCACCTGGGAGAAACAGGACCTGGTATCCGATTACAAGGCGCATGGCTTTTCCCCTGTATGGGAGCAAGAAGAAAAAAACTGGTCTGCGCTGATTTTTGAGTCTGTTTAGCTGTAATTCTCCTCACTTGTTTTTCTAAAACGGTTCTTCTATAGTCTGGATATCTATTGCATCTTTCCAGAAGGAGGCGTCATGGGGCGCGGCCTCATATATATCTGCATTTTCGTTTTATTTGCCTTTATGATTTTTCCCGTGGAAAAAAGGATCGTCCATGCGGATCTTTATATATGGACCGATGCAAATGGCATCCGCCACGTGTCCAATGTGTCACCTCCCCAGGATGAAATTGCAGAACAGCTAAGCGAAGATGACGTGGTTTTCCCCGAGGGGCAGACGTTTCGTGTGGTACGGGTGTTTGACGGGGATACGGTCCGGGTGACCGGGATGGGGCTGACATTCAAGATCCGGCTGGTGGGGATTGATGCGCCTGAAACCGGGTGGAAGAGCAAGGCGGGACAGCCCTACGGCAAGGCGGCCACTGACCTATTGTCACGGATGGTTCTGGATCGTGATGTGGTCCTCAGGCAGTATGGCACCGGCGGGTACAACCGGATGCTGGCGGAAGTGATTATAGACGGTAAAAATATCAACGTGGAGATGCTGGAAAAAGGGATGGCAGAAGTGTACCGGGGAAAGGTTGCCCGGGGCATTGATATGAACCGGTATAAAGAGGCCGAAACTTTTGCCAGGCAGCGGAACATCGGCATCTGGTCTCTGGGCAAGGCATATCAAAGCCCCAGGCAGTGGCGGCGGGAACATCCGAGAAAATAAAGTGGTGTATGGATATTCTGCTCCGGCTGCCTTTTTGCCGGGGGTGATTTTTTTTGCATCCCCATTTCTTATATGGTAAACTCTGGCCAACCAAAATTGATCTGGCATCATTAAATTTTACCCTGATACACAGGCGGCGAAGCGCAAGCTTCGCGGGAATGCAAAAAATTATCGAACCAGGTGTGTATATGCTTGTCCGTGGCGATAAGTTAAAACGGATGTTTTTGCCGGCCTTAGGGGGCGGTGGGGTGTTACAGACCCTGTTGCATACCCTTGGACTGGTCCTTTTTCCGGTAATGCCCGTCATGGCCGCAACGGGCAGGAAAGACAGCATCCAGCCGGCAATATCCATGGCACTGGCCCTGACCGGATTTGTATTATTTCTCATGTATCTGTATCAGAAAAGAAAGAACCGGAGGCACAACTGCCGCCATGCCCAAAAATCGTCGCCCATCAGGCAGCTTGGGAAGACGGTAAAGCCCCCCTCAGGAACCAAGAGGGCGGCTGGCGAAAATTTACCCATAGAACGCCCTGGCAAGGAGAAAACAAACGATGACGACAGCGCTTAACTCGGGGATTCTGTTGGAATCCGGAACCAATGAGATGGAATTGCTCACGGTTTTTGTGGGTGAGCAGGCCTTTGGCATGAACGTGGCAAAGGTTCAGTCCATACAGCAATATGATGCGGACCGGGTCACCCCCCTGCCGGACGCCCCCAAGGGTGTGGCGGGGATGTATCTTTACAGGGATAAAACCATTCCGCTGCTGGACCTGTCCCACATACTGGATATTCCTCCCGGCAATACGGCTGACAGGGAAATTATCGTGGTAACCGAATTCAACAACTCCGTGAACAGCTTCAAGGTCCAGGGGGTGAAGCGGATTTATAGGATGTCATGGACAGCCTTCGTACCCATGGACGCCATGCTTGAAACCGATTCCTGCTTTACCGGGTCTGTCCATGTGGATGACACCCAGATCCTGGTGCTGGACCTGGAGCAGATTTTGTCAACGATATTCCCGGATCTGATTCTGGAAGAGGTGGCCGATGAAGTCATCTTACAAAAAGAGAATATCCCAAGGGATGAAATTGAAATTCTCTTTGCGGAAGATTCCCCTCTGATGCGCAAAGCGGTGGTAAAAAGCCTGAAGAAGGCAGGTTTCATACATATCCATGATTTTATGAACGGAGAGCTGGCTCTTTCCTTTTTAAGGACCCACTACCAGAACCCTTCTGCGCAAAAATTGCGGAAAACCGTGCTGATCACCGATATTGAGATGCCCAAAATGGACGGCCTGACCCTTTGTCGTCAGGTGAAGCAGGATGCCGTACTCAAGGATATTTTCGTGATCATGTTTTCCTCACTTATCAACAAGCAGATGACGGCAAAGTGCCACAAGGTTCGGGCGGACAATTACGTGACCAAGCCTGAAACCACGGAGCTGATCAAAATGCTTGACAAAAGATGTCGTCCCGACTAACGATGAAGCCACAAATCCCCTTTGGAGGAAATATCGTGGATAAAGATGCTGTTTTTGAAGACCTGTCTGTACTGCTGGATCGATTTTCAACCCACATAGCTGAATTCTGTCCCGGAGAAACACTGGACCTGGGAAGCATGATCGTACTGATGGAAGAGTTGTCCGTGGCTGCCAAACAGTGCGAGTCAGATACCTTCTATAAGGTGGTGGAATCCTGTAAGCATTTTGTGGAAAATATGAGTCTTGAGACCATGGGGCGGACCAAGCCCCTGGAAGATGCCCTCCTGCTTTTGGAAGCGCTTTTCAGGCATATGAAACGCGGGGTCGAGTTCACCTTCGAAACAAAGGATGTACTAGAGATCCTTGATTCTGCCATATTTATCAAGACAGAGGAGATTGAACCGCCGGCCGAACCTGAAGGGGAGAAGACCGAGGCTCCGGCAAAAGAGGACGTCCTGGGTGAGTCGGAACCCATCTTAAGTGATGATCTTGATATTCTCAACGACTTTGTTTCCGAAGCGGAAGAAAATCTGGATGCCATTGAAGTTCATCTGATTGAGCTGGAGCAGGACCCCACGGATACGGATATCATCAACAATATTTTCAGACCGGTCCACACCATCAAAGGGGTGGCGGGGTTCCTGGCATTAAAGAAGATCAACCAGCTGGCCCATACCACTGAAAATCTTCTGGACAGCGCCAGGAGCGGCGAGTTCATGATCAATGACCTGGCCACCGATGCCATTCTTGAATCCGTTGATATGCTCAAACGCCTGATTGCCAGGGTGAAGGAAGGTGTGGGCAAAGGGGTGAAGCTGCCGGATAACGATCTGGATATCCAGGATTTAAGGGATAAACTCAAGCGTCTTCAGGTGGCTCTGACCAAGGACGGCCGAGAGCCCATCGGCGAAATCCTTGTGAAAAAAGGGGTTATTGATGAGGACCGGCTGAAAGAGACCCTGGCATCCCAAAGGCAGCAGCCGGAGAAAAAATTCGGTGAAATCCTGGTGGAGGAAAACAAAGCCGACCCCTCCCAGGTGGCCATGGCCCTCATGGAGCAAAAGCATGAGAAAAAAAAGGTGGCCACCCAGGTGAAGGTCAATACGGAAAAACTGGATGATCTGGTGGATTACGCCGGAGAACTTGTGATTGCCCAGTCCATGCTCAAGCAGAAAGTCTCCCAGGATCCTTCCCTTATCCAGGCCGTCACCCAACTGGGCCAGATTGTTTCCAACATGCAGCATATTGCCATGTCCATGCGGATGATCTCCATCAAAGCCACATTCATGAAAATGATCCGGCTGGTGCGTGACCTGTCCAAAAAATCAGGAAAACCCGTCAGCCTGACCATGAGCGGCGAGGAAACCGAGATTGACCGGAATGTGGTGGATGCGCTTTATGAACCCATGGTCCATATGATAAGAAATTCCGTGGACCACGGCATCGAACCCCTTGAGGTGCGGAAGGCTGCCGGAAAGCCGGAAAAGGCAAATATCCATCTGAGCGCCTATCATAAGGGCGGCAATATCATTATTGAAATTCAGGATGACGGCAAAGGACTTGACCGGGGCCGGATTCTGGAAAAAGGTATCCAGTCCGGCCTGGTGTCGGAATCAGACCAGCTTACGGATGCCCAGGTTTATGATTTAATTCTCCAGCCCGGTTTTTCCACGGCAAGAAAAATTACGGATGTCTCCGGCAGGGGCGTGGGTATGGATGTGGTCAAATCCGGTATTGAACGGTTCCGGGGCCATCTGAAAATTGAATCCGAAAAAGATGTGGGAACAAAATTCACCATCAGCCTCCCCCTGACGCTGGCCATCATCGACGGTATGCTGGTCCGGGTGGGCCAGGAAAAGTATGTCATCCCCACAACCGCCATACAAAGGGCCTTTAAGCCGGATCAGGAAAACTGCTTTACGGTGGAAGGCAAAGGTGAGCTGATCAAGGAACGCGACCGCCTCATCCCGGTTGTCCGCCTCCGTCATCTCTATTCGGATGAGCAAGACAATAAAAATGCCTGGGAATGCCTGGCTGTTGTGGTGGAATCCAAGGATGATCAAAAAGCCCTGCTCATTGATGAGCTTCTCGGCAAGGATGAGTATGTCATCAAAAGCCTGGGGGGCAATCTTGAGGGGATTCCCGGATTTTCCGGCGGCGCCATACTGGCGGACGGCCGGGTGGGCCTGATCCTCGATATCCACGGCATCTTCCAATTGGCAGAGAATAATTAAACCGCCGGACTTCAACCAAATAAGGAAAAGATCCATGCCCGAAAAAACCATACTTGTTGTTGATGATGAAAAAACCATCCTGAACATGTTTCATCTGGCGTTTTCCAAAAAAGGGTATATTGTCAGGGCCGCCCCCAGTGCGGAAGAAGCCCTGGACATCCTTGCCGATGAGGAGATCCATGTCATGTTTTTGGATCTCAATCTTCCGGGTATGAACGGCATTGATCTGTGCCGCGCCATAAAAAAGAAAAGCCCCATGGCCATTCTCTACGCCCTCACCGGCTATGCCTCCCTGTTTGAATTATCGGACTGCCGGGATGCCGGATTCGACGACTATTTCAAGAAACCTGTGAGCATGGCCGATCTGCTGGATGCTGCTGAAACCGCCTTTGACAAACTGTCCCGATGGAAAAATGGATAACAACTTAAGAGAGTACACCAGGGAAGGACTGCTGGAGATCATCAACGCCCTTCCCCTGGCCGTGCTGGTCATCGACAAGTCCCGCTCTGTCACCCTTGCCAACAAAGTTTCCCTGGAGTTCACCAACAAGGATATGGACACCTTGGTCGGCCTTGTGGCCGGGGAAGCCTTTTCCTGCGTCAACCATGATAAGGACAGCCGGGGATGCGGGTTCAGCCCGGATTGTGCCAGGTGCCGGTTCAAAGAGGCACTGGAAGATACCCTGACCAGGGGGGCCCAGCGGTTTATGATTGAAACCACAAAGGAATTGCTGGGCAAAGGGGAGCGGGTGTTCAGGTTTTCCACAAAACCCCTGAAACTTGCGGGCAGGCACGTGGCACTTCTCTCCATCCAGGACCTGACGGAAGAACGGCATATGGAGCGGATCAGGCTGGAAAGAGAAAAGCTGGCCGCTGTCCTGGAAACCACCGGCGGGGTCTGCCATGAATTGAGTCAGCCCCTGCAGGTGATCATGGGGTATTGTGAAATCCTGGAAGAAAAAAACGGTCTGGATGAGGAAACCACCACCGCTCTGGCCGCCATCCACGGCGAGATCAATAAACTGGCCCGCCTGGCCCATGACCTGACAAGCATCACCCGATACGAAACAAAACCCTACCTGACATCCAAAATTCTGGATATTGAAAAATCTTCCCTGAAGGATAATCAGACCCTAAAGAAAAAAGAAAAATAAGATCGTTCGGAAGAACGGGCCACTGCGTTTGATTAAAAGGGGAACGGTTGCGGCCGTTCCCCGGTATCTTTTTTAGAAGGGAATATCATCATCAGGGATGGCATCCGGTCCGCCGGTCATGCCCGGATTGGTCTGTCCCTGGAAGTTGTTGGAATTGGGAGAAGAATTGCCCTGGTTCTGCTGGTAGCCGCCGCCACCCTGGCCGTAACCGCCACCTCCCTGGTTTTGCTGATATCCGCCGCCACCCTGATTCTGGTAGCCACCGCCTTGGTTCTGGTAACCGCCGCCGCCACCCTGGTTGTCGCCCCGTCCACCGAGAAACTGGAAGTTATTGACAACAATTTCTGTGATGTAATGGGTTTGCCCGTCTTTTTCGTAGTTCCGGGTCTGGAGCCTGCCTTCGATATAGATGGAACTCCCCTTGGACAGATACTTTTCGCAGACCTCCGCCTGTTTACCGAAAACGACGATTCTGTGCCATTCGGTTTTCTCCTGGCGTTCCCCTGTATTTTTGTCCGTCCACTGTTCACTGGTGGCAATGGAGAAGTTCACCACCGCAGTCCCCTGCTGGGAATAGCGGATTTCGGGATCACGTCCGAGGTTGCCGATAAGCATGACTTTGTTCAAACCTGCCATTATTCTTACTCCTGATTGGTTGGTCTTTGATCAAAATAAATAATGGTGAAATATGCACACAGCAGAGGAGAATTGTCAATGATAGGTCCGGATTGGCCGAAACAAATCCGGGCAAATCGGGTTATTGGTTGGAATATACATCAAACGGCCTGGCTTTTCCCTTGAGGGCCAGCGCTGTTTTGAACGGGAATGCCCCACGCAGGTTGTCATCAATATCATTATACACATCGGCACTGATAAATATCTGCCCCGGGGCGCCTGCTCCGCAAAGGCGTGCCCCTGTGTTTACCGTATTTCCGATTACGGTGTAATCCCGCCTTTTTTTTGTCCCGATGGAACCCACCACCGCTTCTCCTGAATGTATGCCGATCCCGATCCTAAAAGGTGTGTCTGCCCGGGAATCCAGACGGCCGATAATATCAAGGGCGGCCTGCACCGCATCCTCCGGCCGGTCTCCGGGAAAAACAGCCATGACCTCATCTCCGACAAATTTGTCAATGGTGCCGCCATGGTGATGGATGATGGCGGCCTGGATCTCAAAGATGGTGTTCAGGTCCATGACGACGCGTTCCGGGGAATTGGTCTCCGAGTAGGCTGTGAATCCCCTGATGTCTGAAAAAAAGACAACGACATGCTGCCGCTCCCCCCGGAACAGATCTTTGTTTGCGGTGACGGCTTCGTATATTGCCGCGGCTGCGGATGGGGAGATATACCGTTCCATATTCCTGCGGATGCGGGTTAAAAGCTGCGTATGCCGTGTGATGATCCGGTCTGCCTTGGCAACGATGAGAAACAACAGGAGGTTGAATACAATAAAAATAATCGTTGGCAGCACCAGGGCCTGTTTCAGGGCCTGAAAAACCATTTTTTCGAATCGGGAGACCTCTTCATACAGCTCTATTACGCCTTCTATTTTCCCGGTATCCTCTGTGTGCAGCGGCAGGTACACCTCCATGAACCGCCTGCCGTCCGCCTCTTTTTCAATCTTTGCCGATGGCACACCAGTTAACGCACGGGTGAAACTGTCTTCTTGAAACGATGCATATCTTTTTCCTTCGGCGGACCTGTCTAAATGGTCATACAGAACCGTTCCCGTTCTTGTAAACAACTTGACCTTTACCAGATGCGGATCTGTCTTGATAAGCCCGTCAATTTCCTCCCTCAGCCCCTGGGCCGTATCAAGGTCATCGGGTTTAATATCTGCAAGACTTAAGTTCCGGGGGGTCAGGAAATCACGGTTCACGTCCTGGTAAAGCGCATCGGCCTTCTGGCTGAGGTGGTGGACGTACTGGTCGTAAAGGGCCTGTCTTTCAGCCCTGATAAAAAGGACAAAGAGAATAACGTAAAAAATGAGCCCGCCGATTCCGGCGTAAATGAGATAGTATCGCTTCAGCGGGAAGGGTTTATCGGAACGGGGTATATTCTCTGCCATGTCTGATGTCTCATCTAAAGGTGGATGGATACCTGTCATGGAATCATCCCCCCGGAAAAATTTCAACACGTATTTCAACAAATTAAACCGCCCCCTATCAATCAATTGTTCCGGTCCCACGGCCAGGGGCGGGTGGGGGGACGTTTTAGCGTTGACAATCCTGATAATTCGAATTATGTTGCTATAAAGGTAGCAACAATCAATTCGGGGTGGAATATGGACAACAGATCGGGATTGACAAACCTGGGGTTCTCCCAATACGAGGCCTCCTGCTATATGGCCCTGGTGAGCAACCATCCGGTGAACGGATCACAGTTGAGCAAAATATCAGGTATTGCCAGGTCCAGGATTTACGACGTTCTCCGCGCCCTCATTGCCAAAGGGTTCGTCATTGAGGTCCAGGTCGGGCAATATGCCCCCCTGCCGTCGGACGAACTGGTCCGCAGGCTGCGGCGGGAGTTTGAAGCCAGCATCGATTCAGTGGAAAAGGAAATCGCCAAAGCCTCCCAGAAAGAGGATTTTGAATATGTCTGGACCCTGACCGGCTACGACAACGTCATGGCCAAGGCCAAAGACATGATCGCAGCGGCAAAGGAAGAAGTCTATGTCCGGCTGTTTCCCGAAGCGGATCAGCGCCTGTCAAAGGCATTGGCAGCCGCTGAAAAAAGAGGCGTCTCCATCCGCTATATTGCCATGGGAGATGTACCGGAACGATTTGATATCCAGGTTACCCATCCGGACAAAGACGATCTCATCGCAAAAATCGGGGGCAGGTCCTTTGATATCATCACGGACCGCAGCGAAGCCCTGGTGGGCATATTTGAAGAGGGGAACGAAGATGCCTCCCCCATCAACTGGACCCGGAACCAATGGTTTATCATTGCCAACCGGGACAGTCTCAGACACGACTTTTACCATTGTTTTCTGGAAAAGACCCTGGACCGTAAAAAGAAACTGACCGAGAGGGAAGAACGTATTTACCAGCTTATAAAACAGGACAACTAGACAAGGATATGTAACGGGGTATATTGCCCGGGAGATATCCGGATTTAAAAGGAGGTGAGCCATGACCAGCATGAGAAAAATTCATTTTTTTGACGGGTTCTCAAATGAGAGCGACAATACCATCTTCAATCTGGAAGAGGATTACGGGGCCCATCATTACGAGCGTATCAAACTGGTGGTCCGGCATGCCAAGGGCTGTTGGCTCACCGATGACAAGGGCGAAAAATACCTGGACTGCCTGGCGGCATATTCCGCAGCCAATCCCGGCCACCACCATCCCACCATCACCAACGCGGTCATGGACGCCCTGATAGGCAACTACGCCTCCGTGCTGTCCAACGTGGTTTTCACCGATCCTTTGGGGATATTCCTGTCTGAAGCGGCCAAGTTCGCTCCCCAGATGGCCCCGAGATTCGGCAACTACGGAAACAAGGTCCTGCCCAAGAACGGCGGGGTGGAATCCGTGGAAACCGCCATTAAAGCCATGCGGTATTACGGGTTTAAACAGAAAGAGATTCCGGACGGCCGGCAGGAGATCATCGTTTTCAACAATAACTTCCACGGCAGAACCATTTCTGTTGTCTCCTTTTCCTCCAGCAAGAAGTACAACGAAGGTTTCGGGCCGCTTACCCCGGGGTTTGTCTCCGTACCTTTCGGTGATCTTGAGGCCGTGGAAAAGGCCATCACCCCGAACACCTGCGGCATCCTGGTGGAACCCCTCCAGGGGGAAGGCGGCATGCTGATCCCGCCCAAGGGATTCCTCAAGGGGCTAAGAAAACTTTCCGACGACAACGATCTGCTCCTGGTCTGCGATGAGATCCAGGTGGGCATGGGCAGAACCGGCAAACGATTCTGCTTTGAACACGAAGGCATCGTTCCCGACGGCGTCATCCTGGGCAAGGCCCTGTCCGGCGGACTGGTGCCCCTGTCGGTGTTCATCACCAATGCCAGGCTCATGGATATGATATTTTCCAAAGGCTCGGACGGCTCCACCTTTGGCGGTTATCCTTTGGCCTGTGTGGCCGGCACCGCCTCCCTCAAGGTCTTTGAAGAAGAAAAACTGGCTGAGCAGTCCGCAGAAAAGGGTAAAAAGCTCAAGGCCAGAATCGAGGAAATCGGCAAACGCTCTCCCTATGTAAAGGAAGTGCGGGGGCTTGGCCTTTTCATCGGTATTGAGGTCAAGGACGGTAATGCCATGGAGTTTTGCCGCAAGCTTTTGAAACTGGGGCTGGTAGTCAACGACAGCCATGGCCACACCATCCGGATTTCCCCGCCCCTGGTGATCAGTGAGGCGGAGATGGATTTCATGGTGGCGCAGCTTGAAAAAGTGCTGATTCCATAGAAGAACACAACCCGCAAGAAAACGGCCCGGACAGGAATCATGCCCGGGCCTTTTTTTTTACGGGCCTATTTTTCCCAGGACTGGATTTCGATGATATTTCCCTCGGGGTCCTTAAAATAGATAAAGACCAGGGTGCCGATTCCCGGCACTTTCTTTTCCGTTACTTTTCCCATGGGCTGCCCCCCATGTGCCAGAGCCTTTTCATAGGTTTTGCGCACATCGGTCACCTCAAATGCGATATGGGTAAAGCCCTGGTGATTGGCCATTATGCTCTCGGTATCCACCATCTTATCGTAGGTGAAAATCTCCAGGGTGGGGCCGTCATCCCCATAGCCCGGCAGGATGAGGTGTGCTCCTTTTAGGCGGGCACCGGTCAGGCCCGTGGCCCGGTCCAGCCAGTCGCCGGAATAATCCCGTTCCGGCGGTTTGATGCGGCAGTCAAAGACTGAGCAGTAAAAATCCGCCAGGGTTTTCCAGTCCCTGGCCGCAATATTGGTGTGTACGTATTTCATAAGAGGTGTCCCTGTATTTCGTTCTTGTTAAAAGGTTAATATCTGCCCGTCTGCAGGGATGATCAGCCTGTCGTTTTCAATACCGGCCCCGGCTGCCAGGGTCCTGATGTCGTCCCGGGTGACGGTGGCATGGTCCAGGGCCCCCATGTGGACGGCCACCACCCGGGCCTCCGGCGCAAGACGGCAGATTTGGATCACCATGTGACCGTCCATGACAATGGGGCCGCTGTCTTCCAGGACAGCGCCGCAGCCGTGGGGTAAGATAATGTCCGGCTTCTCCGCGAGGATAAGAGATTCTACCTCATCATACAGAATGGTGTCCCCGGGCCAGTATACCACAGGGTCTTTATCGGTCCGGAAGAGGAAACCGGACACCGGTCCCAAAATATCCTGCCATTTTTTATTCCCGGCATGGATGCCCGGTGTCCGGGAAATCCGGATGCCCTCCCAGACCAGGCCGTCCTCTATGGCCGTAACTTCGCTGAAACCGTCCTGCCGGATCTGTTCCGCGTATTCCGGCGGGCAGAAAAGGGGGATATCCTTTGGCAGAAATTGTCTTGCACCGTCGTCAAAGTGGTCACGGTGAACATGGGAAACCAGCACCATATCCACGTCTGCAAGGATATCCGCCACAGACAGGGGCAGTTCCACCACAGGATTTTTTTCATTGCCCGCAAAGGATTCAATGCCGTGTCTGGGCAGCAGCATGGGGTCGGTCAGGATGGTTTTCCCGGACAGGGTTATTTTCATGGTGGCGTTTCTGATGAGTTGAATTTTCACGGGTTTCTTCCTCTTCAAATGCGATCTGGTTATTTTTATCGGGCCTTAAAAATCAAGTTCAGTCAATACAGACAAACCCGTAGCGGTTCTGTGTCTCTTTCTCATCCTTCAGCGGATAACAGGGCAGGTTAAAACGGGCCGCCGTCCGGTATACGTCAATTCCGAATATCGCCTCGCAGGGCCGGACTTTCAAGGGCTGGACACAGGGGTTGCCTTCGTCCACCGCGCAGGCTTTGCACAGGTTGCAATAGCGTATGGCAAAGGCCAGGTGATGGCCGTCCAGAAAGGCCCTGCGTTCTATCTCAAGAGCCGTGCGGCTCACGTCCCGCCCGGAATGGCCGTGGATCATAAGGATGCTCTTGTAGGCCTTTACCATGGCCATCCTATCGGCCGGGGCCGTATCCCTTTTTTGGCATTTGTAGCTTGTATTGTCGTGGTTCTCGCAGCCCCAGTGGCATTTGAGCAGGGTGCGGATATCAAAAACCATGTCATCCGGGGATATCAAAAGGGCGTTGGCCATGCCCATCTCTTTTGCCAATTTAGTATATGTCTCCATGTCTCCTCCTCAATAGGGATCGGTTCGGGTTTAATTTACCGTTGAATTATCACCCCTTACCCTTTATTGTCTATGGGCATTAACGGGACACAGCGTTCCAAAATTCCGAACGCCGGAGAATATATGGAGCTTTATCAGATCAGATCCTTCATTGCCGTGGCAGACGCCCTCAACCTGACCCGGGCTGCCAAAAATACCCACCAGAGCCCTTCGGCCGTATCCGCCCAGATCAAGGCCCTGGAAACGGAACTGGGCATTGCCCTGTTCCAAAGAAGTTCCAGGGGGATGGCCCTGACCCAGGAAGGGGAACATTTACTGGCGTCTGCCAAAAAACTGGACCGGGTTGCAGGTGACATGACCCGGGAGGCAGAGATGCTAAGGCAAACCCTGACCGGCAATCTGAACATCGGGATCAATACGGATCCGGGGTATCTCAAGCTGTCCGGCCTGACCCGGTGGATTGCCGAGACCCTGCCCAATATCTCTTTGACCTATATTGAAACCCAGACCTTTTCAACACCGGATCTGCTGAGGCAGGGCAGCATTGATCTCGGGTTCCACTTCGGGGCGTTCGGAACCCCGGAGATATTTTCCCTGCCCGTTTCCGGTACCCGGATACGGGTGGTCCTGCCGGCATCCCTGGCGGAAGGCCATGTCCATACCGACCTGGCCGGCCTGGTGGCGCTGCCCTGGGTCTGGACCCGCCATGCCTGCCCGTTTCACCAGGCCTTCCAGAAGCGCCTGGATCAGGCCGGCTTGACCCTCAGGGCAACCGCAGATGCCGTGGATGAAAATATCGTTGAAGAACTGGTGAAATCCGGTACCGGTGCCGCCCTCATGCGGGAGGATCAGTCGCAAAAACTGGTGGATGACGGCCATGCCGTATACTGGGAAGGTCCCGGGGAAACGCCGGATACCGGTGGGGCCATTCCTCTGGGGCTGGCCTGCCTGGAATCGCGTAAAACAGAACGCCGCATTGCCGCCTTTTTCAACGCTGCGGAATCATTTTGGACAAAACAAGCCGGGGCCGGTCCGGCATCACTTATTTTTGACAAAGGTGGACAATGATGCCGGTGGAAAAGACGACGTTGGAACAAATTCGCAAGGCGGCTGAGTTCATCAGCAGCAGGATCAGCCATACCTCTGAATGCCGCAGGCCCAAATTCGGCCTTGTGCTGGGCTCCGGTCTGGGCTCCTTTGCAGACCAGTTGACGCATAAAGTCAGTATCGGGTTTGAGGAGATCCCCCATTTCCCGGTCTCCACGGTGGAGGGCCATGAGGGGCGGATGGTGATCGGGGATTACAAAGGGGTGGTGCTGTTGGTGCTCCAGGGGCGGTTTCACTACTATGAGGGGTATTCCATGGATGAGGTCACCTTTCCCATCCGGTGCATGCGCTACATGAACATCCCCAACCTCATTGTGACAAATGCTGCCGGCAGTGTCGATGAAAACTATGAACCCGGCGACCTCATGCTCATCCGGGATCATATCAAATTTCATGGGGACAGCCCGTTGCGGGGACCGAACATCGATGAATTCGGCCCCCGGTTCAACGATATGTCAGATCCCTATACCGGAGAGATCCGGGAACTGGCCAAAAAATGCGCCGATACTCTCGGCATCTTCCTGAAAGAAGGCGTATACTATTACTTTGCAGGCCCCAGCTATGAAACTGCCAGCGAAGTGCGGGCCATCAACATTTTAGGGGCAAATGCCGTGGGCATGTCCACGGTGCCCGAGGTCATTGTGGGGGCCCACGGCGGCATGAAGGTCATGGGCCTGTCCTGTATCACCAACATGGCCACGGGCATCAGCGGAAAACCCGTAAGACACGGGGACGTTATCCGGGCCGGCGAAACGGTGAAAGATAAGTTCATCCGGCTGGTGTCGTCCATTATTCTGGAATGGGACAAATTGTAGGGTGACCCTCGCACGTATTTGTTAAAATGTCTTGACAACTTGACAGGTTCACTTTACCCTTTACGGGAAATTAACCTGAAAAAAAAGAGTCAGACATGCTCAATTCCCAATCCCCCATCCCCCTTTACCATCAATTGGCGGAGATCCTTCAGGACAGGATCCGTTCCGGCACCTACGGCCCCGGTGAAATGCTGCCGTCCGAGATCGGCCTGGCACAGCACTACGGCATCGGCAGGCCCACGGGGCGGCAGGCCATGAATCTTTTGGTGCAAAAGGGCTTGATCCAGCGCCGCCGGGGGGCCGGCACCTTTGTTAAAAAGCCGTCTCCCAGCATTGATCTTTTCTCCCTTGCGGGCACCTCCCAGGCGTTTTTAACCCGGGGAATACCCGTGGAAACGAGGATTATCACACCCATCTTAAAGGAAACCGTGGACCAGGATGTGACCAATCCCTTTCACGGACGCGCGGCCTTTTTCATGGCCCGGCTGACCCTGGCTGAGGACCAGCCGGTGCTTCTGGAAGAGATTTTCATGGATCCGGAGCTGTTCGCCGGTATCGATGAGATGGATCTTGCCAACCGGTCCCTGGCCCAGGTGGTGTCCGAGCATTATTATCTCACCCCCGAGGATGGGGCCCAGACCTTCAAGGTGGAGCTGCCCGGGGCCAAACGGGCGGAATTAATGGCCCTGCCCCCAAAAGTGCCTGTGCTTGTGGTGCGCCGGGAGCTGAACTTTCCGGATGCGCCGGGCGCCATTTTCTCGAATCTATATTGCCGCACCGACCGGTATGCCTTTTCCCAGACCATCCAGGCGGGCAGCGGCGCTTCCGGCGGGCAGGGATGATGACCATTTTCAAAACCAACCCATTACATTTGGAGACCCATATATGAAACACCGCGGATACTACGGCCCCTTTGGCGGGGCATTTCTCCCCGAGATCCTCGTGGCCACCTTTGATGAACTGGAATCCCGGTTCAGGGAAATCAAGGGTGACCCCGCATTCTGGGAGGAATACGTCTCTCTGATGTCCTCTTATTCCTGCAGGGCCACCCCATTGACCTTTGCCGAGAACCTGACCGCGCATTTCGGCGGGGCAAAGATCTATATCAAGCGGGAAGACCTGAACCACACCGGTGCCCATAAGGCCAACAACGTCATGGGTCAGGGGCTGATGGTCAAACGGATGGGCAAGCGCCGGGTGATCGCGGAAACCGGCGCCGGGCAGCACGGGGTGGCCACCGCCACCATGGCCGCCAAGTTCGGCTTTGACTGCACCATATACATGGGGGAGGTGGATGTCATCCGCCAGCGGCCCAACGTCTTCTGGATGGAGCAGCTCGGTGCCACCGTCGTTCCGGTCACCGACGGCACCCGGATTCTCAAGGACGCCATCAACGAGGCCTTCAGGGACTGGGTCACCAACATGGACGACACCCACTATGTCCTGGGAACGGCCTGCGGCCCCCATCCCTTCCCTGAAATGGTCTCCTATTTCCAGTCCATCATCGGCAAAGAGGCCAGAAAACAGATCCTTGAGACGGAAGGCCGCCTGCCGGCACGGGTCTATGCCTGCGTGGGGGGCGGTTCCAACGCCATGGGACTTTTTTCCGGCTTCTTTGACGATCCCGTGGAACTCGTGGGGGTGGAAGCCGGCGGCAAAGGCATTGAATCGGGGCTCCATGCCTCACGCCTCTGCTCTAACGACGCCAGCCCCGGTATTGCCCAGGGCTATAAAACCTATTTTCTCCAGGACGATGACGGACAGATGAAGGAAACCCATTCCATCTCCGCCGGCCTGGATTATGTGGGAGTCTCCCCCATCCTGGCCGAGATGCATGACCAGGGAAAGGCACGGTTTGAATACGCCACAGACGACGAGGTGGTGGCGGCCCTGAAGCTGACCATGCAAAAGGAAGGCATCATCCCGGCCCTGGAATCCTCCCATGCCTTTGCCAGGGCGTTTAAGGAAGCCCCTGAGATGTCCGGGGACGACATCATCATCATCAACCAGTCCGGCCGGGGGGACAAGGATATCTTCACCGTGGCCGACGCTTTTGACGATCCCAAATGGAAAGACTTTATATGCGCTAAAGCAGGAGAATATCAAAATGACTGAATTTCAGGGGCTTGAGCCCTATATCAGGAATCGGCGCAAGGAAAAGCAGATTCTTCTCATGACCCACATCGTGATGGGATACCCCTCCTTTGAAGCCTCCTACCAGATCGTCCGGCAGATGGTGGAAGAAGGGGTGGACCTCATGGAACTCCAGATCCCCTTTTCCGAGCCCATGGCCGACGGCCCGGTGATCCTGAAGGCCAACCAGAAGGCCATTGAAAGCGGCTCCACCGTGGAAAAATGCATGGCGTTCGCCAAGCGGGTGGCCGCGGATTTCAACATTCCTTTTTTATTCATGAGTTATGCCAATATTCTGTATAAGTATGGCATGGACAGGTTTGCACAAAAGATGGCGAACCTGGGCCTGGCCGGGGCCATCGTACCAGACCTGCCGCCGGAAGAGGCCGACGACTACCTTACCGCCATGGCCGCCCATAACCTGGCGCCCATCTATATCTATTCACCTGAGACGTCTGACGCCCGGATGAAAACCATTGATGCGGTTTCCAAAGGTTTTATCTACTGCCTGGCCAGAAAAGGGGTGACAGGAAAGAACACTGATTTCACCCAGGACATGGCCGATTACCTTAGGAGGTGCAAACAGGCCACAAACCTGCCCCTGGCCGTGGGGTTCGGTGTGAAGGACAGGAGTGATATCGCATTTCTTAAGGGAAAGGCCGATATCGCGGTGGTGGGCTCCCAGACCATCCGGGAAGTGGAGGAAAAGGGGGTGGATGCCACCGCCCCCTTTATCAGAAGCCTGATGCGTTAAACGACCTTTACTAGTTGAGTTCATCCACAAGAAAGGGGGTGCTGCGGATGCCCACACTCCCTTTTTTTACCCAGATCCGGGCCATGGGCACCCCTTCCCCGTCAATATTGGTCAGGTTGGGCAGTTCCTCGGCGCAGCCGATATCTGAAATCTTGAACTCGTAATAAAAGGTATTGTTGGTGAAGGGATCTGCCACCAGGATAAAACGTTCCGGATCATAGGGATGCTGCCGGGGGGATCCGGAAAAGGGGATGTGGGTTTTTCTGTCCACATTTTCCCTTTTGGCATATGCCTGGACTTCGAATTTTTCCCTGGTATCAAAAGAAGAAATAGCCATAAAACGTCTCCTTTATCTCGTCAAAAATTCTTTTGGAAATTATACACCACAAATCGCTTTTGGGTAAATCCCGAATCAATAAATCCGGGCCAGAAATTTTCCGTCGGACCGTTTTAAGACCTGCTCGCACCGCCAGCCGTGGAATTCCGCATAAAACGCCAGGGTGGCATAATCAATGTACAGCCATTCAAAGGGCTCGCCCCGGATATCCTCGTAGGCCATGGTAAATTCCGTTTCACCGTAGTAGTCTTCTTCTTGCCCCGGTACCAGGGCCAGGTTGGTGTATCGGGCCGAAAGATCCGTGGAATCGGCAAGCACCTGTCCGCCGTGGGCCAGGATCCCCCGGATATGCTGAAGGAAAAAGTTCAGCCCTTCGATGGTGCCGCAGATGCCGATGCCGTTCATGAGCATCAGCAGGGTGTTGAAGCGGTCTTCCTTCAGGCGGAAAAGACTGTTAAACAGGCGTTTTTCCACCCCCCGCCGTTCCATGACGCGCAGGCAGCCCGGGGAAATATCCATGGCGGTGACGTCATGTCCTATCGCTTGGAGGGCAAGGCTGTGACAGCCGCTGCCCGCCCCCACGTCAAGTATTTTTCCTTGGCACAGGGACAGCGCCACGGTTTCCAGGTCGTTCATCTCCTCTTGGTTCCGGAACATGATATCCCCGGTCATTTCAGACATCTCCAGCAGGGATGAGTCCACCCGGACAAAGGCGTCTGACTGTCCGTCCATATAGTCCGTGAGCATAGCGCCCAAAGGATCCCTGTCCGGGGATAATGTGTGTGTCAGCATGATCGTGTGTCCGTGCTAAGGGTAGGGCCTTCGTCCTTTCTTTGCGGCAGCTTTTGGGATATGCCGCATAAGACGGGGCAGCCTTGATGGCTCCAGGTAAATGGATTTTTGCCCCGATGTCAAGTCCTGGCCCGCAAGAAAAATCATTTCCAAACCGTTTTGCCCATCTCATTGTTTTTGCTAAGGACGTATCTTCTGCCCGATCCGCCCGCATCCGGAGAGAAAAGAATTAATATTCTCCAAACGATCTGGTATAAGAACCTTAACTTTTCTGAATTAACCTTAAGCGTTTTAGGAGATATCCCATGCAAACCGGACCTGCAAAACTTTTGATGATTATCCTGTGTGCCTGTGTTCTTGGCAGCTGTTCTTCCGCCTACTACGCCACCATGGAAAAATTGGGCAAGGAGAAACGCCACCTGCTCAAAGACAACGTGGAAGATGTCCAGGAAAGCCAGACCAAGGCCCAGGAAGAGTTCAAGGATGCCCTGACCCGTATCAAGGAGATCACCGGTTTTAAGGGCGGAGAGCTGGAGAGCTTTTACAACCGGCTGAAGTCCAGCTACGAAGACTGCAATGACCGGGCTGCCGAGATTGAAAAAAGGATCGATAAAGTAGAAACCGTCGCCGCCGACCTCTTTGCCGAATGGCAGACTGAAATCGGCCAGATCAACGACACGCGGCTTAAGTCTTCCTCAAAGGCCTCCCTGGCAGAGGCCAAGGCCAAATATCAAAAATTGTCCTACGCCATGAACCAGTCCACCAAGGGCATGTACCCGGTGCTGGCCAAGCTCAACGACTATGTCCTTTACCTCAAGCACAATCTCAATGCCAGGGCAGTCGGGGCACTGGGCAGTGAAGTGGTTTCCATCGAACAGGAGGTCACGGCATTGATCCAGGATATGAACCGCTCCATCCGGGCGGCGGACAATTTTATAAAGACCTTTTAGCAAAGATATCTTAAACCAACCCCCAAAATTTGGAGACCTGATTTTATGAACGTGGATGGAAAAGAAATGAGGCCGATCTGGTTTAATACGGACACCGAAACGGTCCAGGTGATTGACCAGCGTTTTCTTCCCCATAAATTGATTATCGAAGACCTGACCACCGTGGATGAGGTCATCTATGCCATCAAGGAGATGTTTGTGAGAGGCGCCCCTCTCATCGGTGCCACCGGTGCCCTGGGTGCTTACGTGATCCTGGTGCAGGACGGCAACAAAGGCGTGGATGATGCGTGGTTTTGTGCGCAATGCGACCGTCTCAAAGCTGCCAGACCCACGGCCACCAACCTGGTATGGGGCGCTGACCGGGTCATGAACGCCGCCCTGAAAGAGGCCGGTTACGACGCCCGGGTAAACGCCGCATTGACCGAAGCCCTGCAGGTGGTGGAAGAAGAGGCCGTCAACTGTAAAAAGATCGGTGAGTACGGCCTTTCCATCATCAAGGAAATCGCTGAAAAGAAAAACGGGGGGCCGGTGAACATCCTCACCCACTGCAACGCCGGCTGGCTGGCCTGCATTGAATACGGCACC
>MDTD01173791.1_pt1 | contig 20704 bp, 18 predicted proteins | sample 811221 | NCBI WGS metagenome assembly MDTD01 (sample SAMN05326646, study PRJNA326480) | marine metagenome | isolation source: seawater | place: Pacific Ocean: South West | collected 2011
GGTCCCGCGTCGACCCAGACACTGGCTGATCTTGGCGCCGAAGTGATCAAGGTCGAGGCGATCGGAAGCGGCGACGAGACGAGAACCTACCAGCCGCCGGACGTGGACGGCGAAAGCCCGTACTTCATCGGTCTCAATCGTGGCAAGAAGAGCCTCTGCCTCAACCTGGCCTCGCCGGGCGGCGAGGAAATCGTCCGTGACCTCGTCCGTCGCGCCGACATCGTGGTGGAGAACTTCGCTCCCGGCGTGATGGGCCGTCTTGGCCTGGATTACGAGGCCCTGCGGAAGATCAATCCGCGCCTGATCTATTGTGCCATCACGGCCTACGGATCGGGCAACAGCCATTCCGCCCAGCCCGGATTCGATTCCGTTTTCCAGGCCGAAAGCGGCTTCGCTTCGCTGACCGGCGATCCCGACCGCCTGCCGATGCGGACCGGCAGCCCTGTCATCGACATTGGCGCGGCCATGAACGGAACCATAGCGGTGCTCGCCGCGCTTTTCGCGCGCGAGAAGACCGGCACCGGCCAGTATGTCGAGGTCTCCATGTTCTCGACGGCCCTCAACATGCTCGCCTACTTCCCGATGAACTACCTGGCGGGTGGCCCCGATCCTGTGCGCCAGGGCAATACGGCGCCGGTCGCGACGCCGATCGGCATGTTCGAAACCGCTGCGGGCGGGCCGGTCTATGTCAGTTGCGGCTCGCAGAAATCCTGGGAAGCGCTTGCCGTCCATGTGCTGGACAGGCCTGATCTCGTGACAGACCCGGACTACGCCTCCAATCGCGAGCGCAATGCCAACAGGGACCGGCTGTTCGCGGTCATGGACACCATTTTCAGAAGCCGGCCGCGCGATCACTGGATCGACAAGGCGCGGGCAGGACGGGTGCCCGTCGGTGCCGTGCGATCGGTCGGCGAAGCGTTGCAGTCGCCGCTGGCGCTGGAGACGAATGTGGTCACGCGCGTGGCCCGCGAAGACGGCGGCGAGGTCCCGAACATCGCTTCGCCCTTGCGCCTTTCGCAGACGCCGGTCGCCGATCCGGTCCCAGCCCCGCGTCTCGACGCCGATCGCGACACGGTTCTTCGCAACCTGCTCGGCTATGATGACAAACGCATTGCCCAGGCCGCAGACCGTGGCGCGTTCTCGCCGCGCGTAGCCAGTGGCCGCCAGAACGGAGGAAAGAAATGACACGCCAGGAAACGGAACAGGAAAGACGGTTTCGCATCGCCGGCGAACAGCCGCCCTTCGGGCGCCTGCTCGGTGTCCGGGTGATTTCGGCCGAGCCCGACCGGGTGGAAGCCGAACTGACCGTCACGCCGGAACTCGGCAATCGCAATGGCGTCATGCATGGCGGCGCGATCATCGGACTGGCCGACAACATGGGCGGTACGGCAACCTTCATCAATCTTTCCGAAGGCCAGGGCACGACGACGGTCGAGAGCAAGACCAACTTCTTTCGCGCAATCGAGGTCGGCAGCACGATCAGGGCGGTCTGCGAGCCCCTTCACAAGGGGCGCAAGACAATGGTCTGGCAGATCCGGATCCTGCGCGAAGACGGCAAACTCGCGGCCATCGTGACACAGACCCAGTTGATCATCTGATGAAAGGCCTGCGCGCCTGGCGGACCGGTGCGATCGCGGTGCGGGAAGCGGCCCGCACCCGGGTGTCTGATGTGCGGCGGCCGGGTCAGGCCACCTTGCCGCGCCGTCGCTCCTGGCTGGCCGCGACATCGACGATGAAGCGCTCCGCGCCGCCGGGCGATGTCTCGCTGCGGACCACCGCGCGATAGACGTCCTCGGCAGTCTGGCGCGAGATATAGCCCAGGTCCAGGTCCTCCTGCACCAGGTCGAGGCTGCGTTCCACCGGATTGCCGAACCCGCCGCCCCCGGGCGATGCCGCGAACAGCCAGTCGCCCGGACGCAGTTTCTGTTTTTCTGCCTTGGAGCGCATGGGCGGCCGGACGTCCTTCCCGTCAATCCCGAAGCGCACGATGCTGGGCGCGGCCGCCTCGCCGCCGGCGATGCCGAAGGGCAGGTGGTCCTGCCGGTCTCCAAGGACCGAGACGACGAATTCCGACAGCGCGCGGAACTTGTACTGCGTGCCGCAGCCGCCCCTGAACCGGCCGGCGCCGCCGGAATCGGGGCGAAGCGCGTATTCGTCGAACTGGAGCGGGTAGCGGTGCTCGGATGCCTCGATGGACATGAAATTGGCCATGGACACCGGCGGCGTTCCGTTGACGAGCCCGTCGCCCTTCGAATGGCCGCCATAGCCGCCGGGATAGGGGAAGACGGCAACGAAGTAGTTGCCGCTGTCGGGATGTTTTCCGCCCGCCGTGACGACACCGACAGTTCCGAAGGCCGGTGCCGGCGTGCGGTCCGGAATGGCCTGCGATAGCGCGCCGAGAACCACGTCGAAGACGCGCCCGATGGGTTCCAGGTAGCCGCTGACCGGCGAGGGATAGGCGGCCGCGACCACGGAGCCCTCGCGAATGTCGAAGCTGGTCGGGCGGAAGGCGCCGCCATTGACCGGCACTTCCGAGAAGATGTGCTTGAGCGCGATGAAGCAGGTCGACTGGGTCGTCGAGCGCGCGAGATTGAGCGGTCCGCGCGCTGCGGGATCGGACTGCGAGAAATCGAAATGCATCGAACTGCCCTTGACCGTCAGGGAGAGCGCGATGCGCACCGGTTCATCGACAATGCCGTCATTGTCCATGAAATCCTCGTGGAAATAGGTCCCGTCCGGGATTTCCGCGATATAGGATCGCATCTGCTGTTCGGAGCGGTCGTTCATCTCGGTGATGCAGGCCGCAAGTGTCTCGCGCCCGTAGCGCTGCACCAGGGCGTCCAGTCCGCGCCGCCCGACATGGAAGACATTCGCCATGGCGAACATGTCGCCCTCGATTTCGGTGGGCAGCCGCACATTGCCCGTGAACATCGATACCAGCGCGCGGTTCAGCGTGCCGCCGTCGTAGAGTTTCACCGGAGGAATGACGAGCCCCTCGGTATGGATGTCCTGGGCCGCGGGCGCCCATCCCCCCGGAACGCTGCCGCCGATATCCATCCAGTGGCCGGTGCTGGCCAGCAGCGCGAACAGCTGCCCGTCGACGAAATGCGGCGCCACGAGAACGACGTCCTGGAGATGCGTGCCGCTCAGATAGGGATCGTTCAGGACCCAGACGTCGCCGGGTTTGAACCCGCCCTCGCCGGCCACGTGCGTGATGAGGTTCTGCACCGTGAACTGCATGTTGGCGAGAAAGACCGGCAGTCCGAACCGGCCCTGGGCGACGGTCTCGCCGGTGTCGGGCAGGAAGATGCCGTGGGCACAGTCGTTCGTTTCGGAGATGATCGGTGACATCGCCGCATGGATGAGATGCAGGTCCATCTCGTCGGCGATCTGCTCGAGCGCGCCACGCACGACGGCAAGGGTGACGGGATCCATCAGGCGACCTCCACCAGGATGTTTTCAAAGGCGTCGATGCGGCCGGTCATGCCGGGCTCGATGATGATCGTGGTATCGGCCTGCTCGACGATGCAGGGCCCTTGGATGACAGCGCCGGGGCGCAGCGTCTCGCGCTTGTAGACCGGCGTATCCCACCATTTCGAGAAATGAACCTGGCGGCGTGCCGCCGGCTCGGGTGCGGGCTGCGGTTCCGGCGTCGTCCGTTCACGCCGCTCATGTTCGCGCTGCCCCTCGACGACCGTCCTCAGGCTGACGATGGTGGTCGCGATATCGCCCAGCGTGTTGCCATATTCGGCGCGATAGGCTTCGGCAAAGGCCGCGTCGATGCGCGCGGTGTCCCAGCCTTCCTCGACACCGACGCGCAGCGTGTGGATCTGCCCGGAATAGGCCATCTCGGCGAAGTGACGCACGAGGACCGACTTCACCGCCACGCCGCTCGTCTCCAGCTTCGCCCGGCCCTCGGCTTCCTGTTCCCGCATGGCGGCATCGAGTTCGCCCGCCTGCAGGTTCGCCGTGGCACGCGCAAGCGTCCGCGAGACATCGTAACGCACATCGGCGACGACGCAGCCCATGGCACACAGCACGCCGGGTGCCGGGGGCACGATCATGGTCTTGATGCCGACCTCGCGGATGATGGCCGAGCCGTGCAACGGGCCGGCGCCGCCGAAGATGACGAGCGCGAAGTCGCGCGGATCGTAGCCCCGTTCGATCGAAAGGAGCCGGGTTCGCCCGGCCATGTTCTGGTTGACGATGGCCAGGATGGCTTCCGCCGTCTCCTCGATGCCGAGGCCGAGCTGTTCGCCGAGCCTGCCGATGGCGGCCCGCGCCCCTTCCACGTCGAGCCTGGTCAGGTTGGTCAGCCCGATCGGGTCGTCGGCGTTGATCCTGGCAAGCACGACATTGGCGTCGGTCACCGTGGGTTCGGTGCCGCCGTGGCCGAAGCAGACCGGACCGGGCAGGGCGCGGGCGCTGCGCGGACCGACCTTGAGGATGCCTGCCCTGTCGACATGAGCGATGGACCCGCCGCCCGCGCCGATGGTGTGGACATTGATCATCGAGACGCGCAGCGGCAGCCGGAAATCGAGATTTGTCTTCGGCGCGATCTCGGGCTCACCGTCGATCACCACCGCGACGTCGAAGCTGGTGCCGCCCATGTCGCCCGTGATGACGCGGTCGAAACCGGCCTCCGAAGCGATGCGCGCCGCGGCCGTCACGCCGGCCGCCGGTCCGGAGCGCACGATATGCGCGGCGTGGTCGCCGAGATGGGCCGCGGGAACAAGCCCGCCATTGGACTGCATGACAAGCGTCTGGCGCGAGAAGCCCCATTCGCCAAGGCGTTCCAGCAGCCTGCGGGAGTAGGTCTTGATCAAAGGTTGCAGGAAGGCCTGGATCGCAGCCGTGCTGGTGCGTTCGAACTCGTAATATTCACGGTTTATGTCCGCCGAGGTGACGATTTCCCAGTCGGGATTGATGCCCGAGAGGATCGCCGCGACCTCCTGTTCATGGGATGGATTCACGTAGGAATGCAGAAAGGAGACGACGATGGCCTCGACGTTTTCTTCCTTCAGGCGCAGGGCGAGTTTCTCCACCGCGTCCCTGTCGACCGGACGGATCACGTTGCCCCGGAAATCCATGCGCTCGTCGATCTCGAAGCGCAGGTTGCGGGGGATCAGCGGGTTCTGCTTGCCTGTCAGGCCGTAGAAATCCGGACGGTCCCGCCGTCCGAGTTCCAGAACGTCGCGGAAGCCCCCGGTGGTCACGAGGGCGCATTTCGCGCCGACCCGTTCGATCAGGGCATTGGTGGCGATGGTCGTGCCATGCAGGATGAGCGACAGGTCATCGCGCGGGATGTCTGCGGTGCGCAGGGCGTCGAGCAGGCCGATCGAAGGGTCGTGCGGTGTCGATGGCACCTTGCAGATCCTGTCGGCGTGAATTCCGTCACGCGAATAGAACAGGTCGGTGAAAGTCCCCCCGACATCGATCCCGACAACGTCTGACAAGGCCTGCTCCTCCCATGGAAAGACCGGCCTCACGCCGGTCGCCGAGATATCTGCGGGCCGATATGCCGGCGTCAGGCGCCGGGCAGTATGGCCTCATGGCCCGGATCATAGTCAGGATCCCCGGACAGGTCAATCATTTTGGTCCGATGATTTAATATACATTTGGTCTGATAATATCTTGACAGTGGTGCGCTGTTCGGCAACCCTGTCGGATGAATGGACCGTCACATCCCGTGTGACGTGGTGCAAGCGCGAGGTGGGAAGGAAACGGATGTTGGAGGCGATTGGATCTGGCAGCCTGGGTGCCTGGGAGATGCCCGAGGAACTTGAAATGCTGCGCAGCACCGCGCGGCGTTTCATGAAGGAAAAGGTGATCCCGGAAGAGGACAAGGTCGAACATGATGCCTATACCCTGCCCGAGCCGGTCCTAAAGCGCCTCCAGAAGGAGGCCCGCGAACTCGGCCTGTGGTATGTGCAGACACCGGCCGAACATGGCGGCGCCGGGCTGAACCTCCTCGCCCAGTGCATCATCGCCGAAGAGGCCGCGCAGTGCCGGATGGGCGCCTACATTCCCGCCTGCGGGGCTTTCGGCTTCGATCCGCCCAACATCATCTACAAGGGAACGCCGGAGCAGATCGCCAAGTATGCCGATCCGGTCGTTGCCAATGGCGACAAGACCTTCGTGGCGATTTCCGAGCCTTCGGGAGGATCGGACCCGGCAAGGGCGATCCAGACCCGGGCGGTGCGGGACGGGGACGACTATGTGCTCAACGGCACGAAGGTCTGGATTTCCGGCGCCAGCCAGGCGAACTGGGGTGTGGTCTTTGCCCGCACCGGTTCGGAAAAGCAGCGCGGCAACATCACCGCCTTCATCGTCGAGAAGGATTCGCCCGGCCTCACGCTGACCCGCATTCCGGTCATCCGGTCCTATTCGCCCTACGAACTGTCCTTCGAGAATGTCCGTGTACCGGCGGAAAACAGGATCGGTGAGGAGGGGCAGGGCTTCCAGCTTGCCGAGACATGGCTTGTGCATGGCCGCGTGCCCTACGCCGCGGCGACGCTCGGCATCGCGGATGCTGCGCTGCGCCTTGCCATCGACTGGGCGAAGGAACGCTACACCTTCAAGACCCCGCTGGCCGACAAGCAGGCGATCCAGTGGATGATCGCCGATTCCGAGATCGAACTGCGCGCCGCCAAGCTGCTCGTTTACCAGGCCGCCTGGCGCGCCGACCTTGGCTATGACATCAAGATCGATGCCTCGGCCTGCAAGGTCTTCGCCACCGAGACCGCCGGCCGCATCGTCGACCGCTGCATCCAGATCTTTGGCGGGCTCGGCGTGGCCTGCGAGATGCCGCTGGAGCGCTGGTACCGCGAAATGCGGATCAAGCGCATCGGCGAGGGACCGTCGGAGGTTCATCGCATGGTGGTTGCGCGCGACCTCCTGAGCGGCAACGCGAAACGCTCGACGGGGGCGTGAGGCATGTCCATCGACTTCGAGCTCAACGACGGTATCGCCCTGATCACGATCAACCGTCCGGAACGGCTGAACGCGATGGACGACGAGCATTACAAGGGCCTGTCGCAGGCCTGGCAGCGTGTCCGCGACGACGGTGATGTCCGCGTCGCCATCGTCACCGGCGCCGGGCAGAAGTCGTTTTCCACCGGTGCCGACATCAAGAGCTTCGTGGCCGCGCCGCCCGGCCTGGAAGAGATGTGGCTGACCCAGAAGGACCAGTTGCTCAATCGCGGGCTGGAGGTCTGGAAGCCGGTGATCGCGGCGGTCAACGGCTATTGCGTCGGCGGCGGCATGACGCTCCTGTTGGGCACGGATATCCGCATTGCCGCCCCGCATGCCACCTTCTCGCTCGCCGAGGTCAAGCGCGGTGTCATCGCCGGCAATGGCGGAACGCAGCGCGTCCTGTCGCAATTGCCCTATGCCATCGGCATGGAGATGGTGCTGACCGGCAGTTCCATGGATGCGGAGACGGCAGCCCGCTGGGGCCTCATCAACCGCGTCGTGCCGGCCGAAAGTCTCATCGATGAAGCCATGGCGGTCGCGCGCACGATTGCCGCCAATGCCCCGCTCGCCACCCAGGCGGCCAAGGAGCTTGCCGTGCGCGCCCGCGACCTGCCGCTGGCGACCGGCTTGCGTTTCGAGCAGGTGGTCAACCGGTTGCTGATGTTCTCCGAGGATGCCGCCGAAGGTCCGAAGGCCTTTGCCGAAAAGCGCCAGCCGCAATTCAGGGGGCGCTGACATGAGCCGGCCGCATCTTCCCCTGGACGGCGTCACCGTCATCGACTTCGGCCAGATCTACAATGGCCCCTACGCCACCTTCCTCATGGCCATGGCCGGGGCGCGTGTCATCAAGATCGAGCCGAAGAACGGCGAGAACATGCGCCGGCGCGGGGCCGTCGGCGGCGCGATGGTCCCCTTCGCCATGCTCAACTCCAACAAGGAATTCGTCACGCTCAACCTCAAGAGCGAGGCCGGGCGACGCCTGGCCGAGACGATGATCGCCCGCGCCGACGTCGTGCTGGAGAACTTCGCGCCGGGTGTCATGGACCGGCTCGGCCTTGGCCCGGACCATCTCATGAAGCTCAATCCGCGCCTCGTCTACGCGGCGGGGTCCGGCTTCGGCTGGTCCGGCCCCTACAGGGATTTCCCGGCCATGGACCTGACGGTCCAGGCGATGTCCGGCATCATGTCGATCACGGGCTTTGCCGACCGCCCTCCGGTCAAGGCCGGCCCGGCGGTCGCCGATTTCTTCGGCGGGGTTCACCTTTACGGGGCGGTGGCGACGGCGCTCTTCGACCGCGAACGGACCGGCAAGGGCCGCTTCGTCGAGGTCTCCATGTTCGATTCGGTCTATGCCTCTCTGTCCTCGGCGCTCGGCCTCTACTTCGGCAGCGGCGGCGCGGCGGCGCAGCGCACCGGCAACCGGCACAGCGGCATGGCCGAGGCGCCCTACAATGTCTACCCGGCTGCAGACGGATACCTTGCCCTGATTTGCGTGAGCGAGACGCACTGGAAATCGCTGCTCAAGGCGATGGACCGCGAGGACCTCGATGACGATCCGCGGCTGGGCAGCCTCAAGGCCCGCGTCGAGAACATCGAGTTCGTCGACGAGACCATCGGCGCATGGACTCGCCAGTTCACCCGCGCGGAACTCGACGAAAGGCTCAAGCGCTTCCGTGTGCCCTGCGCGCAGGTCCGCGATCTCGGTGAAGTGGTTCACGATCCGCATCTGCATGCGCGCGGCATGTTGCGCGAGGTGGATCATCCGTCGCTGGGCCGGCTCGTCCTGCCCGCTAGCCCCATGCGTTACGACGGACAGGCGATCGAGGCCCTTGAACCCAGCAAGGAACTGGGCGCGGACAACCGGGCGGTCTATGGCGACTGGCTTGGCCTGAGCGCGCAGGAGATGGCAGACCTTGAAGGGGAGGGAGCGATCTGATGGGCGCAAGGGCTGTCATTGCGGGGATTGGCCAGACCGCCTTCGGCAAGTTGCCGGGACGCTCGACCATATCGCTCAACATGGAGGCGTGCCGCAAGGCCGTTGCCGATGCCGGGATCGGGAAGGACGCCGTCGACGGATTGCTGGTCAAGGTCCCGACGTCCCGCGTGGAAATGATGTATGGCCAGACGCTGGCCGAGGCCATGGGGCTGGAACCGCGCTTCGGCGGCGTGTTCGACCAGGGCGGCGCGTCCAACATCTCCATGATCGCCATTGCCGCCATGGCCATCGAGGCAGGCCAGTGCGAGGTCGTGCTGGTTTCGCTGGCCGACAATCCCAAGACCGGCACCCGCCAGGCCTATGAGAAGCCCTGGGGCGATGCTGCGGATTTCGGCTGGTCCAGCGTGGTTGCAGGCTATGCCATGATCGCGCGGCGCTACTTCCACGAATTTTCCGGCGCCGAAGACCTCTTCCGGGAGATCGCGATTGCCTGCCGCGCCCATGGCGCTGCAAACCCGAACGCGCAGTTGCGCATGCCGCTGGATGCCGGAACCTATGCCGCCGCGCCCTGGGTGGTGGAGCCGCTGCGCCGCGACGATTGCTGCCTGATTTCCGACGGCGCCGCGGCCGTGGTCGTGATGTCGGAGCGCAAGGCCCGCGAACTGGGGGTCGCCGCGCCGGTGCCGGTTCTCGGCTTCGGGCAGGGCAACAGCTCATCCGATGTGACGCTGCGTGGCGACCTGACGCGGACCCGCGCCGATGTTTCGGCGCAGACCGCCTTCCGCATGGCCGGGCTCAAGCCCGCCGACATCGACTGCGCGCAGATCTACGACTGTTTCACCGTCACCGTGGCCATGACGCTGGAATCCTATGGTTTCGGCAGCCGGGAGGCCCTGACGGAGATGGCGCTGGGCGGCGGTTTCGGCGCCGATGGCAAGTTGCCGCTGAACACCGCCGGCGGCCTGCTTTCGGAAACCGGAATGCCGGGCCTGCAGCTCGTCCTGGAAGGCGTGCGCCAGATGCGCGGCCAGTCCACGAGCCAGGTCAAGGGCGCCGCCAAGTGCATTGTCAGCAACCAGGGAGGGATCATGCATACGCATTCGACGCTGATCCTGGGCCAATGAGCCGTGCGGTCGCGCAAGCGCCGGGTGAAACGCCCCAGGAGGTCTATCGCGCAGCGCTCCAGGAACGGCGGCTGACATTCCAGCATTGCCGCCAATGCGGCAACAACTGGCTGCCGGCGCGCACGGAATGTCCGCGCTGCTGGTCGGATGACCACGAATGGAGGGCCGCGTCCGGCGAGGCCACGGTTCACAGCTGGGTGGTCTTTCACGTGGCCTTCGATCCCCGGTTCAGGGACCGGGTTCCCTACAACGTGGCCCTTGTGGATCTCGACGAGGGGCCGCGGCTCATCACCAACATTGTCGACTTGCCGGACGGCACGGATGTCGTGGGCAGACGCGTCACGCTGGTCTTTCAGGAGGACATGGACCGGCAACTGCCGAGATTTCGACTGACCGGGGACGCGACCGGCAGCGGCTAATCGTGGCACCTGCCCCGAAGGGGCGTACCAAGGGAGGAAATACGATGATGAAACTGACAAGACGTGCAGCACTGGCCGGCGCCGCAATGGCGCTTTGCCTCGCCGCCGGTGGCACCGCCATGGCACAGGAGACCTTCAAGGTCGGGACAATCAACCCCTATTCCGGTCCGCTTGCGCTTTATGGCGGCGAGGTGAACAGGGGCTATGAACTGGCTGCCGACGCGGTCAACGAGGCCGGGGGCATCCTCGGCAGGCAGGTGGAGATCCTGAAAGGCGACGCCACCAATCCGCAGGAAGGCATTGCCGCGGTGGAACGCCTGGCGACGCGCGAGAATGCCGACGCCTTCATCGGCACCTATCTGAGCGCCGTGGCCGGCGCGGCCAGCGAGACCGCGCTCAACTACAACAAGCTCTACTGGGACACCAATGCACTGGCGACCAACCTGACCGAACGCGGCCTGCCGAACTATATCCGCTCAGGTCCCTATTCGGTTTCCTTCGCCGACGTGTCGATCGACCTCATCCTCAATTCCCTGGCCGCCAGGCTTGGCAAGCAGCCGGGTGACCTGACGGTCTGGCTGGAGCACGAGGAATCGGTCTACGGAACGTCGATTGCCGAACATCAGAAGGAACGGCTCGAGGCGGCCGGCGTGAAGGTGCTGGGCATCGGAGCCCACAGCTACAAGTCGATCGACCTGACCGATTCGGTGCTTCGCGCCCGCGATGCGAACCCCGACATCTGGGTGCAGACGGGCTACGTGCCGGACGGCAACCTGCTGCTGCGGACCGCCCGTGACCAGGGCTTCAAGCCGAAGGCGACTGTCTTCGTCGGCACCGGCGACACCAAGGAAACGCTCGAGGCCATGGGTGCCGACGGTGTCGAGGGCCTGCTGGTCGTTTCCTACCCCCGGCCTGACATTTCCGAAGACTACGGTCCGGGATCGAAAGCCTATCTCGAGGCTTACCGCGCCAAGTATGGCGAGGACCCGATCGCGCCGCAGAGCATGGCGGCCTTTGTCGGCTTCAAGATCATGGCGCAGGCCATCAACAAGGCCGGCAGCGCCGAGCCGGAAGCCGTGTCCGGCGTCCTTGGCAGCTTCGATGAGCCGCTTCGCACCTACGAGACCGGCTTCGGCGCCAAGTTCGACGACAACAAGCAGAACCAGCGCGCCTATCCGACCGTCATCCAGTGGCAGGGCGGAAAACAGGTCACCGTGTTCCCTGACGATGCGGCAGGGGACAACAAGATGGTCAATATCGGCAACTGAAAAGGCTGACGGATTGCGCGGCGGTCCCCGGCCGGGGGCCGCCGCGGCATCCAGCAAGAAGAGGCTCTGCCGTGGAGACATTCCTGAACATCGTTATCGTGGGCCTGCTCCTGGGCGGCATCTACGGTCTCGTCAGCATGGGACTGAACCTGATCTTCGGCGTCGTCCGGATCGTCAATTTCGCCCAGGGCGAACTTGTCATGCTCGGCATGTATGGCGCCTATCTGAGCTGGTACCTGCTCGGGCTCGATCCCTATCTCTCGGCGCTGGTCGTCGTGCCGTGCCTCTTTGTCTTGGGCGTCATCATCCAGCGCTTCGTGCTGCAACCGCTGCAGAACGAACCCTCCATGCAGATCTTCGCCACGTTCGGCCTGCTGATCCTGTTCCAGAACATCGTGCTGGCGATCACGCGCGGCACCGGTTACTCGGTGCACAGCGAGGTGTCCCGGGTCGTCCTGTCCTTCGAAGACATCAACATCAGCCTGTCCCGGCTGATCGTGCTGATCATGGTGATCCTCGTCGCCGTCGGCGCAAACTGGTTCCTGCACAGCACGATGTACGGCAAGGCCGTGCGCGCGGTCACGCAGGACCGCCGCTCGGCGCGGCTGATGGGCATCAACGTGGAACTGGCCTTCATGCTGACCTTCGGCGTGGGGTCCGCCCTGGCCGGCCTTGCCGGTGTGCTGCTTGCGCCGATCTACACGCTGTCGCCGCAGATCGGCGGAAACTTCATCCTCGCGGCCTTCGCCGTGGTGGTGCTCGGCGGCCTGGGCAGCGTATGGGGCGCGTTCTTCGGCGGCTTCATCATCGGGCTCATCGAGGCTTTCGCCGGCTACTATCTCAACCCCGAACTCAAGCATGCCATCTGGTTCCTGGTCTTCATCGCGGTGCTGATCGTGCGGCCGGGGGGCCTGTTCGGAATCGCAGGCGCAGAGGAGGTCGGTCTCCGTGAACAAGACTGATGGTCAGGCAATGCCGGCAGCGCTTGCCGGAAACGGCGCAACCATGCGCCCGAAGGTCACCACCTTCGGCACCGAACTGGGGCGGATCGGGGCAATCGGCGTGTTCTTCGCGATCTTCATCGTCCTCTTCCGGGGCGATCCCTTCATCCTGAACATGATGGCCTACACCTTCCTCTTCGCCGCGCTGTCGACAAGCTGGAACATCATCGGCGGTTTCGGCGGCCAGTTCTCACTGGGTCACGGCGTGTTTTTCGCCATCGGCGCCTACACGACGGCGAATCTCTATTTCCACTGGCAGATTTCTCCCTGGCTCTCGCTGGTTCCGGGCATGATACTCGCAGCCATGGTCGCCGTCGCGGTGTCCTGGCCGACCTTCCGTCTCAAGGGCCCGTTCTTCGCCATCGCGACACTGGCACTCAACGAGGTGGCATTGGTCCTTGCGACCTATTTCGACGGGATCACCGGCGGGCCGCGCGGCATGCTGCTGCCGTTCAAGGCAGGGCTGGAGAACATGGTCTTCACCAGCCGTCTCCCCTATGCGGTCATCATGTTCGGCTTTCTTCTCGTCAGCCTTGTTGCGGCGGCCTGGGTGCTCCGGGGGCGTCTGGGCTACTATTTGCAGGCGGTGCATCTGGACGAGGACGCGGCCCGCGCAGCCGGCATCGACGTGCTCAAGGTCAAGCTCACGGGCATGGCCGTCAGTGCTGCGCTGACCGGCATCGGCGGCTCGCTCTTCGCCATGTATCTGCGCTTCGTCGATCCGCCGACGGTTCTCAGCATCCAGGATATCGGCGTGAAATTCCTGCTGATCGCGCTGATCGGCGGTGTCGGCACACTGTATGGCCCCCTGCTTGGCGCGTTGCTGATCATCCCGCTGGAATCCTATCTGCGGGCAACGCTTGGCGGCACGATCCCCGGCATCAACCTGCTCATCCTCGGCGGATTGCTCGTCATCTTCGCGCTCTTCATGCGACGCGGCATCTTCGGCGCTATGCAGGGTCTCTGGGAACGCCGCAGGGGGGCGCGCCAATGAGCGGATTCGTGCTCTCGGTCGAAAACCTGACCCGCCGTTTCGGCGGCCTGGTCGCCGTCAACGACGTGTCCTTCCAATTGCGCAAGGGGGATCTGCTTTCCATCATCGGCCCGAACGGGGCCGGCAAGACGACGATGTTCAACCTGGTCACCGGCCAGTATCCGCCGAGCGCCGGGCGCGTGATCTTCAACGGGGCGGACATTTCCGGGCTCAGGCCCCATGCCCGCGCCAAGCTGGGTCTTGGCCGCACGTTCCAGATATCCAAGACGCTGACCACGCTGACGACGCTCGAGAACGCCATGGTCGGCGCCTTCCTGAAGCGGCAGAACCTGTCCGAGGCGGCCGACTATGCCATGCATGTGCTCGACATGGTCGGACTTGGCGCCCGTGCCGGCATCAAGGCCGGCACCCTGACGCTGAGCGAGCGCCGGCGGCTGGAAATCGCCCGTGCCCTGGCGCTGGATTGTTCGGTCCTCCTCCTTGACGAGGTCATGGCGGGACTGAACCAGAAGGAGGTGGAGAGCGTCATCGACCTCGTCCGCAAGCTGAATGGCGAGGGCCTGACGATCATGGTGATCGAGCATAACCTGAAGGTGGTCCGGGCGTTCCAGAGCCGCGTCATCGTCCTCGACTTCGGCCGGCTGATCGCTGACGGAACGCCCGACGACGTTCTGTCGGACCCCCACGTGGTGGAAGCCTATCTCGGGAGGCAGGACGCATGAGCATTTCGCTGACAGTCCGCAACCTGCATGCCGGATACGGTCAGGCGACCGTGATCGAGGGGATCGACATCGATGCCGCGGCCGGCGAGGTCGTCGCCATTGTCGGCGCCAATGGCGCGGGCAAGACGACGCTGCTCAACACGATCGCCGGCGTCAATCCGGCGCGTGAGGGCACGATCATGCTCGGCGATCTCGACATCACCCGCATGGCCGCACACGAATTGCCCGCCAGGGGCCTGGCGCTCGTGCCCGAAGGCGGCCGCCTGTTCCCCTTCATGACGGTTCGCGAGAATCTCGAAATGGGCGGTTTCAACCAGCGCGGATCGCCGCGCTTCGGCCAGATGCTCGACGAGGTCATGGAACTGTTCCCGATCCTGCGGCAGCGCCAGGGTCAGTGGGCCGGGTCGCTGTCCGGCGGCGAGCGCCAGATGTGCGCCATCGCGCGCGCGGTCATGAGCCAGCCGCAACTCATCATGCTGGATGAGCCTTCGGTCGGCCTTTCGCCGAAACTGGTCCACCAGGTCTTCGAACTGGTCCGCGAACTGGCCCGCAAGAAGGGGCTGACCATCGTGCTTGTCGAACAGAATGTCCAGGAGGCCCTGGGCGTCTCTGACCGTGCCTATGTTCTCGACCATGGCGCAATCGTCCGTTCTGCGCCATCGGCCGAATTGTCCGGCGACCCGGCGATCCAGTCCGCCTACATGGGGCTGTGATCATGGCAGGGGAGGAAAACACGGCCGGCGGCGCTGTCGCCCTCGTCTCGGGCGGCGGAACCGGGGTCGGCGCCGCCACCGTGCTCAAGCTCGCCCGGCGTGGATGCCGCGTGGCAGTCAATTTCCGCAGCAGTGGCGATGCGGCCGAATCGGTCGTGGCGGCTTGCCGTGCCGAAAGCAGCGAAGCAATGGCCATCCAGGGCGATGTCGCGGTTGACGCCGATTGCCGGTCGATGGTCGCGCAATGCGTGGAGAAGTGGGGCCGTCTCGACATTCTCGTCTGCAGCGCTGGAACCACGCAGTTCACGTCCCTGACGGACCTCGAAAACCAGAACGCGGAGGACTTCCAGCGGGTCTATGCCACCAATGTGCTTGGCGTGCATCAGCTTGCCCGTGCCGCCGCGCCGTACCTGGAAAAGTCCGGTGAAGGCGCCGTCGTGACGATCTCTTCCATTGCGGGCGTCAACGGAAACGGAAGTTCGCTCGCCTATGTCGCCTCGAAGGGCGCGCTCAATGCCCTGACGCTGGCGCTGGCACGCCTGCTGGCGCCGCGCGTCCGGGTCAATGCCGTGCTGCCGGGCCTCATCGACAGCGGCTGGTTCCTGAACGGCATGGACGCGGCGCAATACGCGGCGATTCGCGAGAATTTTGCCGCGGCCTCGGCGCTGGGAACGGTCTGCTCGCCGGAGGATATCGCCGATGCGGCGGTCTTCCTGGCCCTCGACGCCCGCAGGATGACCGGGCAGTTCATGACCGTGGACGCCGGCTATTCTCTGGGGCGCGCGGTCCGGGTCTCGCGTTGATGGCCGCTCGAGACGATCTGCCCGCCTCCCGGCGGCGCGCAAGCACACCCATGCCGGTCGCATGAGGGCCTTCATGCGCCGGGGCCATTCCGGTTCGGGCTCAGGCGCTCTTCAGCGCGATGTCACAGGCCGACAGGTGGCGGTCGATGGCCGCCATGTCCTTGGCGGACAGGCGCAGGCCGAGCTTGGACCGCCGCCATGCGAAATCGTCGGCGGTCCGCACCCATTCGTTTTCCGCCGCCCAGTCCAGTTCGCGCGCGCTGATGCCGGGCGCGACCTCGCCGCCGAGATCCTCCCAGCAGGAAGCGCCGGCGAAGATGGTCCGGCACTCCGTGCCGTATTGGCGCAACAGGCGGCGCACCGTGGCCGCGTCCATGAACGGCAGCATGGCCTGCAATTCCGCCAGCAGCGAATCGCGCGCTGCGACCGGGAAATCGCCGCCCGCCAGCGGCGCGGCATGCGTCCAGCCGTCGGTGGTCCGGCCCATCGCAGTGTCGATCTTCTCAAGCGCGCTTTCGGCCAGCTTGCGATAGGTCGTGATCTTGCCACCAAAGATGTTGAGATAGGGCGCGCCCCCCATGGCGCCGGCCTTCAGCACATAGTCGCGCGTGGCCGCCGTGGCGGAACTCGCGCCATCGTCATAAAGCGGGCGCACGCCGGCATAGGACCAGACGATGTCGGCGCGGGTCACCGGCTTGCGGAAATACCTGGATGCAAAGGCGCACAGATAATCGGCTTCCGCATCCGAACAGGCTGGCTTCACCGATGGCGAACCATGCTCGGCATCGGTTGTTCCGATCAGTGTGAAGTCTTCCTCGTAGGGAATGGCGAAGATGATGCGTCCGTCGCTTCCCTGGAAGAAATAGGCCCTGTCATGGTCGTAGAGCTTGCGCGTCACGATATGGCTGCCGCGCACCAGCCGGACCTTCTCCGTCAGGTTGAGATGCATGCGCCCGCGCGCCACATCCTCGACCCATGGGCCGGCGGCATTCACGAGCATGCGTGCGCGGATGTTGCGGCGTCCCTCGGGCGTATCCACGATGACGTGCCAGACGCCGCCCTCCGGCGTTGCGGAAACCACGGTGCTGCGCGTCATGATCGCCGCCCCCCGGGCCGCCGCGTCACGGGCGTTGAGCACCACCAGACGCGCATCCTCCACCCAGCAGTCGGAATATTCGAACGCGGTCGCGAACCGTTCGTCGAGCGGCTTGCCGGCTTCGTCTGATCGCAGGTCGACCCGGCGCGTTCCCGGCAGGATCTTGCGCCCGCCCAGGTGGTCGTAGAGGAACAGGCCAAGGCGGATCAGCCAGGCCGGCCGCCGCCCCTTCATCCATGGCATGAGGGCCGTCAGCAGGCGCGAGGTCGGCGTGGAGCTTTCGAACCGCATGGCGGAATGCAGCGGCAGCACGAAGCGCATCGGCCAGGAGATGTGCGGCATGTTGGCCAGCAGCACCTCCCGCTCGATCAGGGCTTCGCGCACCAGCCGGAACTCGAAATACTCCAGGTAGCGCAAGCCGCCGTGAAACAGCTTGGTCGAGGCCGAGGAGGTCGCCGAGGCAAGGTCGCCGCGCTCGGCGAGAGCCACCGAATAGCCCCGGCCCTGCGCGTCCCGGGCAATGCCGCAGCCATTGATGCCCCCGCCAACGATGAAGAGATCGTATGGCCTGTCCTGTTGCCCCGTCATGCGCCTGCCCGTTCCATCCTGTTGTCAGTTCGTCCTTGTTGCCGGCGTTCCGATGAGCGTTTGCGCCGTCTGCTCGTCGGTCACCAGGACCGTCGCGAACCCGCGGTCGAGGACAGCGCGGATTGCCTCCACCTTCTGCTTTCCCCCCGCCGCCAGCACGCGGCGCGGGATGCCGAGAATGTTTTCCGGGCCGATACCGACGCAGCGCGCATTCAGCGGATGGTCGAGCGGCATTCCGTCCGCCCCGATGAAGCGGCCGATGAAATTGCCGATGGCCCCGGCCTCGCGCGCCTTCAGATAGTCCGCGTCCGAGAGCATGGAGGCCTCGCGAAGGCTGCTCATGCCCAGTCCGCCGATGCTCAGCAGCGCCAGGTCCGCCTCCTTTGCCCTGGACATGGCATCCTGCGCGGCCGGTTGGGCGTTGATTGCATTTGTTGCCTCCTCCGTGTCGCACAGGATCGGCGCGGGGATGAAGAAGCATTCCGCGCCGAGACGTTCGGCAAGCACGGCCGCGGCCTCGTACTTGTCCTGCGTGGAGCGCGTGGCCAGCGTCCCGATCATCGAGACCACCGACAGGTGTTCCGCGGCGCCGGGTTCGATCGCCATGGCCAGTGCCCTGAGCGTGGAGCCCCAGGAGGTCGCCACGGTCATCCCGTTTTCCAGCAAGTCGGAAACCATGCTGCCCGCGTAATGGCCGATCACGTCCGATAGCGACACGTCCTCGCTGGTGTCGGACGGGCAGACGAAGGCCGCTTCCAGCCCGAATCGGCGGATGAGCCGGCTTTCCAGGTCGAGCCGCTCGGCGAAGGGAACGTCGATGGCGATGCGCACCATGCCTTGTTCGCGCGCCTGCGCCAGCATCCTGTGCACCTTGAAGCGCGTGATGTTGAGGCGCTTGGCGATCTCGTTCTGCGTCAGCCCGAGGATGTAATAGAGATGCGCCACGCGCGCGATGGTCTCGCTGGCGGCGGCCGTTCGAATGGCGGCTCTGTTCCAAGGCGTGTTCATGTCCCCGACCCCTTTCTGGTGGCCTCCTTTTGCCATGAACGGGCTGTCCTGTCTCCGTCGCGTCTGTTTCAGCGATAGGCGAAATTGCACATTTGTACAATCCACAAAAAAATGTTGCACAAATGTATGTTCGGTGCAACAAATTGAAAAATCGCAGAGGCTGGAGCAAGGGAGGAGCCAGTGAAGCTCGGCGTTCTGTCGGCCGATCGCCCGTTGGTCTGGATGCTGCCGCTGATTTTCATGCTGGTGGCATTCACGATCGTGCCGCTGTTCTACAACATCTGGCTCAGCTTCCATGAATACGCGCCGTTCAAGCGCCAGCTTGTCTATGTCGGCATGCAGAACTGGCAGCAATTGTTCGCCGACCCGCGCATGTGGGAATCATTCGGGACCACGATGTTCTATTTCGTCGTGGTGCTGTCGGCCGAAGTGGTTCTCGGCATGGCCATCGCCCTTCTCCTTGATGAGGAGGAGTTCGGTTTCGGGCTGCTGCGCACCATCCTGACGCTCACCCTCGTGGTTCCGCCGGCCATTGTCGGCATGATGTATCTGCTCATCGAGGATCCCGAGTTCGGTGTCCTGACCTGGGTCCTGTCATCGCTCGGCATCATGGACAAGTCGACGCCGATCCTCGCCACTGCTTCGACGGCACTCTGGGGCGTGATGCTGGCCGACATCTGGCAGTGGACGCCCTTCATGGTGCTGATCTTCCTGGCCGGCCTGCGCTCGCTTCCGCCCGAGCCTTACGAGGCGGCCATGCTGGATGGCGCCTCGGCCTGGATGACCTTCCGCCGCATCACCCTGCCGCTGATGAGCAAGGTCATCGCCGTGGCGGTGCTGATCCGCGGCATCGATATCTTCCGCATGTTCGACTACGTCTTCGTCATGACCAGCGGCGGGCCCGGCACGTCCACCTACACGCTCTCGCTTTACTCCTGGCAGCAGACCTTCAGCTTCATCAAGTGGGGCTATGGCGCCACGCTGTCGCTCTTCGCCCTCGTCGTCATTCTCGTGATCGCCAATCTCTTCATCTGGGCGGCTAGGGTGCGCTGGTAATGGTTGTCCGGTCCAAAACCTCGCGCGTCCTGCGCACCGTGGCCGGTTGGGCGGTCGTCGCGCTCTTCGCCTTCCCGCTCTATTACTGGCTGACGGTCGCCTTCAAGGACGGCAACGAGATCTTCAACTGGCCGCCCAAGATCTTCTCCTTTACGCCGACGGTGAAGAATTTCGAGGAGGTCTTCGGCATTTCGCTGGGCTTCGGCTTCGGCGAACAGCGCGAGGTCCTGCCCGGCGGCGGCAACTGGCGCATGGGTCCGCGCCTTTGGGATTCCATCGTCATCGCCGTGCTTTCAACCGCGCTCGCCGTCTCGATCGCGACGCTGGCCTCCTACGCGCTCAGCCGCATGCATTTCCGCGGACGCCACCATTTCGTCTCCTGGGTCCTGTCGACGCGCATGATGCCGCCGGTCGCCGTCGCGATTCCGGTCTTCTTCATCTACAAGGACCTGTCGCTGCTCGACACCTATACCGGCGTCATCCTCATCCATGCGCTGATGAACCTGCCGCTGGCGGTTCTGCTGATGAAGAGCTTCTTCGACGACATCCCGCGCGAGATCGACGAAAGCGCCATGGTCGATGGCGCTTCGCGCTGGCTCATCTTCCGGCGCATCGTGCTGCCCATGGTCAAGGGCGGCATCGCCGCCACCGCCGTGCTGTGCTTCATCTTCTCCTGGACCGAATTCCTGTTCGTCCTGACGCTGACCCAGACCGGCCTGAAGACGGTTCCGGTGGTCTCGTCCACCTTCGTCACCTCGACCGGTACCGCCTGGGGAAACATGGCGGCGCTGGGAGCCGCGGCCATGATCCCGGCATTCCTGTTCATCCTGCTCGTGCAGAAGCACCTCGTCCGGGGGCTGACGCTCGGGTCGGTGAAGCAATGATCCATCTGACTGTTCAAAGGGAGGAAACCATGAACGACAGTGATCGCAAAATCTATCGCGCCAAGCTCGTGGACGACTTCGTCAAAGGGCGAATCAGCCGGCGCGCATTTCTGCGCA
>MDTD01041179.1_pt1 | contig 20688 bp, 16 predicted proteins | sample 811221 | NCBI WGS metagenome assembly MDTD01 (sample SAMN05326646, study PRJNA326480) | marine metagenome | isolation source: seawater | place: Pacific Ocean: South West | collected 2011
ACTGACGATAATCCTCGTTTTGAGGATTCTGACAAGATAATTGAACAAATCCTTGAAGGGGTGCCAGAAAATCAACCCTGTTTGAAAATCCCCGATCGAGAAAAAGCAATAAATACCGCGATAAATAGCTTAAATGAGGGGGATGTGTTACTGGTTTGTGGTAAAGGTCACGAGTCTAGTATGACTGCTAAGGGAAAGACTTGGGAATCTGACGATCGTCAGATTGTAAAAGAAGCTCTTGGTGAGGCTCGATTGCGGCAGGTACACTCTGTAAAAGATCTCCTTAAAATCCCCGAAACTATTTTGATTCAGCAGGGTTTGGAAAAAGGATGTAAGGGTTTCCACTTTGATTCTAGGCTTATCAAGCCAGGCTTTGCTTTTGTTGCTATGGAAGGCGAGTCTAAAGATGGACATCTTTTTATCGACTCGGCTGCATGCAATGGAGCTTCACTAATAATTGTTCAGAAACCCATAGAAAGAGTCAAAAAAGAGATAACAGTAATTCAGCATCCTAGGCCTTTGGAATTTCTTCAAATCGCGGCACGTCGCTATAGAGATTCTCATCCAGCCTTTTTTCTAGGAATTACCGGTAGTGTAGGAAAAACAACCTGTAAAGATTCGTTGGTACATTTCATGGGTCCTGAAGCCTATGGTTCACCAGGTAATTTTAACAATACCTTGGGTCTGCCAATAAGTATTCTAAATATGCCTCCAAATAAACGATTTGCAATATTTGAAATGGGTATATCGATACCGGGTGAAATGAGTCAATTGGCGTATTGTTTGAACCCTGATGGAATGGTATTTTTACCCGTGCATGGATCACACGAAGGAAATTTTGAGTCGCGAGAACATCTTTTTAGCGAAAAATTAATAGCTTCTAAATTTTTGTCAGAAAAGAAACCTGTTTTTGTCCAATCGATGCAATCTGAAGAACTTGAATTAGGTTTAAAGAGAGAGGTCATTTCCTTGGAGTTTGATTCCAGTGATTTAAATCATTTTGGTAAAGGACCAGCCAGAAGTATTGGCTTTGCTCGAGAAATAGCAATTAATCTGGGGGTATCTCAGAAGGATGTGGAAAGTCGTTTGAAATGCTTAAAATTATCTCCCTTACGCATGGAGAGGCGCGAAAAGGGTGGTTGGACTTTCTTGCTTGACTGTTACAACGCGTCTCCCGAGTCTACTCGGATGTTTTTAGAGAGTATCGAAGTGCCAAATAAAAGTGTAGTGGTTTTGGCTGATATGCTAGAACTAGGCGAACAAGCTGAAAATCAACATAAGAATCTATTGCGATTTGCGCTTGCAAAGAAATTTAATCGATTATATCTATTAGGTTCTCTGTACGCGTCAGCTTGGAAATTCTTGAGAAAAGAATTTCCAGATGCTCATTGTGTCAGTTTTGATCAAAAGCGTGATCTAAAGTCGAAACTTCTCGAACAGCGTCCAGGTTTTTTAGGGCTAAAAGGTTCTAGATTTTTTGCATTGGAAACTTTGGTGGATTCACTTGGAGAAAAACAAGCATGCTAGCGGAATATATAGATAGTATAACGATGCGAACCATTTATTCACTGGTTATTGCATATTTAATAACCCTGTTCATGGGGCCCTACGTAATTGCTAGGCTGCGAGAAAAAAAAATCGGACAAACAGTTCGAGAAGAAGGAGTAGAGGCTCATTTACAAAAATCAGGGATTCCTACCATGGGCGGCATAATGATGATTGTTGCAATCACCGTGGCTTCCCTCACTTGGGCAAAGCCAGCTTTCAATACGCTATTGATTCTAGCTGCCTTGCTATGGATGGGTTTTTTGGGCTTTTGCGATGATTTTTTAAAGCTAACTCGTAATAATACGGCCGGTTTATTAGCTCGTTATAAGCTTATTGGTCAGATGTTTTTTGGTTTTGGAGTTGGAATTTTTCTACATCTTCAAGATTGGTGGAAAAGTGAATTATTTGTTCCTATATTGAATCAATCTTTCGATTTAGGTTGGTTCTACGTAATTCTAGTGATGCTAACGATTGTTGGATCATGTAATGCCGTAAATTTGACGGATGGTTTGGATGGCTTGGCTAGTGGAATACTCTTTATCGTTACAGGATGTATGGGCGTACTAGCGTATTTAACTGGTAACATAATTTATTCACAGCATCTTTCGATTCCATACCTCAGCGGTAGCGGAGAATTAACTATTATCTGTTTTGCTATGGTGGGAGCGTGTCTAGGTTTCTTATGGTACAACGCTTCGCCAGCACAGGTATTTATGGGTGATACAGGTTCTATGGCATTAGGAGGAGCTTTAGGCACTGTTGCTGTTCTATGCAGAGCGGAGCTTTTTCTGATTGTTGTGGGAGGTATATTTGTAGTAGAGGCTCTTTCGGTTATTCTACAAGTTGGTAGTTATAAACTTCGTGGAAAACGAATTTTCAAGATGGCTCCAATACATCATCATTTTGAACTGATGGGGTGGGCTGAGAACAAAGTGGTGATACGCTTTTGGATTACTACCTTGATTCTAGCTTTACTGGGAATGAGTGTTCTAGGATTGAATGGGCGAATTTTTTCGAGTTGAGTTTTGACTCTTTTCTTACTCTGAGTATTCCAAGTGAGTCTATTAATCGACTTAGCTATTCTCTGATAGAAAATCGATCAGCTCCGCTTGTCCTTTTTCAGGTTTACTGTTATCAATGGTGGTAAGAGTTTTTTGCTTGAAATTACCTGCATAGCGGTGATCATAATAATTCAGCAAACATTCAGATATAAAATCCTCAAGTTTTTGCTCTTCAAGTAGTCTCCGCATAATTTGGTAACGTTCGGCGCATAGATATCTTCGAATTTTTTCCAAATCTCGTTTAAGTAGTTTTAGTCCAGATTTATTTGTGCCTACATATTCACGATAAATTCGAGCCACTCGACTCTCAAGACTTGCGGTAATTTCGATAGTGTGTGAATCAAGCATAGCCTCAAAAAGGGCGGGTGGAATTTTGCGATGTCCGATCTTACGACTTTCTGATTCGATCAATACTCCCCCTTGGGCTGCTGGTACTTTGTTGAGATATAGTTGACTGAAGATGCGGTCTTCAAATAATTTCTGAGATGGTATTGAGTACTCTTTCTTCAGTTCGTAAGGAATGCTACCAAATGAACTGGCACAATGACGTGCGCTGTACTCCAAGTCAAGCACGCGAAAAGTAGAGGATACCTTCTGGAGTAATTCCGTTTTACCTACCCCCGTCATTCCCTTCATTACAATTAATTTGGGATAACTTGTTTGATAGAGTTTGTTATGTACCCATTTACGATAGGCTTTATAGCCACCTTTCAATCTCGAAATTCTTTTGATCCCTGCTTTTCGAAGAGCTTCAAACACAAAAGCAGAACGACCTCCACCTCTCCAACAATAAATTAGCAATGATTTTTTGGTTTGAGTAAGTTCTCTTAATTTCTCTAGTTTGGGATTCCCAAAATCAAGAGCTCTTTGAGTGGCAATTTGTTTGCCACGATGTTTGTAGAGTATCCCAACTTCTCGTCGTTGATAATTATCTAGGATTTCGAAGTTAATGGCTTTTGGAAGATGACTTTCCTCGAATTCTGCTGAAGACCGAACATCCAATACCAGATCATATGCTTCTGGATTTGAAAAATATTTAGCAATAGATATGAGATTCTCGGGAGGGCCTTTAGGCGCTACTTCTTCAAATGTTGGGCCATTTGTTGAGGAGTATAACTGATCAGCTTCTAGCAATATTTCTTCCTCCGATCTTGCATCGGTAAGAATCACTCCATCTTTGCGCATATTATCTAGTGAAAATATCATTTATCGAGTGAGACAAGCGGAGATTGACCTTTTTCCAACGGTCGACATTCTCCTATCAGGCTGGTTTTAGGGTAAAACTTTTGAAGACTTGATAGCATCTTTTGAGCATCGGAAGGTTTTACAGTTATTAGTAAACCGCCTGAGGTTTGCGGATCAAAACAAATCTGTTGGATGGTATTATTAACTCTTCCGATTTCCGTAAAACCTTCTGTGTACTTACGATTGGATTTATCACCACGGGTTATATGGCCTTCTGCCGCGGCTTCAATGGTACCCGGCAGGATCGGTAGTTGAGAAGCGTAAAATTTGAGTTTTATGTTACTGGCTTTTGCCAATTCCATGCCGTGACCCATTAAACTGAAGCCCGTCACATCAGTCACACCGCCAATATCAAAGTCTTTTAACAAAGCTCCAGCGTCATTGTTCAGGCGTATCATACTTTCAATGAGTCCATTATAATCCTCTTTTGATAGCTGACCACGCTTGATTGCAGTATTTAAAATGCCAGTGCCTAATCCTTTTGTAAGGATTACAAGATCTCCAGATCGAGCACCATTGTTGTAGCGAATTTTATCAATCAGACCTTGCCCTGTGACTGCGACCCCGTACTTTAATTCCGGAGCGCTGACCGAGTGACCGCCTATTATAGGACAGTTTGCTTCTCCAGCTTTGAAAGCGCCGCCTCGTAAAATTTCATGAAGGATATCGACGCCAAGATCTTCGGGGTAGCAGACCAAGTTAAGTGCGCTTAGAGGGGTGGCACCCATTGCATATATATCGCTAAGAGCATTAGTCACGGCGATTTGACCGAACAAAAATGGGTCATCCACTACGGGGGTGAAAAAGTCTGTGGTTTGTACCAGAGCCTCTGTTTTATTTAATGCATAAACACCGCAATCTTCATTTCCACTCATATCCTGAATAATCTTTTCATTAGAAGGCCACTTAATTCCGTGTATGGCTTCTGATAGAAAAGCTGGTGGCAATTTGGCGGCGCAGCCTGCACACTTAACTATTTGGGTTAATTTGACTTCTTTCATAGCTTTGAGATTTTAGCTTTTCCATATAGGCTCATCAAGAATTCTTGATGAGTATTTGGGAGGTTTGTTATTTAATACCTTCTATGAGTGAAGCGGACAAAATTAAATGGGATCTAAAGTTCTCAAAAAAAGATTTGATTTTGAGCAATTGTGAGCCTGCTCTTAACGAATTCCTAAAGCTGAAGCCAATAGCACCAATTTTAGATTTTGCGTGCGGCGATGGTCGACACAGTATACCGATGGCTCAGCAAGGAATTGATGTATTAGCATGGGATTGTTCTTCCGTTGGACTTGAACGACTCCAGTACTTTGCAGCTAAGCGAAGCTTAGTAATAAATACTTTGAAAACGGACTTTGATCAATTATCCGAGTTAGAACCTGAGAGTTTTGGCTCAGTTTGGATCAGTCACTTTTTACCTAGTTCGGAGCAACTCAGATGGCTTTTCAATAAACTGCCCAAGGAAGGCTTAATTTGTTTGCTCACTTTCAATCATTTTCAGGTTGATTTTAATCCACGGTTTTGCCTTACAAAAGACCAATTTGTTGAAATTTTCGGCTCTATTCATCTGATCAAGTACGAGAGTCGTTTAGACAATGGCTTGAATCATGACTTTTACATCTGGAAGAAGTAGTCTTGTGATATACTTCGCCACCTAGATTTTAAGGGGTTTCGGCCATGTTTCAGACCGTTTGTTTTGATTTTGATTCCACGCTCACTTCGATCGAGGGTATCGATGTTTTGGCAGATTTTCTGCAAGTTACTGGAATTGAGGAAATCACCAATAAAGCTATGAATGGTGAAATTTCGACTCGCGAGGCTTTTGAGAAACGCATTGAAGCTATTGCGCCGACTCGCAAACAACTATGCTATTTGGCCGAAATTTACAAATCGAATCTGCTACCTGGGGTGAGAGATCTTTTCAAAGTACTTAAATTCTTGGATAAAAAATTAATTATTGTGAGCGGTGGGTTCCAGGAAGCTGTTGAACCTCCAGGAATTGAACTCGGAGCAGATGAAACATGCGCACTTCAGCTAGATTTTGGTGAAAATGGCCGTGGAAGACTGTTCGAGTCTCTACTTAGTGAACGCGATGGAAAGCCACGATTACTTAAATCTCCGGGAAGACTTTCGGGAACAAGCGTTTTCATTGGAGATGGAGTTACAGATTATGAAACTCGTCATGTGGTCGATAAGATGGTTCCCTTCTTTGGTGTTGTCGAAAGACCTTTTGTTAGTGAAAGTGGATTGGAGGCTTATGGGGGTGAAAATCTTCTAGGGCTTTTGGCTTTGATTTTATCAGATGTAGAATGGGATAAAATTGCGCTTGAGTTTCCTAAAGTGACTCGCAAAGCAGCCGATGCTGCACTCCAACCTGAGGCTTGGGCTAATTTGTCTCGAGACCTAAGCTTTGTCCGCAAAAGAGCTTCTCGAATTTTTTTGATTCCTGGACCTACTGAAATACCAGATTATATTCAAGATAATAGAACGCCTATATTGGCTCATCGTTCTTCTGAATTTGAATGTTTATATGCTAGAACGCAAGCTCAACTACAAGAATTTTTAGGGTGGGAAAGACCTTTTCTAACTTCCAACGCTTCAGCAACTGCGATGATGGAAGCTCTACTTGGTAGTTTTTCTAGAAGTAAAATACTTTCTTGCGTAAGTGGTTCTTTTGGTGAGCGTTTTTATCAAGTAGCTGAGGTGTTGGGACACGATATTACTCGTATTGATTCGGTGGAAGGTCAAGGTTTTACTCCAGAACAGGTTTTGGATTCTCTTGACGGGCATGACATTATTCTATTGACGCATAACGAGACTAGTAATGGGATTTTGAATCCTGTAGAAGAGATAGTCACCGCCATCGAAGATAGTTTAGAAAATCCACTCGTTTTTGTTGATGGAGTCAGCAGTGTGGGTGGGATTCCATTAAACTGTCCAGGAATTGATGCAGTTTTATTTGGTACGCAAAAATGCTTGGCCTTACCGCCTGGTTTAGCTTTCTGTGCTGTGTCTAACAGAATGCAGGAATTTTTGAAAGATTGTAATCCCAAAAGTTTTTATCTGGATCTCAAAAAAACATTAAAACAACATGGGAATTCTAATGTCCCATATACGCCTGCTGTGGACTTGTTTCAATCATTAGAATTACAGCTAAACAAATTTATCAACAAGGGGAAGACGCATTTTGATCTTTACCTTGAAAGGGCCCAATTAGTTTGGGACTTTTGCAATAGGTATGGTCTCGATATTTTTGCTGCTGAAAACTTTCGATCATGGACGGTTAGTTCAGTAAGTTTTCCGGCAGGGGTCACCGATTTACGGGAGCGTTGTGCGCGAAAATCGGTGCTCTTAGCTAGTGGCTATGGCCCTTATAAAGCGACACATTTTCGAATAGGGCATATGGGTGAAATTACTCTACAGCAAATGCATATTGCTCTAAAAACTATGGAGGAGAACCTCTGATGAAGAAAGTATTAGTTACCGGTGAATTGCATCCAATTGCTCTTGAACTGATGAAAAAAGAAGGTTTAGACCTTGATATACGACCTCTTCTGCCACACGAACAAATTTTGCAGATTATTGATCAATATCATGGTTTAGTGACTCGCAGTCAAACTGCTGTAGATAAAGCACTGATTGATGCTGGAACAAAATTAGAAGTGATTGGTCGAGCTGCTATCGGTATTGATAATATAGATGTGGATCATGCTACAAGACAGGGGCTCCTGGTCGTTAATGTTCCTTCAGATAATGTGGTTTCTGCAGCTGAACATACATTCGCTCTGATGCTTGCAACTATGCGCAATCTAACAAGGGCGGGAGAGTCTCTAAAAAATGATCGATGGGAGCGTAAACCATTCCAGGGATGGGAATTGCAGAATAAAACTTTAGGAATCGTTGGTCTTGGTAAAGTGGGTGGTCATGTGGCACAGATTGCTCGCGGGTTTGGTATGCAGGTAATCGCATATGACCCCTACATATCTAAAGAAAGATTTGAGAAAATTCGTGTACGTAAAATGGACGGCTTAAAAGAGCTTCTTCAAGCTTCAGATATTGTTACAATTCATACACCTCGAACCACTGAAACTCGCGGAATGCTTGATTATTTAACTCTCAAGGAAATGAAACATGAATCAGTTCTTATAAACTGTGCAAGGGGAGGAATAGCTGACGAGGAAGCTATTTTAAGATTACTAGATGAAGGACATATTTTGCGCGCTGGAATTGATGTGTTTTCTGTAGAGCCCGTAATTGATCACCCACTCCACAAGCATCCCAATTGTGTTTCTACGCCTCATTTAGGCGCTTCTACAGTCGAAGCTCAAGAGCGTGTCGGAAAAACCATTGCCCTCCAAATTGCTAAAGCATTAACCGGTCGGGTGGTAGACCATCCTGTTAATATGCCCCTTGTTGAAGATCAGTTGTTTAAGTTTTCAAGGGGTTATTGCAGCACCGTGGAGAAAATGGGACGTCTTTGCAGACAATTGGTGACTTTTAATCCATCGTTTCTAAGAATGCATGTTTGCGGTAAAGATTTAGCGGAAGCTATGGACTTACTGAAAAGTGCTTTCTTCAAAGGTTATTTTCAAGATACAATCGAGCAAACTGTAAATTATATTAACTCTCTCAAGATTGCAGAGCAGAGGGGTTTGAGCCTTGAGGCGATTAAAGATCCTTTGCACGATTCTTATTCTCATTTAATACGTGTTGAAATTTATGGAGATGGGGAGCCTGTGACTGTTTCAGGAACTATGTTTGGCGATAAATCACGTATTGTAGAACTCAACTCGTATCCAATGGATATTGGGCCCGAAGGTATAATGTTGCTAATAAGAAATCAAGATCGTCCAGGTGTAATTGCTGGCGTAGCGGGCTTACTAGGTTCGGCAGATGTGAATATTGCTCGTTGGGAACTAGGTCGCAAGGAAGAAGGTGGACAAGCCTTGGGTTTAGTTAAGCTTGATCAGAAGGTGCCTACCCAAGTTTTGAATAAAATTTCTGAGCTCGAACACATCGTACAAGTACGTCAGATCGATCTTGGCGAGCTTATTCCATGAGTAGAATTCTATTTGAAACTACCGCTTCCCAGTCAGAATTTTACAAATCCAAGGGCTTCAGTGGTTCAAGCTATGCTTTTTATCTTAAACAGCGATTTTTGAAGCAGCCGGAAAATACCTTGATAGTATTTGATCACGAAGATCAGGCGCGTGCTTTAGTTTCTGATTTACGTGAATTGATGAGTCATGACCGAATCTGTTTCTACCCTCAGTACGACAGATTGGAAGAGGAATTACTGCCTCCCAGTCCACTCACGGTATTCGAGAGATTAGTTTGTTTGAAGAGACTTGTAGAGAGTCGCAAGGCGGTTATTTTAGTCAGTAGCAAGGAGGCGCTAGATCAGAAAACTATACCTCGAGACAGATTTCGCGATTTGAGTGTGGGTCTGAAGCGTGGCCAAGACTATTCAATGGAGAAGCTTCAAAGGAAACTGGTTCAATTGGGCTATCGGCGTGAGCAGATGGTGGCTTCCCGAGGAGAGTTTGCAGTTCGAGGTGATATTCTGGATGTCTTTCCGTCAACGGAAGAGGTTCCTTTGCGCTGCGAGTTTTTTGGCGATGAACTTGAATCTATTCGAAGTTTTGATCTTTACACCCAACGCTCTATTGAGGATTTGAAATCACTAAAAATTTATTTGGTTCAGGAGTTTGATGCTGCCAACTATCAATTGATTGAGGAACTACCGGAAGAAATTAATACATTCTTTAAAAGTCGTGATGAAACACTGGAAATTGATCGACTATGGAGTTCCGGATTTTCAGGTCTTGAGTGGTTAAACCCTCATCTCAAGTCTTCTACAAGTTTAGAATCTTATGCCATGCAATGGGCTAAGCCTACGAGAATATTTAAGGACTTCGCAGTTGATGGCGTAAGTTACTTTGGAAAAAATCTTGAATTATTCATAGAAACAATGAAGCGTATGGTGGAAAACAATTTTGAGATTCATCTTTGTCTTCCAAAGGCAGGTTTTGCGAAACGTATTCAACAGGTATTGAAGCAGCAGGGTGTGCCGCTCTTGAAGAATCGTAGTGTGGCAGACTGCCATGGAAAGCGTGGCGTTATGCTTAGTAATACTGCGGTTCAAAAAGGTTTTGAGATTCAAGAGACTCGCTTTTGTTTAATGACTTATTCCGATTTTACGGGAGTTCCATTTCAGGATACTAGAAATAAAAGGGGTAGTCGTAAGAGTCCAAGTATAGGGGCTGAAGGAGATGTTCTTCATCATTTCTCTGAACTTAAGCAGGATGACTACGTAGTTCATACGGATTATGGTGTTGCTAGATTCGCAGGTATTGAGAATATTTTGATTGATGGTATTAAGAAAGAATTTCTGGTTCTGCATTTTGATGGTTCAGATAAGGTTTTTGTTCCCATCACTGAGGTTGATCGCATTCATCGTTTTTCTCCTCAAGAGGGCAAAACACCCAAATTGAATCGATTAAATTCGGTGCGTTGGGGGCAGGTGAAACATAAAGCTAAAGAAGATGTTCAAAGATTTGCCCGCGAATTACTTCAACAGTATGCTCGTCGTGAAGTTAGTACAGGTTTCAAGTACTCTCACGATGGAGAGAAAATGGAAGAAATGGAGAATAGCTTCGAACATCAGGAGACTCGTGATCAACTAGGGGCTATTGGAGATATAAAAAGAGATATGCAATCGCAGATTGCGATGGATCGCTTACTTTGTGGCGATGTAGGTTTCGGGAAAACAGAAGTTGCTATCAGAGCAGCTTTTAAGGCCGTTCAGGATCAAAAACAGGTGGCCGTTCTATGTCCAACTACCATACTAGCTCAGCAGCATTTTCAAACTTTTCAATCCAGATTGCTAGGATATCCAGTCAAGATGGAGGTTCTAAATCGTTTCGTGCCTACTAAAAGGGTCAAGGAAATTAAGGAAAAATTGAAAAATGGTAAGCTTGATATAGTTATAGGAACGCATCGACTATTTAGTAAAGATATTCAGTTTCAGGATTTAGGTCTTCTAGTGGTAGACGAAGAGCAGCGCTTCGGAGTTTCACATAAGGAAAAGTTGCGTCGATTGAAGGTGGGAGTGGACACCCTAACTCTTTCTGCGACGCCCATACCACGAACTTTACAAATGTCTCTAGGTGGTGCTCGAGCTATCTCGGTCATACATACTCCACCGCCAGGGAGACTGCCTATTAAAACATTTGTTCTGCCCTATCAGGAGACTACTGTAAGGCAGGCAATTGAGAGAGAATTGAGACGTAATGGGCAAGTTTTTTATGTATATAATCGTGTGGTAGATATTGAAGCTGTTGGAGCAAAGCTTCAGCGAATTATACCTGGCTTGAAACTTCGTATTCTACACGGTCAAATGGATTCCAAACAGATCGAAGAAATAATGGCTTCCTTTTTACGGCGCGAATTTGATGTGCTTTTGGCTACAACAATCATCGAATCGGGTATGGATATTCCAAATGTAAATACCATCTTGGTAGAACGTGCTGACGCTTTCGGGCTTGCTCAACTGTATCAATTGAGAGGACGTATTGGCCGTCGAGACTTACAAGGATATGCATATCTTTTTCATAGAGAGAACAGTTCCATCACTAATACTGCGCGTAAGCGACTCTCAGCTTTAGAGGAATTCACGGACTTAGGTAGCGGGTTTAAAATCGCGATGCGCGATCTAGAAATTAGGGGAGCAGGTAATATCCTGGGTAAACAGCAGAGTGGCTTCATGTACAGTATTGGTTTTGATTTATATGCTCGTCTTCTGCGGGATGCCATTGAAAAACTTCGCAATGATAATTATCGAGAGGAATGGGAGATGCCGCAGATGGAGTTGAGGGTCAGTTCATTTTTGGACGAGAAATATATCCCATCTTATCGCGATCGGATGGATTTTTTCAGGCGCGTTAGCAATATTAAGAACTTAGATCAACTAGAGGATTTAAAGCTGGAACTATTCGATCGATATGGAGGTTTCACCGCGAATATGCATGAACTATTTCGCTTGGTTCAGTTAAGAATTCAGGGTTATTGGTGCGGAGTAAAGCGTTTTCAACAAGTAGCTGGAGCAATTCGTTTGGAATTTCATCATGAAGTTGAGTCTGATGTTATGAAAGGTATGCAATCTGCATTTGGTTCTAAACTATTCCATAATCCAAGGTTTAAGGATCGTTTGAGTGTCGATACGAGTAATTTAGCAGGAGTAAAGTTGTTGGAGTATTTAGAGAAATTCTTTAATGATGAAAAAGTAAAAGCTTTATTAGACGCAAGAAACTAACTATAGAGATTCATGACGAAATTAAATGATAATTTCATAAATCCCTAAAAAGTGACAAACATATAGCTCAACTTATGTCTTACTTGATGTGTAAGTTAAGATAGATTTTGATCTCTGTAATTTCAGGTTAATAGCGTATTTTGTTAAACTGATTACTGACTCTAATTTAAACGAAAAGGTGTTGAATGTTGTTTTCCCGAAAAAAGAATCCGATCGAGGAGCAGTTGGAGAAATATTTGGAAGCTACTTCGAAATGCAAAGATTCCTTCCTTCAGGGCCTAACATATTTTACTCAGCATTCAAAGATCGATGATGAGTACTTAAAATTTGTTCATGCTACCAAGAAATATGAAGGAATCGCTGATGATATTCGGGATGGAATAGAACGTAGAATGTATGAAGAATCATTGATTCCAGAGTCTCGCGGAGATGTCTTGGCATTCCTAGAAACTTTTGATCGTATGCCAAATACGATGGAAGGAGTCATGGAGTTTATAGATGAAGTAGGACTGAGCATTCCCGAGACTCTAAACGAAGAAGATCATAAAAAATTCACTCGTGATTTTCAGGAATTATGTGACGGTATAGCAGAAACATTTGAACTTGCACGAAGTTCAGCACAATGTTTTTTCAGTAAGCCAAGACGTGTAAGAGATTATACCGTGGCTATTGATAGACATGAGTCTCAATGTGACAATGTTGAGTCAGACCTCAAACGCTACTTGTTTCATCATGATGGATTTAGTGATTTACAGAAGATGCTGTTCAAGGAGCTATTCAAACGGATAGGTGATATTGCCGATTTAGCAGAAGATTTTCAACGAAGAATCATCCTTCTTTCACTGAAGAACCTTTACTGAGTTTGAGATAGAAAGGTTTCGATACATTGTTTAATTGGCAGATATTATCTGGTATTTTTCTCGGTTGGTCTTTGGGTTCCAACGACTCCGCTAACGTATTTGGTACCGCGGTAGCCACTAAAATGGTCAAATATTCTACTGCGGTTATTTTGTGTGCGGTTTTCATTGTTCTTGGTGCCTGGCTGGAAGGTGAGGCAGGCTTTCATCGACTTTCATCACTAGTAGAGCAAAATGCTAACGAAGTTTTTATCTGCAGTTTGGCATCCGGACTTACAGTTACTTTTATGACCATTTTGACTCTGCCAGTATCAACATCTCAGGCTATTGTAGGGGGTATCTTCGGAGTTGCATTAGCTTCGGGCCATGCTGTGGATTTAGGAAGTTTTGGAAAGTTAGTAATCTGCTGGATAGGAACTCCAATTGGAGGTTTTCTAGTTGCAATGATTATATATTGGTTAGCACGACTGATTTTACAATCACAGAAACTTAATTTTTTTGAAATGGACTGGCTTCTCAGATGGGGTTTGATTCTTTCGGGTATCTATGGTTCTTATGCTCTTGGGGCTAATAATGTGGCAAACGTCACGGGCATCTATGTTGGCGCGGGCCTTTTGAGCGTTGAACAAGCCAGTTTAGTTGGTGGTCTTAGTATAGCCGCGGGAGTTATGACATTTTCAAGAAATGTCATGATGACTGTAGGCAAGGGATTGATTCCATTGAATGGAGTAGGGGCTTTTGTTGCCGTTTTTTCACATGCAATAGTTGTACATTTTTACGCCCAAATTGGTGTTCCAGTGTCCACGTCGCAAGCTATTGTTGGAGCTGTGATGGGAGTGGGGGTGGTTCTGCAACGTAGAATGGATTTCCAAAAGTTATTTCGAATCGTGCAGGCTTGGGTTATGACCCCTGTAGTATCGGCTACCGTCACTATTGTTCTACTTAAGATATTCTTTTGATTTGTGGTTGAGGTAGGTAGCTGCTTAAATAGATTTAATTTTCTGAACTTTTATTTTGCAGGCGGTAGCCAAGACCTCTAACAGTTTCAATTGTTATCTTTCCACCTTTGAGTTTTTTACGTAGATTTAATACAAAGTTATCCACCGTCCTCGTAGTTCCTAAATAATCAACGCCCCATACAAGATCTAAAATCTGATTTCGAGCCATTACTCTTCCTGGGTTTTCAAGAAAAATTTTAAGCAAACGGCCTTCACGAGCACTGAGTTGATGTTTGTAACCTAGAGATTCGATGGTCAATTCATCCAGATTAACTTTCTGATCACCGGCTTGATAATGTCCCGAAGGGTTTGGAGATCGGCGTATTCGAGCACTCAATCTAGCATTTAATTCAGGCATAGAAAAAGGTTTTATCAGATAGTCGTCAGCACCTAATTCAAGTCCCATTATAATATCTTTTTCGCGTCCACGTACCGATATAATGAGTACCTGCATTTGTATACCTCTGAGTCGTAGTAGACGAAGAATTTCATAGCCATTAATTTCAGGTAAATTTATATCAAGTATTAGGCAATCAAACTTTTCACTGGTAGCGCGATGCAAGCCTGTTTGGCCATCATGCTCTATACTTACCTGATAAATCTTTTTAGATTCGAGGTAAGCTTTTAATACTGATGATGATGTGAAGTCATCATCAATTACCAGAATATCGTATGTCTTTTCAGCACTGGCATTCATGCACAGGCCTTGATTGGAAATTCCAAAACTACGATGGTCCCAAAAGGTTTGTTAGCTGCAATTAATACGGTGCCTTGATGTGCGATTAGAACTTTTTGAACAATACTTAGACCCAATCCATTTCCATGGATTCCTTCAGTCCGAGATGATTGCACTCGGTAGAAGGGTTGCAAAACTTTTTTGAATTCGTTGTCAGGAATGCCATAACCTTGGTCTGATACTTTCAGTTGGACTTTGTCTCCCTGTAACGAAATTTTCAATTCTATGGATGGGGTGCCAGAGCTATATTTACATGCATTATCCAATAGGTTGATAAGTGCGTCCAAAAGCCAGTTGAAATCTGCTTTTATTAAAAGTTTTCCATGGTTTTCATCCCATTTAATTTGGGGACTACGGCCCATGTGCATAAGCTTTACAGTATCAATCGCGCGGTGAATTAGTTTTTTAAGGTTAAATTCCGTGCAATCTAATTTTCGCAATGCTTGATCATCTCTTGCTAATTGCATGAAAACTCTTGATGTTTGATGTAAACGACTGAGTTCTAATCTTAAAAACTTGTTCCATTGGGGACTTTGCGTTTCTCTAGATTCCCCCAGAATATCTAGAACGGATCCCATAGCGTGAATTGGAGTTTGAATGTCATGAGCTATGTTTTGTATCCAATCGTTCTGTATACGTATTTTTTGGGCGGACTTGCGTAATTTGAAAAATAACATTATCAAGCCTATGAGAAGAAGTGTAAGGGGCGCCAGTATAAGTTCATACATATCTTTGGTTCGTTCTATAAAATATCTGGAATAACGCGAATCAAAGGCAGGGCCTCCCAGAAAATCCCAACGCTGAGGATAATAAACGCGAATTTGAACACTTCTGATGTATTCGCTGAGTGGATAAGGGCCTATAGCACTCATTGAATTTAGTTTTGACTCATAAAAGTTAAGCTTACGGATTCCACTGTAGCTGATATAAAGCTGATCACCCCAACCTTTTATTTCGATTACAACTTCTGGGTATTTTTGAACCAAAACAGCAAGTAGTCTGCGCATGAAATGCCAATCAAGAACAATACCAATCAAGCCGATTTTGAGACCGTCTCGCGTTACAGCATTAATGTATAGATTACGCCAGGTGTCTCTACTGTGGATTTGGTAACTATGATCTGAGATTGTTTGTATTTTCCTTGGAAACTCAGGAAAATTAGAAATTTCCTGACCTTCCCGAGTCAGATATTTTTGAAGGAAATTTTGTAATATTTTTTGATGATTTTTGGTGTGGATTAGCTCGTCATTATCTATTCCAATTTCATACTGTAGCAGACTGTCAGATTGCATCAGAGTAGCTTTCGAAGATTCAAGATCAATATAGAAAAATCCAGAGATACTTTGATCTGTGATTATTTCATTGCCGAGAGATCTGAAATCTTTATGTTTTTCCAGAGCTGATATCAATTTTTGATGAGTACCATCAATCCACGTAGAGATTTTACTGTTTACCTCGCCGGGAATATGAAAACTTAAGGTTCTATTATGTTTGTTAACCTCAGCTTCCAGTAGTTTTTGAGCTTGGCGAGCTCCGAAGGCAATAACTCCCAAAGCGACCACAGATAAGAACATCAAACTGAAAACAAAAAACCACTGCCATGGTAAATAGCGAATACGCATAGCTCCTCCTCAGTCTATTTTATATCAGTATGCTATGGATAAAAAAATGTAGATAACAGAAAGCAGGTTCATTCGTTTTGAATGGACCCGCTTATGACACACCAGTTTGTACCATGCGAATAGTATTTATATTCGCTTGATTACAGAATAAATAGCTATTGTCATATGAATGTCATGAATAAATTAGATTTATTAAGGTTCAAATCGAGGATGCCACACCCCATAAATATCCTTGTCGAACTTACCAAGTGGGAACTTTTGCCAACTTTTTTTGTTTAATTCTTTTTCGTGCTTGGGTTTCTTAGGAGGTGAAATCCAGAAAATCGAGCCATTCCAGCGATCCCTCATAAAAGGTGTTAGCACTTGCATTTTTCCAATCTGCACATATTCAAAGCGCTGTTCGTATCTTAGGCTCAGTATGAAAGCTCCGCCTATGAGAAATACAAGTAGAATCAGAATCCATGCATGATTCTTTTTAATACTTTTAATAAGTTTCACACATTCAAATATCGTTTTCTTCCTTAGAAGGAAAAAGTATGTAAAGCCTAATAGCAGTACTGTAATTAGAAGAATCAGATATGGATTTAGCTGTAGGTAGTGAATTAATGAGTTCTGCTCTTGCTTGTAAATTTGATAAGCGCTTAAAGCGCTAATTAGAGCAACAAAAAGATCCAAAAAAAATAAATTATTCACGATTCTAAACTAACAGAATCAGTATCCTGGGTTCAATGGATTAAAGTGCGTTACAATGTTTTATTATGAAGAATGCTGTGATACTAACTCTTGAAAGAACTAGTCGTCGAAGAACATTATCCGGTGGCGGCCTGAGGGTATTAGGGTTACGTTGGTTATTAGAGCAATTGGGATATCAAGTAATTTGTTTGCAGCCAAATAAAGACTCCGATCTTGAACCTTGGGAGAGAAGTTTTTGCATCGAACATATCCGTAGCGACGGTTTCATTCAACACAATATGAACGAGGTCTTGCGCAATTTGTCGTGCGATTTACTTGTCGTCGAACAATGGGGTCTTCTCGACGAATTACAGCGACCTGACTGCCCGGTATTGGTAGACCTGCATGGGTCTTTAGTCTTCGAAAATCAAGTACGAGGTTATGAAAATCCTCAGCAAATGCGTACCAAGATTTTAAGTTTGTCTAAATGTGATGCCATTCTCACTCCTGGTCATCGTCAAAAATATTATTATTTGGCATGGGCAAAGATGGCAGGTGTTTTTTCAGAGCTAAATAGCGTGCTGCAGGTCCCATTGTTTTTACCGCCCGACTTTTATATTGAATGCGACTCATTGAATCGCGAGGATATTGTCGTGATGGGAGGCGCTCTTTGGCCGTGGGCAGACCTAAAGTTTTCAAATTCCTTAAACACATATTTTGAGCGACAGGGATTTGAAGTGAGAACTAAATTATATGAACCGATTACGCGTGAATTGCATCCACCCTCAAGTAATGTTTCTAAAGGCAGCTTCCCCCCAAATTTAATATCGTCTCCAGAGGCACATGAAAATTTGATTCAGCATTACGCAAAGTCCAGTTTAGCCTGGGATTTTTATCCTGATTCTTGGGAAAGGAAGTTGGCAATTACCACTCGCACGGTGGAGTATCTTTATTGCGGCCTTGCTCCAATTTATTGTAATGGTTTGGAACTAAGCGAGTTGATGAAAAGACTGGAGATTGGAATTTGTATCGACAGTCCCCATGATCTATTGGAAATCAATAACCTTAGAGACAGGGCAGAAGTCTGTCGGCAAAATATCTTAGATAGATTCCCTGCCTGCTGGGAGCTCGAGCAATGTCTCGAGGAACTTCAAAAGCTTATTGAATCTATACCGGAAAGTAGGGTCGCGCATGAATCGTTAATTGTGGACCTAGAGAAGGATTATCGTCAGTTACGTTGTGAAGTGGGAGAGGCTCGAGCCGAAAGAGATCATTTGAAGGGAGAGCTTTTGAAGGTGAAGCAAGAGTTGCGTGAAAGTAGATTAACAAAAGAACGCTGGAAGCGCTTATGGATGAGAGACTACTGATTCCGAATAAAAACTTATAACAAAGACAATAATTAGAATTGAAATTCCGGGAAAAAGGGGCTAGTATATTGGCGCTTCAGATTTGGAGTGGAATAGCCCGTTCGCCAAGCGGTAAGGCACCTGATTTTGGTTCAGGCATTCGGAGGTTCGAATCCTCCACGGGCTGTCTTCTTTTCTACAAATCCTACCTCCAGTTACAGTTTCAAAAAATTTGTTGATCGTGGTTTGAACAAATTTTGTTTGTATGAATCGTTTTTAGAACCTTGAGATGAATTATGGTTAAAATTGATCTTCTAGATATTACAGGTAATGAACTTGCTGCCAGGCTGAGAGCTGAAACTACACTGATGGATGATTTCCCAAGACCTGACTTAGCTCTAGAAAAGCGTAGCAATTATCTTTCTAGTAGGATCATGAAAAACTTATGGGAGGGTAGGAGCTTTAAGCATTTATCTACAAAACTTGGTAAACGAGCGTCCATAACTAACTGGATTCATGAGACGATTTGCATCAATTCTTTACATCTGCACTCTGAACAAGTATCAGATGATTCAACTCGTAAATTTCTCTGGAAACTGAAGGATGGGGAAACCGTAGAAAGTGTTTTAATTCCTGGAAGTGGAAGACAGACCCAAAACACTTTATGCATATCCAGTCAAGTTGGTTGCGCAATGGGTTGTACATTTTGTTTGACAGCAACTCAAGGGCTGAAAAGACACTTAACAAGCTCCGAAATAGTGGGTCAAGTCCATGCGGTCAGTAGAAATTATAAAATTAACAAAATTGTCTTCATGGGCATGGGAGAGCCACTTCATAATTTGCAAAATATCATTAGAAGTATTCAAGTTTTTACAGACTCTACGGGATTTGGAATTTAATCGCGAAACATTACGGTAAGTACTAGTGGGCTTGTGCCCGCTATGGAAGAACTCATGTCTGCTACTAGTGTTCGTTTGGCGGTCTCCTTGAATGCGAGCACCGATAAGCAAAGAGACTCATTAATGCCTGTAAATCTTCGATGGCCGATTCGTGAACTTATGGTTGCGTGTAAGCAAATCATCCGAAAGAGTACCAGGTCTCAACGGATTCTTTTTGAGTATGTTCTGTTATCCGGAATAAATGACAGTCTGGAGGATGCAGATCGATTAGTCAATTTACTGAAATCAATACCGTGCAAAATAAATCTGATTCCAATGAATTCTCACGATCGATCTAGTTTCAAAAAACCTTCTGCAACGAAACAGATTGCTTTTAAGAAACGATTACTATCTAATGGTATTGCTGTAACGCTTCGCCGAGAAAGAGGTTCTGATATTTTAGCTGCTTGTGGCCAGTTAAAATCAAAAGTTCAGGAATTTAATTTAGACTGTTGAAATTTTGGATCCGTACTGGAACTACACTTGTGTATTGGGTCCGCAATCTTCAAATATATGGTATGACTAATCAAAAAGATTTAAATGTTTTGGGAGAGCCCTTAGTGGTATGTGGTTGTGATCCAATGACTGGTTTCTATCGCGATGGCAACTGTCGCACTGGTCAAAGCGATGCGGGTCGACATACAGTTTGCGCTATCATGGATAAAACTTTCCTTGACTATACGAGAAGTCAAGGCAACGACTTAAGTACTCCAGTCCCTCAATTTGGCTTCCCTGGGCTCAAGCCTGGAGATCACTGGTGCCTTTGCGCCAGCCGCTGGTATGAAGCTTATAAGGCGGGAGTAGCTCCTCGCGTGAAACTTGAAAGCACCGAACTCTCCGCTACCTCGGTTATTCCAATGGATATTCTGGAAATACATGGGGTCTGCCATTAACCAATAGCAAGCCGAACCAAGATCTTGCAGTGCACACGAATGTAAAACCGGATGTTCCACATGTTCGTGATGTTTCATCACTGATCATTGACCTTTTGATCAGAATTCTTATTCATAAAGTCACTTATTAAGTTTAACTGAAGGTGATTTGTCATGTTTTCGATTCGCTATTTATTTCGTTTAATTATTCTGATTCTTTTACCTGGCTTACTTTATTCTCCAGAGGCTCAGCAATCATATAAAGGTGATATTCTTCTTGAGCCCCTAAAAGAGAAGCAGGGTGAGATACAGATAATGGTTTTCGTGCCGCATCCTGAGATTGGACCCGAAGCGTATCTTGATTTACTAAAAAGAATTCAATATCAGTCTGATTTTCCATTGTGGATCGCGAATATTAATTACAAAAAGAACTCCTCTTCAATTCGTGGTCTGAATGCAAGAATTCAAAGGATAAGGCG
>MDTD01161461.1_pt1 | contig 20687 bp, 23 predicted proteins | sample 811221 | NCBI WGS metagenome assembly MDTD01 (sample SAMN05326646, study PRJNA326480) | marine metagenome | isolation source: seawater | place: Pacific Ocean: South West | collected 2011
AGAATTAAATGTTTTTTGTTATAAAAACAATTATTAATTTTAGTCAGTCCACGAGTTTCGTGCACTGACTTTTTTTGTTTGTATTGAATTATTTTAAAATGTTTGCAAATCTTACTGATAAAATTTCTGGTATCTTTGATAAGCTCAAAGGAAAAGGTGTAATTGACGAGAAGTCTTTGAACGATGCTCTTAGAGAAATTAGAGTTGCACTTCTTGAGGCGGATGTTTCACTTGAAGTAGCAAAAGAATTTATTGAAAAAGTTAATTTAAAATCTTTGGGCAAAGAGGTCTTTAAGAGCATTACGCCTGGTCAGATGATAATAAAGATTGTTAATGATGAACTAACTGATTTGCTTGGATCAAATAATACTGAAATCAATCTTAAGGCCAAGCCTCCTGTTTTTATGTTAATGGTTGGACTTCAAGGTTCAGGAAAAACCACAACAACTGCAAAATTAGGAAATTGGTTAATTAAAAATAAAAATAAAAAAGTTTTGATGGCATCATTAGATATTTACCGCCCAGCTGCTCAAGAGCAACTAATTTCTCTTGGACAAAATAATAATATTCCAACCCTAGAGTTTCAAAAAGATAAAACACCACTTCAAATTGCAAAAACTGCACAAAAAAAAGCTGAAGACGAAGATTTCGATGTACTATTGTTAGATAGCGCAGGGAGAAATCACATTGATAAAAAAATGATGGAAGAAGTTTCAGAAATTTCAAAAAAGATAAAGATGACTGAAACTTTTCTTATCTGCGATTCTATGACTGGTCAAGATGCCGTTCATACAGCAAAAAGTTTTTCACAAAAACTAGATTTAACAGGGGTTATTTTAACCAGAATTGATGGTGACAGTAGAGGCGGTGCTGCACTTTCAATGAGAGCTATCACAAAACAACCAATAAAATATATGGGTGTTGGTGAAAAAATTAATGACTTTGAAATATTTCACCCTGATCGAATTGCAAATAGAATTCTGGGAATGGGAGATGTTGTTTCACTTGTTGAAAAAGCATCTGAACAAATAGATCAAGACGAGGCAAAAAAATTACAAAAAAAAATACTTAAAGGTCGATTTTCATTATCTGATTATTCCAAGCAGCTCGATCAACTAAATAATATGGGAGGAATCAAAGGTTTTATGAAATATCTTCCTGGACTTGCAAATATGAAAGATAAAGTCGAAAAATCACTTGAAAACAACGAAATTTTTAAAATTCAAAAATCTATAATCTCGTCAATGACAGTAAAAGAAAGAAACTTTCCTGACATTGTTAAAGCTTCAAGAAAAATTAGAATCTCGAAAGGGTCAGGAACATCTGTTCAAGATGTAAATAAACTTTTAAAACAATTCAAGAAAATGAGTCAAATGATGAAAAAAGTAGGTAAAAATAAGAATTTAGAAAATCTTATGGGGTCAAATCAACCCAGTGACATTGACTCTTTACTGAATAAAAATAAATTTTTTAGATAAACGAAAGGAGAATATAATGGCTGTTGCATTAAGACTATCAAGAGGAGGATCAAAAAAAAGACCTTTCTTTAGAATTGTTGCTGCCGATGTTAGGGCGCCTAGAGATGGAAAATATTTAGAAAGACTGGGTACATACAACCCAATGAAAAAAAAAGATGATCCTGAAAGAATCTTTATTAATAAAGAAAGAATCAAGCATTGGTTATCTGTTGGAGCAAGACCAACAGAAAGAGTGGCAAAATTTCTTGCTTTAGAAGGGCTTGTCAAAAAACTAGATATTCCAAAACAAACAAAAAAAGATAAACCTAGAAAAAAAACACTTGAAAAAGTTAAAGCAAAAGAGGAAAAATTAAAATCAAAAGAAAATGATGAATCTAATACAACAAATGCAGCAGAAACTTCTAATGCTCCTCCAAAAGATAATGATGATGCTGGAGCTGATAAAAAAGAAACTTCCACTCCTGAAGTTTTATCAGCAGAATCACAATCAAAGAATGAAGTTCAGACTTCTGATCAACAGACTTCTTCTCAGAATTCTGGAGAAGAAGAATCAAATGAAAAACCACCTGCACCTTCAAATCTTCCACCATCAGATAAAAATGAAAACTCTAAAGAACAAATTAGTGAAGTTAAACCTGATACAGAAAATTCAGAAACTGGGGCTGGAAACGACCAAAATAATAAATCAAATTCTGCAAATGTTTCAGAAGAAAATAAGCCAAATCAACCAATTGTCCAAAATGAAGAGCCAGTTGAAAAAATTAAAGATCAAGAAACAACTGATGGGGAACAAATGGCTTCCTCGAATTCTGAAAATGATTCAAAGGAACCAATCATTGAAAAGAAAGACCCTTAAAAATAAAAGAAATTAAATGTATTAAGTGATATAATGGGGTAACTTTTTTTAGTAAAAAATTTACTCAGTTAAAATGATTATTGTAGCTAAATTCGGAAAACCATTCGGAGTCAAAGGTTTTATAAATATACACAGTTTCTTCTCAAACAAATTTGATATTTTAAATCATAAGCATTTTTTTATTGAGAATAATGAAAAAGTTGATTTAAAAATTAAGAAAAGTAGTAATAAAATTTTTGGTTACATTAAATCCATAGATTCTCTGGAGAGTGTGAAAGAATATACCAACAAATTTATTTATATTGAAAAAGATAAACTACCTAAACTTAAAGGCAATCATTACTATTATAATGATCTAGAAAATATGGATGTGTACATTAATAAAAGAATCATTGGTAAAGTAAAAAAAGTAAATAATCATGGAGCTGGAGATTATCTTGAAATTCATGCTTTTTCTAAAGAAATTCTAGTTCCAGTAAACAAACATCATGTTTTAGAAGTAAATTTAAAAAAAAAAAAGATAAATTTAAATCCAGAATATTATGAATTTTGAAATTTTAACACTCTTTCCAGATATGTTTCCAGGACCTCTAAATTTTTCTATTTATAAGAAAGCTATTAGTAATGGTCTATTTAAAATTAATGCAACTAATATCAGAGATTTTAGCAAAACCAAATCAAAAACTGTTGACGATAATCCTTATGGAGGAGGAGCTGGAATGATTTTAAGACCTGATATTCTTCAAGATGCCTTTGATCATGTCAAAAAAAAAATTAATGATAAATATCATTCCGTTTTTTTAACACCCAGTGGACAAAAATTAACACAGAGCAAGGTTAAAGAATTTTCAAAAAAAAAAAATTTAATAATTATTTGTGGGAGATACGAAGGTATCGATCAAAGATTTCTAGATAATAATTCAATTTCAGAAATTTCCGTAGGTGATTATATTTTATCTGGCGGAGAAACTGCAGCATTTATTTTAATTGATGCTTGCGTAAGATTGATTCCTGAAGTATTAGGTAATAAAAAAAGTTTAATTTCTGAAAGTTTTGATGACTTCCTTTTGGAATATCCTCAGTACACTAGACCAGATGTATGGAAAAAGATGGTTATTCCAGAAATTTTAAAAACTGGAAATCATAAAAAAATTTCAGATTGGAGATTGAAAAAATCTATAGAAAAAACTAAAAAGGTTAGACCAGAATTATATAAATTATTTATGATGAAAAATAAGGTGAGAGAATGAATTCAATAGAAACATATGAAAAAAATCATTTAAAGGAACTTTCAGAAGGTAAGGTTTTTCCCAAATTTAACTCAGGAGATACCCTAAAAGTTCATTTAAAAGTCAAAGAAGGAGAAAAGGAAAGAATCCAAGTTTTTGAAGGAATATGTATCGCAAAAAAAAATGCAGGAATTAATTCATCATTTACAGTTAGAAAAATATCATATGGCGAAGGTATCGAAAGGGTTTTACCCCTGTATTCACCACAGATAAGTAAAATTGAGTTAGTTAAAAGTGGTGATGTAAGACGGTCTAAACTTTATTATTTAAGAACACGAAGTGGAAGGTCCGCTAGAATATCTGAGAAGAGTTCATATTCTGAGAATATAAGTGTAAAGAAAAAAGAAGAAAAAATATTGGAAAATCCGCAAAATTCGACAAATACTGAAGATAGTGTAAGAATAGAAGAAAAAACTGACAATGCTAAAGAAAAGAAAGTTGATTTAGAAAATAAAAAGTAAAACACATTATTGATTATGAGATTTTTAAACCATGAAACCCCAAACTATTTTCGACAAAATATGGAATAGTCATCTTGTTGAAAAACAAGAGGATGGTACAAGCTTAATTTATATTGATAGACACTTAGTTCACGAGGTAACAAGTCCACAAGCTTTTGAAGGACTTAGAGAATCCAGTAGAAAAGTTAGAAGGCCTGAGTTTACATTTGCAGTTGCTGACCATAATGTTCCAACTTCAGATAGATCAAAAGGAATAGAAAATGAAGAAAGTAGAATTCAAGTAGAAACACTTGAAAAGAATTGTAAAGAATTCGGTGTTAATTTTTTTCCTTTATTAGATAAAAGACAGGGAATTGTTCACATAGTTGGACCAGAACAAGGTATTACTCAACCTGGTATGACAATCGTCTGTGGTGATAGTCATACAGCTACTCATGGTGCTTTCGGAGCATTAGCGTTTGGAATTGGAACAAGCGAAGTTGAACATGTTTTAGCCACTCAGACTTTATTACAAAAGCCAGCAAAAAACATGAGAATATATGTTAAAGGAAATGTAAGTCCAAGTGTAACATCTAAAGATATTATACTGAAAATTATTGGTCAAATAGGAACTGCTGGAGGAACAGGATACGTTATTGAATATTCTGGCGAAGCTATTTCAAAACTTAGTATGGAAGCAAGGATGACTATTTGTAATATGAGTATAGAGGCTGGAGCTCGTGCTGGTTTAATTGCGCCAGATGAAAAAACTTTTCAGTATATAAATGGAAGACCTTATGCTCCAAAGGGGAAGGATTGGGATATAGCAGTTGATTCTTGGAAAAAACTTCCATCAGATAAAAATGCTCTTTATGATAAAGAAGTTAAACTAAGTGCTAGTTCAATAGAGCCTCAAGTAACATGGGGAACGAGTCCTCAAGACGTTGCACCTATAAATGGTAATATTCCAGATCCAAAAGATATTGATGATGTTAATAAAAGAAACGCAATTGAAAGATCTCTTGAATATATGGGATTAAAACCTAATCAAAAAATTAAAGATATTAAAATTGACAGAGTATTTATTGGTTCGTGTACCAATGGGAGAATTGAAGATTTAAGAGAAGTTGCAAAAGTTGTTAATGGAAAAAAAGTTACTGTTAATGCCATGATTGTTCCGGGTTCTGGATTAGTAAAAGAACAAGCTGAAAAAGAAGGTTTGCACAAAATTCTTATTGATGCTGGATTCGATTGGAGAGAACCTGGTTGCTCAATGTGTTTAGCTATGAATCCTGATCAACTAAAGCCTAAAGAAAGATGTGCATCTACATCAAATAGGAATTTTGAAGGAAGACAGGGAAGAGAAGGACGAACTCATCTTGTTAGTCCCGCAGTTGCTGCTGCAACTGCAATCAAAGGAAAATTAAGTTTAGTAGAAGATCTCTAATGGAAAAATTCTTAAAAATTACCAGCATAGCCGCCCCTCTTCCTATGATTAACATTGATACTGATATGATAATTCCAAAACAATTTTTAAAGACAATAAAAAGATCTGGATTAGGTAAAAATCTATTTTATGAACTAAGGTATGACTTAAATGGAAATTTAAAAAATGATTTCGTTTTAAATTGGGAGCCATTTAAAAATGCTTCTATTTTAGTTGCTGGTGATAATTTTGGCTGTGGAAGTAGTAGAGAGCATGCTCCGTGGTCTCTTCTGGATTTTGGTTTTAAATGCATAATTGCACCAAGTTTTGCTGACATTTTTTTCAATAATTGTTTTAAGAATGGCATCCTTCCAATCAAATTAGATCAAGAAAATGTAGACTTTTTGATGAAATCAGCTGAAAAAAAAAAAATTTTTACAATTCACCTTGAACAACAATTAATTTTAGTTGAAGACTTGAAATCGATTAAATTTAATGTTGATTCATTTAGAAAAAAATGTCTAATTGAAGGCCTCGATGACATTGCATTAACATTAAAAAAATCAAAAAAAATATCTGATTTTGAGTTTCAATACCAAAAAACTAAACCTTGGATAATTGAATGAATGGGCCTCTTTTTTCAAAAAAGATTTGTAAATTAAAATGATGAATAAACTTAAAATTATTTTGCTTCCTGGAGATGGAATAGGCCAAGAGATTTCAAATCAAGCAAAAAAAATTCTCAACTGGATTGATTCTAAAACTAAAATTAATTTTGAACTCTCTGAAGATTTAATTGGTGGTGCTGCTTATGACAAGTATCAAACACCTTTAGAAGACAAAACATTACTGAATTTAAAAAAATCCGATGCAATTATTCTAGGAGCAGTTGGAGGACCAAAATGGGAAAATCTTCCATTTGAAAAACGACCCGAAAGAGGACTCTTAAAAATAAGAAAAGAATTAGATTTATTTGCTAATTTTAGACCAGCAATAGTTTTCGACTCGTTAATTAATGCTTCAACATTAAAACCCGAGGTAATAAAAAATTTAGATCTTTTAATTATTAGAGAGTTAACAGGTGGTATATATTTTGGTGAACCAAGAGGTATACAAAAAATAAATAATAAACAAAGGAAGGGTTTTAATACTCTTGTTTATAAAACTAGCGAAATTGAAAGAATAGCAGAAGTAGCTTTTAAAACTGCAATATCCAGAAATAAAAAATTATGTTCTGTTGATAAAGCAAATGTATTAGAATCCACTGAACTTTGGAGAGAAGTTGTAACTCAAACGTCTAAGAAATATCCAGAAGTAGAACTAACTCATATGTATGTTGATAATGCCTCAATGCAATTAGTAAGAAACCCTAAACAATTTGACGTAATTGTAACAACAAATATGTTTGGAGATATACTTTCAGATTGTGCATCTATGTTGACCGGTTCACTTGGAATGCTTCCTTCAGCTTCAATCGGAATAAGCAATGAATCAAAAAAATCTGCAATGTATGAACCTGTTCATGGTTCGGCACCTGATATATCTGGAAAAAATATAGCTAACCCATTAGCTATGATTCTTTCAGTTGCTATGATGTTAGAATATTCTTTTTCAGAAAAGAAAATATCAAATATTATTCATAAATCTGTAAGTGCAATATTAGATAAAGGATATAGAACTAGAGATATAATGGATAAGAACTCTAAAGAAGTTTCTACTGATGATATGGGTGATTTAGTATTAAAGGAGTTAGAAAATGAAAAAATTTAGTTTAGCAGTTGTTGGTGCTACTGGAAATGTCGGTAGAGAAATTCTTAATATCTTGGATGAACGAAATTTCCCTTTAAAAGATTTACATGCAGTTGCATCTGCCAAATCTGAGGGTATGAAAATTGTTTATGGAAATGATAAAGAAATAATAGTTCAAAATCTAGAATCTTTTGATTTTAAAAAAATTGATTTGGTTCTATCCTCACCAGGATCAAAAGTTTCTGAAAAGTTTGTCCCAATAGCAGCAAAATCCGGTGCATTTGTTATTGATAACACATCTTTTTTTAGGATGAAAAAAGATGTTCCACTTGTTATTCCAGAAGTGAACCCTGAGGATATTAAGTTAGCAAAAAAGAAAATAATCTCAAATCCTAATTGCTCTACTATCCAAATGATAGTGGGGTTGAAACCAATACACGATTTATTTAAAATTAAAAAAATAATTGTATCAACTTATCAATCCACATCTGGAGCTGGAAAAGAAGCTATGGATGAATTATTTCATCAAACACTCGATGTTTATAAGAATAAACCACTTAAATCTAAAGTTTTTACAAAAAGAATAGCATTCAATTTAATTCCACACATTGATAGTTTTTTAGAAAATAATTTTACAAAAGAAGAAAATAAAATGGTTGAGGAAACACAGAAGATATTAAAAAGTAAAATAGAAATATTTGCTACTTGTGTTAGAGTTCCAGTTTTTGTTGGACATGCAGAATCAGTTTATATCGAAACCGAAAAAAGTATAAATCTAAAAAAGTTATTTCAAGAATTAAAAAATTTTAAAGGTATAAGTTTAGTTGATAAGTCAATTGATGGTGGTTACGTTACTCCCGATGAGTCCGCAGGTGAGGATGATGTTTTTTTAAGTAGAATTAGATTAGATTTAAATAGAAAAAATGCTATGGGAATGTGGATTGTTGCTGATAATTTGAGAAAAGGTGCAGCTCTAAATACAGTACAAATTGCAGAATTATTAATAGATAAAATAAAAATAAAATGAAAAATTTTAAAAGTAGATATTTTGAAGATTATAACATCAATGAAGAAATTCATCATAGTGTCCCTAGAACAGTCTCAGAAGGAGATGTATCAATTTATTTGGCAACAACAGGGAGTCGTTTTGCAATTAATTACTCACAACAATTTTGTAATAGCTTAGGTTTAAAAAAAATACCAATTGATGATATTTTGTTATTTCATTTAGTTTTTGGAAGAACAGTTCCAGATCTATCTTTAAATGCAATTGCAAATCTTGGATATGCTGGTGTAAAATTTCATAATTTTGCTTATGTGGGCGATACATTATCAGCAAAATCCAAGATTATCGGCTTGAAAGAAAATTCAAACGGAAAAACCGGTACTGTATATGTAGAATCAACAGGCACAAATCAAAATGGAGAGGTTGTATTATCCTATTTCAGATGGTTAATGATGAGAAAAAAAAAGGAAGGGATGATTTCTAATTTTCCAAATGAAATTCCTAAAATGCCTGATAAAGTTAATAGTAAAGAATTTATTTTGCCTAAAAACTTAAATTATAAAAAATGGTCAGATAAAACTACTGGTAGTCCATTTTTCTTTAATGATTTCAATATTGGTGAAGAAATTAATCATCTTGATGGTCAAACAATTGAGGAGGCAGAGCATCAACTTGCAACCAGACTTTATCAAAACAATGCGAGGGTTCATTTTAATCAACATGTTGAAAAAGAAGGTAGATTTGGGAGGCGAATTATTTATGGAGGATATATAATTTCATTAGCGAGGGCAATAAGTTGCAATGGTTTAGCTAATGCATTTAAAATTTCTGCCATTCATTCAGGTAAACATTCAGCCCCAACTTTTGCAGGAGATACAATTTATGCCGGATCAAAAATTCTAGGTAAAGAAATGTTAAATGAAAATTTGGGGACTTTATCAGTAAGAACATTAGCTTCAAAAAACGAACCCAAAATAAATTTCTCAAAAACAGATAAATTAGATGATAATATAGTATTGGATTTGGAGTATTCGGTACTAATGCCAATATTGTAACTATGAAAAAAGAAAATCTTCCTATTTCGCCTCATTTGCAGATCTATAAACCTCAAATAACTTCTGTACTTTCAATAACTCATAGAATCACTGGATTTTGTCTTAATATAGTTTTATTTTTCTTTACATTTTGGTTGATTTCTTTGTCATTAGGAAAGCATGCATACGATTTTATAATTGGAATCTTTTCCTCATTTCCAGCCAGATTAATTATTACAATTTCAATTCTCGGGTTTTTTTATCATTTTCTTAACGGATTAAGACACATTTTATGGGATTTTGGTTTTTTTCTAGAAATTAGGTCATCAACTTTATCTGGTTATTTTGTAATACTTTTTTCGGTTTTTTTAACTCTATTACTATCATTTAAAATAGGATTAATTTAGTGAAACACAATCATTCTCTAGAATGGATTCTTCAAAAGATCTTCGCTTTAATTTTTTTACTTCTTCTCATTAATACAATTTACTTTCTCAAAGATGTCAACTTAAAGAATTATGAATCTACATTGATGTGGTTTGAAAATTTTTGGAATTCTTTCTTAGTTTTATTATTATTTTTTTCAATAATTTTTCATTCCAATATAGGCTTAACTTCTATAATTGATGATTATCTACACAACGAAAATATTAAAAAAAAAATTATTTTGTTAAAAAATCTTTTACTAATTACTATCTTATTTAGTGTTACATTAAGTTTAGGTTCGATCCTTTTTGAAATATGATTAATAAAATAGAATTCTTAGAATACGATGTCGTAGTTGTTGGGGCTGGAGGATCTGGTCTAAGAGCAGTCATGGGGTGTGCTTCATCAAATTTAAAAACAGCATGTATAAGTAAAGTTTTTCCAACGCGTAGTCACACTGTTGCTGCTCAAGGTGGAATTAGTGCTGCACTTGGGAATATGGGTGAAGATGATTGGAAGTGGCACATGTATGATACTGTTAAAGGTTCAGATTGGTTAGGGGATCAGGATGCAATTGCTTTTATGTGTAAAGAGGCGCCTCTTGCTGTTATTGAACTTGAACATTTTGGAGTTCCCTTCTCAAGAACTGAAAAAGGGAAAATCTACCAAAGACCCTTTGGTGGAATGACAACTCATTTTGGTGAAGGAATTGCTCAAAGAACCTGTGCTGCTGCTGACAGAACTGGACATGCAATGTTGCATACACTCTATCAACAGTCAATATCGCATGATGCAAGCTTTTATATTGAACATTATGTAATTGACTTAATAATGAATAAGAAAAATGAATGTTGCGGAGTTCTAACTATAAATTTACATGATGGTAAATTTTATGTTTTTTCTGCTAAAATGGTTATTTTAGCAACTGGTGGATACGGGAGATCATACTTTTCATGCACATCAGCTCATACTTGTACTGGAGATGGAGGGGGAATGGTCTTAAGAGCGGGTTTTGGATTACAAGATATGGAATTTACACAGTTCCACCCAACTGGAATTTATGGCGTAGGTGTTTTAATTACTGAAGGAGCAAGAGGTGAAGGTGGTTATTTAACCAACAATAAGGGTGAAAGATTTATGGAAAGATATGCTCCGAATGCTAAAGATCTTGCAAGTAGAGATGTAGTTTCAAGATCTATGACTAAGGAAATAATGGAAGGTAGAGGTTGTGGTGAAAAAAAAGACCATATTCATTTAAATTTGCATCATTTGGATAATAAAGTGTTAGAAGAGAAACTTCCAGGTATAACAGAATCTGCAAGAATATTTGCAGGTGTAAATGTAAGAAAAGATCCTATTCCAGTTCAACCTACAGTTCACTATAATATGGGAGGTATACCTACTAATATTCATGGCGAAGTGATCGGGATTGATTCTAAAGGTAAAGATAAGATTGTTCCTGGTTTAATGTCTATTGGAGAAGCTGCGTGTGTTTCTGTTCATGGAGCTAACAGATTAGGATCAAACTCTCTGCTCGATCTTGTAGTTTTTGGAAAATCTGCTGCTGAAAGATGTAAAAAAATCATTAATCCCAAATCTAAAAACAGAAATTTGCAAGAAGATATGTATCTAAATTTAATTAAACGATTTGATAAGATAAAAAATTCTAACGGAAAAAAATCTGTAGCTAAGATTCGATTAGAAATGCAGCATACTATGCAAAACTATTGTCCTGTGTATAGATCAGAAAAAATTATGAAAGAAGGAGAACAAAAACTTCTTAAACTTCTAACTGATTTTGAAAATATTAATATTAGCGATAAAACAACAGTCTGGAATACTGAAATAATTGAAGCTCTAGAATTGCATAATCTTTTGTTACAATCTATTGTAAGTGTAAGGTCAGCTTTAGATAGGAAAGAAAGTAGAGGTGCACATGCCAGAATTGATTTTGAAGATAGAAACGATAAAGATTGGCTAAAACATACACTAATTTCAATTGATTCTCAAAGTAGATCAATGTTAAATTACAGGCATGTAAGCCTCAAAACTAAATCCAAAGAAATAAAAAGTATTGAACCTAAGGCAAGAGTTTACTAACTTATAATAATGGTTGAATTAAATTTACCTAAAAACTCCCTTATTAAAGATGGTAAAACTTTTGGCAAAAAAGGGAAGGATAAAATTCATCTTAAAGTTTATAGGTGGAACAGGGAAGCAAATAAAAATCCTAGGCTTGATAACTACTATATTGATAAAAAAAAAGTTGGCCCAATGGTGCTTGATGCCCTTATGTATATTAAAAATAATGTTGATCCATCACTTACCTTCAGAAGATCATGCAGAGAAGGTATTTGCGGTTCCTGCTCTATGAATGTTAATGGTACTAATACTTTAGCTTGTTTGAAGCCTATTGATTCTACATCTATAAACATTTACCCGCTCCCACACATGAGAGTTTTAAAAGACTTGGTTCCAGATATGAGCGAATTTTACGAGCAATACAAATCAATTAAACCTTGGATTAAAAATACAAAAAATAATAAAAAAGAGAATATTCAATCGCAAAGTGATAGAAAAAAACTTGACGGTTTATATGAATGTGTTTTATGCGCTTGCTGTTCCACATCATGTCCAAGTTATTGGTGGAATAGTGATAAATTTCTCGGACCAGCTATTTTACTTCAAGCATATCGATTTATTGTTGATAGTAGAGACAAAAATAAAAAACAAAGGTTAAAACAACTTGAAGATAAATTTAAACTTTATCGATGTCACACAATTATGAACTGTACTAAAACCTGTCCTAAAAATCTAAATCCAGCTAAGGCCATATCTCAAATTAAGAAACTACAAGTTTCCTCATAAATATTGCCAAATTTAAGCTCAAAACTTATTGACTATTTAAAATATCAAAACAATTTAAAACCAAATAAATGTCAAATCAATGCCTCAAAAGTCATTGAAGATGTCATTAAAAAAAGAAATCTGAATTCTTTATTACTTAATTTTATTAGTAAAAAGTATTTTGGTATATATATTCATGGTCCTGTTGGAACAGGTAAATCAGTCCTAATCAAAGCTTTACACTTTGTTTTGCCTAGATCTGATTTCTTTCACTTTAGTGATTTCATTTTTCATCTTCAATTTCAAACAACAAAAAAAAATCAGAAACAGTTTCTTAAAGCCTCAAAAGTAATATTAATTGATGAATTTTTTATTAATAATTTAACAAACCTGATTATTTTTAAAAAATTTCTTGAATCTTTAAAAAATCAAATAATTGTCATTACTAGCAACAAAAAACCAGGAAATATTTACTTCGATCCAGTTAACAAGGATGTTTGCGAAAAATTAAAGAAAATAATGCTAAAAAATTTTTATGAAGTAAAAATGGTATCTAATATTGATTATCGTTCTAGAAAAAAGGTAAACGATAAATTTTTTTTCTTCAAAGATACAGAATCAAAAAAAAAACAAAACTTACTTAGAAAAAAAATTGCAAGTACATCAAAAGTTTTAACAGTTAATCTTAAAAGGAGAGGCTATAATTTTAATATTGAAGGTGTTTACGGCAATACTCTTGACATAAATTTTGAAAAATTATTTAAAAAAAATTTGGTATTTCAGGATTTTGAACTTATTTCTAAAAAATGGAAATTTATTATTATCAGAGATATGCCACAGATTAATAAAAATTCTGAAGATCTGATTTCAAGATTTATATCCTTTATTGATGTTTTATATGAAAATAAAAATATTCTTTCCTTATCAACTAAAGTAAAGTTAGATAAATTATACATAGGAGAAAAAAAAGTCTTTGAATTTAAAAGAACAATTTCACGATTAAAAGAAATTGCTTCAAATACATATATTGAGAAATACAAGTAATTAAAAATTATTTTTAATAAACTATATGAAAAATTTAAAAAAAAATTTTAAAACATTAGAGGAAGAAATTGATTTTCTTAAAAAAAGAGAAAATGCTATTATTCTAGCTCATTTTTATCAAGATGAAGATATCCAAGATATAGCAGATTTTATAGGTGATTCACTTGATCTTTCTAGAAAAGCTCAAAATGCAAAGGCTGATGTTATTGTTTTTTGTGGAGTAAGGTTCATGGCTGAAGTTGCAAAAATTTTAAGTCCTTCAAAAAAAGTATTATTACCAGACATAAATGCAGGATGCTCTTTAGAAGAATCATGTCGGGCAAAAGACTTTAAGAAATTTAAAGATCAAAATAAAGATCATCTAGTCTTATCTTATATCAATTGCTCTGCAGAAATAAAAGCTTTGTCTGATATAATAGTTACCTCGTCTAATGCAGAAAAAATTATAAATAGTTTACCGAAAAATCAAAAAATAATATTTGCACCGGATAAACACTTAGGAGGATATTTAAATAAAAAGACAGGAAGAAATATGCTTCTTTGGCAAGGAACATGTATTGTTCATGAAACATTTTCTGAGAAAGAATTAATTAAAATGAAGGTGAGAAATGATGATGCAAAAATTATAGCTCATCCAGAATGTCCTGAAAATATTCTAAATCATTCAAATTATGTCGGTTCAACATCTGCACTTCTTAAATTTATATCTAAAGATAAATCAAAAAAATTCATAGTGGCAACAGAACCTCATATTCTTCATCAAATGAAAAAAAATGAGCCAAGAAAAACCTTCTTAATTGCACCAGGTATTGATGGAAGTTGTTCATGTTCAAACTGTCCTTATATGGAACTTAATACGTTAGAAAAGTTAAGAGATTGCCTTTATAATCTATCTCCGCAAATTACCATAGATAACGAATTGATACTAAAGGCCAAAAAACCTCTTAATACAATGTTAAAACTTAGTTAGTTTTTTGTTAAAGTTATCCGAACTCTCCAAAATTGCTTACAAACAACTTTTAGTTGACTTGAATGATGACTTAAAAAAGATTGATGCAAAAAATGATGTTACTTCACATTCTTTAATTTTAAATAAGCTTTTAATCAGAGCTGAAATATCAAACAGAGAAGAAACTGTATTGTGTGGTATTAATTTTATTGAGTATTTTTTAAAGAGAAAGTTTCCATCTTTATCTTTTGAAAGATATTTTAATGATGGGCAATACCTCAGAAAAAACTCAAAAATAATGCGTATTGATGGAGATTGTAAAAAAATATTTTTAATTGAAAGATCATTATTAAATCTTCTTCAACATCTATCAGGTATTGCTACATATACAAATAAGATTGTGAAAATTTCAAATGAAAAAACAAAAATTTTAGATACAAGAAAAACATTACCTGGCTTAAGAAAACTTCAAAAATATGCCACATCAATCGGAGGAGCATTAAACCATAGAATGGGATTGTATGAAGAAATTTTAATAAAAGATAATCATATAAAGGTTTTAGGGGGTATGGATAAAACTATATCTATATTAAATAAGAAAAATATAAAAAAATATAAAATAGAATGTGAAAATTATGAGGATGTAGAAAAAGCTATCGGGGCTGGAGCAAGCTATATTTTATTAGATAATATGAAGCCAGCAGATATTAAAAAATGTATAAAATTAAAGCAGAAATTAAATAGTTGTATTAAATTTGAAATTACTGGAGGTGTGAGTTTAGACAATATAAAAAATTATTGTTTGCTAGGTGCTGATTATATTTCTGTAGGAAAAATTACAAATTCTGCTAAATCAGTGGATATTGGATTGGACATAATATAATATTTAAATATTTTCATAAGGAGTAGTTTTGAAAAAAATTAGTCTTATTGGTGCAGGAAATATTGGAAGTATTCTTGCTTATAGCATTTCAAGAAGAAAACTTGGAAACATCGTGTTAATTGATGTTGTTAAAGATCTTGCTAAAGGAAAATGCCTTGATTTAGAACAAAGTTTTGCTGTTGACAACATAGGAATAAAAATTAATGGTACAGAAGATATAACGCAAATTAGAAACAGTGATGTTATCGTGATTACTGCAGGTGTAGCACGAAAACCTGGTATGAGCAGAGATGATTTAATTGAAGTTAACTTTTCAATTATTTCTCAAATAGGTAATGCTATAAAAAAATACAGTCCTGATGCATTTGTTGTTTGTGTTACAAATCCATTGGACGCTATGACTTGGTCTTTAAAAAAAGTAGCAAATATTAAAAAGAATAAAATTGTAGGTATGGCTGGAATTTTAGATTCAGCCAGATTTAAATATTTCTTATCAAAAAAAATGAATATTTCAATGGAATGTATTCAAACAATGGTCTTGGGTGGACATGGTGATACGATGGTTCCTCTTTTGAGGTATACTTCAATATCTGGTATTCAGATTGAAGAGTTTATTAAAAAAAAAAAAATTAAAATACAAGATTTAGAAAGAATTATAGATAAAACCAGAAATGGTGGAGGAGAAATTGTCTCACTTTTAAAAAATAGCTCTGCCTTTTTTTCTCCAGCATCTAGCGCAATTGAAATGGTCGAATCATATTTGTATGACCAAAAAAAACTACTGCCCTGCTCGGCATATTTGGATGGAGAGTTTAATGAAAAAGATGTTTTTGTTGGTGTTCCAGTTATAATAGGGAAAGGTGGAATTGAAAAAATTCTTGAAATCAATTTAACATCAGAGGAAAAAAAAAAATTTTCAAAATCTATAAATTCTGTAAAAGAATTAATAAAAAAATGTAAAAAACTTCTGGTCTAATCCCTCATAATTAGATATAAGTTCAGACTTTGAGGATTTTAATTAAAAAAATTTAAGGCTTTTATGGATATTCATGAGTATCAAGCTAAACAGCTATTATTAAAATTTGGTGTTGATGTTCCACCTGGAGAAGTTGTTTATCAAACGCACGAAGCGGAAAACATCTTATCATGGTTGAATGAAGAAAAAATTGTGGTAAAAGCACAAGTTCATGCTGGTGGAAGGGGTAAAGCCGGTGGTATTAAAATCTGTAAAAGTCATGAAGAAGTTGTAAAGACTGTTGACAAAATGATTGGAATGAATATCAACACACCACAGACCTCCGAAGATGGTAAAACAGTCAGAAGAGTATATTTAGAAAAAGCATATGATATAGATAAAGAATTTTATTTGTGTATAACAGTGGATCGTGAAACTGGAGGTAACACAATTATGACCTCAAAAAAAGGTGGAGTTGACATTGAGGAAGTTGCTGAAAAAAATCCAGAAGAAATATTTAGAGTTAAAATAGCTCCAGGAGGAGATCTTTTAACTCACCATGCTAGAACAATTGTTTACAATTTGGGCTTAACTGGAATAAGCGCGAAAAAAGCTCAGAAAAATATATTAGGTATTTACACTGCTTTTAAAAAATTAGATGCATCAATGATCGAGATTAATCCATTTGCCGTTATGAAAAATGGAGATGTAGTTGTTTTAGATTGTAAAGCATCTTTTGATGATAATGCGCTTTATCGTCAAAGACAAGTTGCAGAAATGAAAGATGAAAATGAGTATGACCCTCTAGAATTAGAAGCTGCAAGGCATGATCTAAATTACGTAAAACTTGATGGTAATATTGGACTTATGGTCAACGGTGCTGGTTTGTCGATGGCAACAATGGATATTATAAAATACTATGGTGGAGAAGCAGCAAACTTTATGGATGTAGCTGGAGCCGCTACACCAGAAAGAGTAGCTGCAGCATTCAAACTGATTTACAAAGATCCAGATGTAAAAGGAATTCTTATAAATATCTTCGGGGGCATGATGAGGTGTAATGATATCGCTGAAGGATTAGTGAATGCTTCAAAAGAAGTAGGCCTAAAAAAACCATTAGTGGTAAGATTAGAAGGAACAAATGTCGAGATTGGCATGGATATTTTAAAAAATTCGGGATTTCCAATTAAACCAGTTGAAACTATGGAACAAGCAGCAAAGGATGTTGTTGATTTAGTAAAAGAAAAATAATATGGCTGTTCTAATTACAAAAGATACAAAGATTATATGTCAGGGTTTCACAGGTGCTCAAGGCACTTTTCATTCAGAAAGAGCCATTGAATATAATACAAATCTTGTTGGAGGTGTAACTCCTGAAAAAGGTGGAACCAAACACTTAGGAATCCCAGTTTTCAATACGGTTGCTGAGGCAAAAAAACAAACAGACTGTAACGCAAGTGGAGTCTTTGTTCCTCCTCCATTTGCAGCAGATGCAATTTTAGAGTCAGTTGAGGCTGAATTAGATTTGATCGTTTGTATAACTGACGGAATTCCTACTAGTGATATGCAAAGGGTTAAAAGAGAGATGAAAGGATCAAAAACAAGACTCATAGGACCTAATTGTCCTGGGGTTCTTACACCAGGTGTTGGAAAAATAGGAATTATTCCAGGACATATTTGCAAACCTGGACGAATTGGTGTTGTTTCACGTTCAGGAACTTTGTCATATGAATCAGCAGTTCAAACTTCAGAATTAGGACAATCTACAATAATTGGTATTGGAGGAGATCCTGTAAATGGAACAAATTTTGTGGATGCACTTGAATTATTTCTTAATGACAAAGATACAGATGGGATTGTTCTTATTGGTGAAATAGGCGGTACAGCTGAAATAGATGGAGCTGATTTTATTAAGAGTTGGAGAGGTGATTTTAAGAAACCAGTTGCTGCTTTTGTTGCAGGTTCAGCAGCTCCTAAAGGAAGAAAATTAGGTCATGCTGGTGCGATAGTGAATAGTGGTGCTGAAACTGCTGACGCAAAAAAAGATGCTCTTCGTTCAGCAGGTGTTGTTGTTTCAGATACTATTACAAAAATTGGTGAAGCAATGACTAAAGCAATGGAAAAATCATAATGAGTCAAACTGCTATAATTTCATATATTGGCGAGAACAAACCAAACCTCATATCTGAGATAACTAAATATCTAACGGAATTAGATGGAGAATTTTCTGGAGTGACATTTGCGACTTTAGGAAGAGTATGTGAATTAACAATGGCGTATCAGAAATCTGAAAAATTAGAAATAGATGAAATTAAGAAAGGTCTTGAATCACTCAAAGCAGCAGAATCAGGAGAGATTCAAATTAAATTAATCCCTTTAAGTACAGATTTTGGACCTACTTCAAAGATTACACATAGAATTGTTTTGTCTGGTGATGATAAGAAAGGTCTTCTTGACAAAATTATTACAACTCTAGATCAAAATAATGCAATAATTGTAAGAATGAATACTGAAAAAATTACTTTTCCAAGCAATACACAGTATATAGCAAGATTTGCTATTTCTATCAGAGATGAAAATGCACCTCAATGTTTATCAGAAATAGTAAAAGTTGCTGGTGAAATGAAATTAACATTCAGATACGAAACATCTTAATTATTTAGATCTTGGATGATAAGCCTCTAAAATTGATTTTAATCTTTTAGAGCTTACAGATGTGTATTTTTGGGTTGAAGATAAAGAACTATGACCAAGTAACTCTTGAATTGATCTCAGGTCAACCATATTTTCAAGTAAAGTTGTTGCAAATGTGTGCCTTAAAGAATGGGGTGATGTATTTTCTGGAAGCAATAATTTTTTTCTTAGTTTTCTAATTAATTTTTGGATAATTGATGCCTGTAACTTTTTTCCCTGTTCTCCTAAAAAAATATAATTATCTGGATTTTTAGAAAAAGGTCTCTCATCAATCATAGATTTTATATAATCAAAAATAAACATTTGAATAGGAATTAATCTCATTTTCCCGCCCTTACCAACAATCTTCAAATCTGGATTATTAAAATCTTTAACCCTAAGATTTAAAGTTTCTCCAATTCTAAGTCCATATCCCCACATTAAAAAAATTATAGATAAGTTTCTCTTAGCCACCCATTCTTTTTCTTCTAAATTTAATTCTTGTAGCATTACAATAACTTGATTTTCTGAAATTGGTCTTGGCAAAGAATTTTCAAACTTAGGCCCTTTTTTCCTCATAATATTTGAAATTTTGATATCCTTTTTTTTAAAAAGAAAATTTATAAAACTCTTTAGAGAGGATAAAGATCTTGCATTTGATCTGTGAGAGTTTTGTTTTTCTAATCTATAAGAAAACCAAGATGTAATTTCATCATCTTCCAAATTAATTAGATCTTCAAGTGCTATATTCTTATTGAAGTGTTCACTTAAAAAATCTAAAAATAGTCTCAAATCGATTTTGTAAGAATCTATGGTATTTTTGCTAAGTCTTTTTTCTGATCTAATCCAATCTTCCCACTGAATTATATAATTTTTAAGACTAGGTTGCATTAAACTAAATCAATTATTTTTTTTTCAATTACTTTTGATAAATAAAAGATTAGATCAAAAGCCTTATTACTTAAAAAGTGATTGTCTATACTTCCGTAAACTAAAAGCATTGGAGAATTAAGTATATTTTTATCAAACGAAAAAATTGCATTGGAGTATATCTTAGAATCATAATTACTAAATAAATTAAGTTTTTCATCAACTGCATCTAATATCAGATATTTGTTACAATCAAATACCTGACGAATTGTTTTTTCATCTTTGAAGATTAGATCAAATTTTTTAGTAAAATTTTGATCACAGGAAACTATATTAATAATTTCCAAATCGAAAATCCTTGGACATTCATCACAGACAAAATCTAGAAATTTTTTCAACTCTTCTATTTTTAGAATTTTTAGAGAACATTCTAAGACTTTTTTTTGAGTAAAAAAATTGTATTTTGCATTATCGATTATATTCTTTTGTTTTCTTTTCAAACTCTGAATTATCCAATCTTTGTAGGAAATAACCTTAGCTTGTTCATTAAGGCTTTTTTCTGATGGAAAACTTAATTTTTTAAGTAATCGAGAATTATTTATAAAGAAATCTGGATTTTCTAAGAGATAATTTTCAACATTTTTTTCACTCAATTTCTTTTTTATCATTTCTTTTATAATATGAGATTGCAAAAATTACACAATGTTTCAGAGAAAAAAAAATTAATGTATAATTCTTAAATGATACTAGAAATTTTGTTAC
>MDTD01188586.1_pt1 | contig 20687 bp, 21 predicted proteins | sample 811221 | NCBI WGS metagenome assembly MDTD01 (sample SAMN05326646, study PRJNA326480) | marine metagenome | isolation source: seawater | place: Pacific Ocean: South West | collected 2011
CACCTCCAATATGCAAAGGACCCGTAGGTGAGGGTGCAAAACGAGTTGCAACTTTTTTCATAAATATTTTTGTAAACTATTTTAGTTGAAGTTTCTATATAAAGATATCAAAACACCTTGTACTCTTACTCTATCTGGTCCAAAGATTTTGGTTTCGTAATTTCTGTTTGCACTTTCCAAAGCAACAGTTTTTCCTTTAATTCTTATTCTTTTTAACATTGCTTCATGATCATCGATTAATGCAACTACAATTTTTCCATTTTCAGCTTTATCAGCTTTTTTTATTATTACGGTATCACCATCATTAATACCAGCTTCTATCATTGAATCACCTTTTACTTTTAAACCAAAAAACTCTCCATTATTTTCAATATTTGAAGGAAGGGGAATTCTTGAAACTTCGTTTTGAATTGCCTCTATTGGCGTTCCTGCTGCTATACTACCTAGAACAGATATTTCATTTTTTTTTTGTTTTCCAATATCACTCAGCCCACCTTTAATCACACTAGGTGAAAATGAATTATAAATATCATTTGCAGAGGCTGTTTCTGGTAATTTTACAACTTCTAACGCACGAGCTTTATGTGCTAATCTTTTAATAAAACCTCTCTCTTCTAATGCGCTAATTAGTCTATGAATGCCAGACTTAGATTTTAAATTTAAAGAAGATTTCATCTCTTCGTAAGAAGGAGATACACCAGTACCTCTAATTTTTTTATTAATAAAAAGTAACAGGTTTTTTTGTTTTTTTGTTAGCATAGAACAAATCAAGTACATTTATGTTCTATAAAAGTTCTTACTAAAATACAACCAAAAAAAGGCTTATAAAATGTGGGTTTTTTGCTAAATAAGCGTGAAAATAGAGCTACTGTCTAAGTTTTTTAACAATGATTCACCAATCAGAAAAGTTTTAATATTTGTTTGATTTGAAATTTTTAAAACATCTTCTTTGTTTTTAATTCCACTCTCAGAAATTAAAATTCCATCAAAATGACTTAAAGTTTGATAAATTTCAAAAGTATTATTTAAATCAGTTTTAAGTGTTTTTAAATTTCTATTATTAATTCCAATCAGCGCGTTATCAAAATTAGATATCATTTTTGCTTCTTTTACAGTATGAACTTCGATTATTACAGACATTTTATATTCTAAAGCAGTATTATATAATTCTTCTAGTTGATTTTGATTTAAAGCCGCAACAATAAGTAGTATTGCGTCTGCTCCAAAACTTTTTGCCAAAGGAATTTGAAATTTATCTATAAAAAAGTCTTTGCATAAAATTGGTAGATTAACTTGCTCTTTTATTTTTGAAATATGAATAAGGTCACCGTTAAAAAAATCTTCTTCGGTTAAAACCGACAAACATGTGGCATTATTTTTTTCATAAATCTTAGCTATATCAGTAGGATTATAATTTTCAATAATAACACCAGCTGAAGGACTTGATTTTTTAATTTCAGCAATCAAGGAAAATTTTCCTTTTGAAAAGTTAGAATATATTTTTTCTTTAAAGTTAAAGAATTTATCAAATTTATCAATTTTATTTTTTAAATCTTCAATTTTAAATTTTTTTTTAATAAAATATAATTTTTCCTTCTTTTTATTTATTATTTTATCGAGCGAATTAGCTTCCATTTTGAATTTTTTCTAAATGATTAAATGTTTTTCCAGATAAAATATGATCCCGGCACTCTTGATAGGCTTCCTTAAAATTATCTTTATTTCCAGAAACAATTAAGCCTGCCGCAGCATTTAAACAAACAGCAATAGAAAAATCATTATCTTTACCTTTAAAAATTTCAATAATTTTTTGTGAATTATATTCTGCATCCTGGCCTAAAATCGTATTAAAACCTTTTGTGTTTATTTTTAATTGATTTGGATCAATTATTATATTTTCTATTTCTCCATTTTTTAGTTGACAAACATTAGTAGTTGCATAAGGTGAAATTTCATCTAAACCATCTTCGCTATTAACAATCCAAGCATTTACAATCCCTATATTTTTCAGTGCATTAGCAAAAATATTCAAAAAATTCTTATCGAATACTCCAACAACTTGTTTTTTAACTAGGGCAGGACTACTTAAAGGTCCAATCATATTAAAAATAGTTCTTTTACCTATCTTTTTCCTTACCGGTCCAACATGTTTCATTGCCGAATGAAAATTGGGAGCAAACATAAAACCAAAATTAAACTTGTTAATGCTATTCTCAACTGCTTTAGAATCAAAATTAATATTTATATTTAATTTATCCAAAACATCCCCAGAACCACATTTTGATGAAACAGCTTTATTTCCATGTTTTGCAACTTTTACTCCCATAGACGCTAACAAAAGTGCAGATGCGGTAGATATATTAAGTGTATTTTTTCCATCACCACCAGTGCCACATGTATCAATTGCATTATCTACCTTAACTCGAGAAGATTTTTCTCTTAAAACAGAAACACCAGCAGCAATTTCATTAGATGCCTCTCCTTTTTTTGATAAGAGAGTTAAAAAATTATACATTTGTCTCTCAGAAGCCTCTCCACTCATTATTTTTGTAAATATGTCTTTAGTTTCATTGAAACTAAGGTCAATCTTATTCTTTAATTTTTGAAGTGAACTTTCCATTTTATATTTTAACAAAATTTTTAATTATTTTCATTCCAACTTTAGTTTTAATACTCTCAGGATGAAATTGTACCCCAAAGACCGGATAGTGTTTATGCATTATACCCATAATAATATTATTTTCAGTTGTAGCGGTAACAATGATATCTTTAGAAAGAGAATTCCTTTCAACAATAAGACTATGATATCTAGTAGCAGTAAACCTACTTTTAATTCCTTTTAGAACCCCAAGTTTACTATTTTTAATTATACTTGTTTTTCCGTGCATAAGTTTTTTAGCTTGTATTATTTTTGAACCAAATACTTGCCCAATAATTTGATGACCTAAGCAAACTCCTAAAATGGGGATTTTCTGAAAAGTGTCTTTTACTATTTTTAAACAATTTCCTGCTTGGTTTGGGTTCCCAGGGCCTGGTGAGATAATTATTTTATTATATTTATTTCTAACAATGTCTTTGGAATTTACTTTATCATTTCTTTTTACATCAACATTTTTATTATACGAAGAGATATAATGATAAAGATTATATGTAAAACTATCATAGTTATCTATTAATAATATTTTTGACACAAAGCTACTCCATTGCTTTTATTAAAGCTTTTGCTTTATTTTTAGTTTCAATAAATTCTTTTGTAGGTATGCTATCAGCAACAATTCCTGCTCCAGCTTGAGCGTATAAAAAACCATCTTTTACAATTGCGGTTCTTAAGGCAATACATGTGTCGAATTCCCCTGCAGCGGTAAAGTAGCCTATCCCACCTGCATAAACTTTTCTTTTAGTAGTTTCTAATTCATCAATAATCTCCATTGCGCGAATTTTAGGCGCGCCTGATACGGTTCCTGCTGGAAAACCTGATAATAATGTATCAAATTTGCTATATTTATTATTAAATTTACCTACAACGTTAGAGACAATATGCATTACATGAGAATATCTTTCCACTTTAAATTTTTCTGTAACTTTAACAGTATTAATTTTTGAAACACGTCCAGCATCATTTCTACCTAGATCCAAAAGCATCAAGTGTTCAGCTAATTCTTTTTTGTCTTTAAGTAAATCTTTCTCAAAAAAAATATCCTCTTTTTTATCTTTACCTCTAGGTCTTGTTCCTGCAATTGGCCTTATAGTAATTTGGCCGTTTCTTAATCTTACAAGTATTTCTGGACTAGCTCCTATTATTTGAAAATCATTAAAATTAAAAAAATACATAAAAGGAGAGGGGTTTGTAACTCTCAGTTTTTTATAAACTTCTAGGGGATCCTTTTCCAATTTTGCTTTAAATCTTTGGCTTAGAACAACCTGAAAAATATCTCCTTTTTTTATATACCTTTTAGCTTGGATTACGTTACTTAAAAATTTTTTTTTACTAATATTTGATGAAACTTTTACTTTTGTCTTTTTTTCTTTTTTTTCATACGAACTTTTACAATTTGCTAGTAGTATTAAATTTTCAATATCAGACTTTACCTCATTAAAAGAAAGTAAATAATTTTGAATTTTTTCTTCTTTAAAAAAATTTCTTATAAAATGGATTTTTTTTTCCAGATTGTCTAAAACTACTAGGGATTTTGGTCTAATCAACCTAACATCGGGAATATTTAAATTATCTTTACATTTATTAGGTATTTTTTCAGTATAACGAATTATATCGTAAGAAAAAAAACCAGAAATAATTGAGCTTATATTAGGTAGTCCTTTTGGTATATCAAATTTAAAACTTTCAATAATTTTATCTATTATTTTTTTGGGTGAGTTCTTTAAAATTTTAATTTTGTTATTAATTATTTGCTTACATTTATTTCCTTCAAATTCCCAGATATAATCGGGGTTCCTTCCTAAAATTGTGTATCTACCCTTAATTTTACCTTTTTCAACTGATTCAAAGATAAAGCTATTTTTTTCATTTAAAAAATTATTAATTAAATTTTCTGTCTCTTTTATGCCGTCAGATTTAATCGTGTGAAACAAAATCTGGTTTTTTTTATTCTTATAATTTTTTTTGAATTCAGATATAGATAGATTTAGCATTATCTAAAATTATTTTTTAATCTCTCAATAGTATTTTGGAACACTTTAATTTCATATTTTTTACTTAAATAAATATCATAACTTGAGTAAAGTGTATCTCTTATTTCACTATTAGATTTTAATAAATAATTTTTATAATCTGCTTCTGCAACTTTTATATTGTCATTAATTTCTTTTATATATGCTAAGTAGATATTATTAAGAGGGTCATTAATTAAGACAAATGATTGTTCTGGTAATGAGTAAATTAATTTGATCGAATTAGAGGAAAATATTCGATCATCTTTGACAGAACTTATTAAAATATTTTCAATTTTACTTGAGCTATTAAAGTTTTTTAAATCTTCATATTTAAGGTTTTTATTTTGGATATCTTCTAAAAGTTTTCTATTAAAATCAAATCTAAATTTATTCTTTAAGCTTAAATTAATTTCCTCTCTAAATTGATTTGAGTCTTCTTCTGGTAATTTTATTTCTTTATTAGTTATTTGAAATAAAAGATAATGATCATTATTATCTATTAAATTTATTTGATTTAAATTATTTCGTTTTGAGTAAACAATTTCAAATTCTTCATCATAAGGAAAAAAATTTAATTTATTTTTAAGTTCTAAATCATATTGATTAGTTATAGATTTAATATCCTCATTATTTAAAACTTTGTTATCGATTTCATCAATAATTTTAAAAAACTCATCGTTATACACTTCATTATTTAATAAATTTTGAGGTGTTATTTTTACATAACTAAAGTTTATGAATTCCTTTTTCAATTTATCTTCGTTTAATTTTATATAATCATCTATTTCTTTTGAGGTAAAATTAGATTTGTAATTCTCTTCTAAATTTACAAAGTCTAGTTGAATACTTTTATTTTCATAAACATATTTCTTATTAATTAAAAATTTTGGAACTACTAACCCACCGTTTATATAATTAAACAATACCTTTTGCAATTCACTCAATTTTACATCACTTTCAAACTGTGCTGCAGATAAATTATTTTCTAACAAAAATTTTTCATATTTTGTCCGTGAAAACTTTTTTTTATCATCAAAGAACATTTCATTATTAATTATTTTGTTCTTTAAAGTTTTGTCTGAAAAATTGATATTTAAATTCTCTATTTCCATATCTATAAGTTTTCTTGAAATTAGTTGACTTAATAATTCCTCAAAAATATTTTGCTCAAGCCTCTCCTTTATCAAATTTTCATTTAACCCTGACTCATTTACATGATTAATAAAATCTGTAACTGAAATTGTATTATTATTTATCTTTGCCACGTTATTTGTATTACCTTTTGTAAAGACATCACCCATGCCCCAAAATACAAAAGGTATTGCAATAAGAGCAACAATTACCCATGAAATTTTTGAGTTTGTAATGTTTTTAAATTTGCTAATCATACAAAAAACTTTATTTATTGATTTTTTAAAAAACAAATCTATAGATTAAAATATCGTTTATGACAAATATTATATACTTTATTGCAAATTGGAAAATGTATGGTCATACATCAACAATTAATTCGTTAAATAAATTAATAAATTTAAGCAAACTAAAAAAATACAATAAAGCAAAAATTATATATTTTCCCCCATATACGTTAATTAACAATTTTGTTAAAAAATTAAAAAAAACAAAAATTTCTGTAGGTGGACAAAACTGTCATCATATTGAAGATTATGGTTCTTACACAGGATCTATTAGTCCTAAAATGTTAAAAGATCTAGGTTGTAAATACGTAATTTTAGGTCATTCAGAAAATAGATTAGCTGGCGAAACAGACAAAAATATTAACAAAAAAATACGTTCTGCATTAAAGAAAAATTTAAGAATTATATTCTGTATCGGTGAGACCTTTGCAGAAAAAAGAAAAAAAATCACGTATTCTATTTTAAGAAAACAAATTTATAATGGACTTAAGGGAATAAAAAATTTTCGAAATATTTTAATTGCTTATGAGCCTGTGTGGTCTATTGGCACCGGTATTATCCCAAGTAATAGAGAGTTAAATTTAAATATTCTTAATATAAAAAAAATAATTTCAAAAAAAACCAAAGTTAAATTACCTATTCTTTATGGTGGCTCAGTTAATGATAAAAATATATCTAATCTTATGAATATAGGTGGTATAAGTGGTTTTTTGGTAGGGTCCGCTTCTCAAAATTCAAAAAAATTCATTGATATAATAAAAAAAACTATTAATTAATTTGCATGGAAAATACTTTACTCTTAATAAATATCATTCTTGCAGCTATCTTAGTGGTTCTAGTTTTGATACAAAAATCAGAAGGTGGAGCACTAGGTATAGGAATATCACAAGATAATTTCATGTTTTCACGATCTGCGGGTAATTTTCTAACAAAATCTACAGCGGTAATTGCAACACTGTTTATAATTTGTAGCTTATCTTTAACCATTATTTCAAGAAGTGAGCTTGAACCTGCGGGTTCAGTTTTGGACAAAATTGAGGAAAATCAGGAAGAGACACCAAAAATTCCAGAAAATAATAATTAATACTTTGAAATAATTAAATATCGGTCTATAACATAGTTCCATGGCGCGATATATATTTGTCACTGGCGGCGTGGTTTCATCTTTAGGAAAAGGTCTTTCGTCAGCTTCCCTTGCTTATCTTTTGCAATCAAGAGGTTTCAAAGTTCGGTTGAGAAAACTTGATCCATATTTAAACGTAGATCCTGGTACAATGAGTCCTTTCCAACATGGTGAAGTTTTTGTAACAGATGATGGTGCAGAAACTGATTTAGATTTAGGTCATTACGAAAGATTTTCTGGTATTACAGCTAAGAAAACAGACAATATTACAACAGGAAAAATTTACAACGATGTACTTAAAAAAGAAAGGAAAGGAAAATATTTAGGAAAAACTGTACAAGTAATTCCACATATTACAGATCGTATAAAAGAATTTATAAAACATGATACTGAAAAAGAAGATTTTGTTATTTGTGAGATTGGTGGAATTGTAGGAGATATTGAAAGTTTACCATTCGTAGAAGCTATAAGGCAATTTGCGAATGATGTAGGAAAAAAAAATGCGCTTTTTATTCACTTAACATTGGTTCCTTACCTTAAAGCATCAGATGAAATAAAAACAAAACCAACTCAACATTCTGTTAAAGAATTAAGAAGTATTGGTATACAACCCGATATTATTATCTGCAGATCAGAAAGATCAATACCTTTAAATCATAGAAAAAAAATATCTTTATTTTGTAATGTTGATATAAAAAATGTAATTGAGACAGTGGATGTTAAAACAATATATGAGGCGCCAATAAGTTTCGCAAAAGAAAAATTAGATATTCAAGTTCTTAATTATTTTAATATTAAATCAAAAAAACCCTGCAACCTTTCTCCATGGAAAAAAATAAATAAAATTATTTCTAACACCAAAAAACAAGTTAATATTGCAATTATTGGTAAATATGTTGAGTTAAAAGATGCTTATAAATCGTTAGACGAAGCTCTTACACATGGAGGCATAGATAATAATATAAAAGTAAACATTGTTCGAATAGACTCTGAAAAGCTTAAACCAATCGAAATAAATTCAAAATTAAAAAATATTTCTGGTGTTTTAATACCAGGAGGTTTTGGCAAAAGAGGTACAAATGGCAAAATTGAATGTATCAAATTTGCACGAGTTAATAAAATTCCTTTTTTGGGTATTTGTTATGGAATGCAAATGGCCATTATAGAGTTTGCTAGAAATCAACTAAAAATTAAAGATGCTACCTCAAGTGAATTTGATAAAAAAGGTATTTCAATTGTAGGACTGATGAGCGAATGGGATAAAGATGGTAAAAAAATTAGAGGAACAGACAAGAATCTAGGTGGTACAATGAGACTCGGTTCATACGATGCAAAATTGAAAGATAATTCTTTGATAAAGAGAATCTATAAGTCAAGAATTATAAAGGAAAGACACAGACATAGGTACGAGGTAAATATTTCATATATGGAAAAATTTGAGAAAAAAGGTCTTATATTTTCTGGATTATCACCTGATAATAGACTACCTGAAATTATTGAGCTCAAATACCATCCTTGGTTTATAGGTGTACAGTTTCATCCAGAATTTAAATCTAGACCTTTTAGCCCACATCCTTTATTTTCCTCATTTATCAAGGCTGCAAAAAAAAAATATGCTAAATAATAATAAAGTTATAAATTGTAATGGAATTGAAATTGCAAATCATAAGAAAATCACTTTAATTTCAGGACCTTGTCAACTTGAGTCTGAACAACATGCAATGGATATTTCAGGAAAAATTAAGGAAATTTCTGTAAAACTTAATATAGGTTTTATTTATAAAACATCTTTCGATAAGGCTAATAGAACAAGCATTAAAGGAAAAAGGGGTGCAGGTTTAGAAAATTCTTTACCAATATTTGATAAAATAAAAAAAGAATTTGAAATTCCTTTACTAACAGATGTTCATAATGAAACTCACTGTGAGTTAGTTTCTAAACATGTGGATATTCTTCAGATACCGGCTTTTTTATGTAGACAAACTGATCTATTGGTTGCCGCAGCTAAAACCAAAAAAATAATTAATGTCAAAAAAGGTCAATTTCTAGCTCCATGGGATATGGTTAATGTAACAAAAAAAATTTCAGATTCTGGAAATGAAAATATATTAGTTACAGAACGTGGTGCAAGCTTTGGATATAACACTTTAGTATCTGATATGAGATCAATTCCAATCATGATTAAAAATGGTTATCCTGTTGTTTTTGACGCGACGCATTCAGTCCAACAACCTGGTGGATTAGGAGAGAAAAGTGGTGGGCAGAGAGAATTTGTAGAATATTTAGCAAGAGCAGCATCAGCTGTAGGTGTAGCAGCTATATTTATTGAAACACATCAAGATCCTGACAATGCACCTTCGGATGGTCCAAATATGGTACCATTAAATAAATTAGAAAATCTTTTAACTCAAATTTTAGAAATAGATAGATTAGTAAAAAAAGTTTAAATAAAAATGAGTAAAATTAGTAAAGTTGTTGCAAGACAAGTTTTTGATAGTAGAGGAAATCCAACCGTAGAAGCTGAAATTTTTTCTAAAAATGTTAGTGCCTCTTCCATTTGTCCATCTGGAGCATCAACAGGGACTTTTGAAGCATATGAGAAAAGAGATAAAAATAGAAAGGATTATAAAGGTAAAAGTGTTTATAATTCTGTAAAAATAATTAATACAATCATAGCAAAAAAATTAATTAATCAAAATGTTCATAAGCAGGAAAAGATAGATCACATATTATTAAAATTAGACGGCACAAAACAGAAAACTAAACTAGGTGCCAATAGTATGCTTGCAGTTTCTATGGCAGCAAAAAAATTATCTTCTAAAATCAAAAAAATACCTCTTTATAAAAATTTTTTTGTTAAAAAAGATTTTTATTTGCCATTTCCATTAATGAATATTATTAACGGAGGTGTTCATGCCAATAATGGCCTTCAAATACAAGAATTTATGATTAGGCCTGATAGTGCAAAATCATTTAATCAAGCAATTAAAATGTGTTTTTTAGTAATAAATAATTTAAGAGAAATACTTAAAACAAAGAAATTATCCACTTCTGTAGGAGATGAAGGTGGATTTGCACCAATGATTAGCAGCAATACAGAAGCACTAAATCTAATAACAAAAGCTATAAAGATGTCAGGTTTTATAAACGGTAAAGATATTTCAATTTGTTTAGATGTAGCAGCAAATGAACTTATTAAAAAAAACAAGTATGCCATTCATTCTAAATCTTATGTATCAATAAAAAAAACAATACTGGGATATAAAAAAATTATTAAAAAATATAAAATCAAATCTATAGAAGATCCTTTTGCTGAAAATGATTGGTCTTCTTGGAATAAATTCATGAATGCAACTAATAAAAAAATTCAAATTGTTGGAGACGATTTATATGTTACGAATTTAAGTAGATTGAAAGTGGGGTTTTTAAATCAATCCTCAAATGCTATATTAATAAAATTGAATCAAATTGGTACAGTTACAGAAACAATTGAAGTTATTAAATTTGCAAAAAATATTGGATTTAATACTATAATTTCTCATAGATCTGGTGAATCAGAGGATACATTCATTGCCGATATGTCAGTTGGAACAAATTCAAACCAGATAAAATCTGGATCTTTATGTAGATCGGAAAGGGTTGCAAAGTATAATCAATTACTCAGAATAGAGGAAAGCTTGAAAAAAAAAGCTAAAATGAACAAATTATGATAGAAAAAATAAAGAAAAATTATGTTCTTATAATTGGGACATTTTTGTTTTTGTATTTTTTCTTTAATCTATTAGATGGAGAGCGAGGATTAATTTCTCTCTTAAAAAAAGAAAATTTGCTTGCTAAACTAAAATCTGATGAAAATCAGATAAAAGAAAAAATTAAAAAACTTGAATTTAATAATTCACTTTTAAACGAAAACTTAGATAATGATTATATAGAAATTTTAATAAGAGAAAAATTGTTCTTTAGTAAAAATGGTGAAAAAATATACGTATTAAAAAAAAATGAAAAGTCAGATTAGACCTAGACATCCGGAAAAAGTAAAAAATCCGATCAATCCAATAAAAAAGAAACCAGATTGGATAAGGTCAAAGCTTACTAATAGCAAAGAATTCTTTACAACCAAAACTGTTGTAAATAAAAGCAATCTTGTGACAGTATGCCAAGAAGCAAACTGCCCAAACATAACAGAATGTTGGAGTAAAAGGCATGCAACATTTATGATTATGGGCGATACATGTACTCGTGCTTGTGCATTCTGTGATGTTAAAACTGGGAAACCAGAAAAATTAGATCCATTTGAAGATATCAAAATTGCTAATGCAGTTAATAAGTTGCACTTAAGACATGTAGTAATAACTTCTGTTGATAGAGATGATTTAATTGATGGTGGTTCAAATCATTTTAAAAAAGTAATTGAAACAACTAGAAAAAAAAATCCAGACACAACTATAGAAGTTTTAACTCCAGATTTTCTTCGAAAAGGGGAGTCTTATAAAAAAATACTCGAGGCGAATCCTGATGTTTTTAATCATAATATTGAAACTGTACCAAGCTTATATTTAAAAGTTCGTCCTGGTGCTAGATATTTTGCATCACTAGAACTTTTAAAAAATGCAAAAAAAAACAACAATACTATATTTACTAAATCTGGAATTATGGTTGGTTTAGGTGAGGAACATGATGAAATTATTCAAGTTATGGATGATTTAAGATCTGCTAATGTAGATTTCATTACAATAGGTCAATATCTTCAACCATCAGTAAAGCATCATCCATTAGTTAGATATTATCATCCAGATGAATTTAAACAATTAGAGTCTATAGCTAAATCAAAAGGATTTCTTTTAGTTTCATCATCACCTTTAACAAGATCTTCATATCATGCAGATGAGGATTTTGCTAAACTTAAACAAAATCGAATTAAAAAACATTAATGCCAAAAGCTTCAATTAAGAGATTAATTGAATGTAAAAAGGAAGATTTAATTAAATTAGTTTTAGATATCGATAAATATCCAGAATTTATCCCATTTTGTTATGATGCCAAAATACATAAAAAAAAAAATGAAGGAGAGTTTTTAAAAATTGTTGCTGATCTTACAATAGGCAAGGGCCCTTTTAAAGATACTTATAAAAGTGATGTTTTGTTCAATAAACATACTGATACTATACATGTTAAAAATATAGACGGACCTTTAAATCATCTTTCAAACAAATGGTTATTTGTTCAGCAAACCAATCTAACAGAGGTTACGTTTGACATAGATTTTGAAATTAAAAATAAATTTTTAAATACTGTGATGGAAGCATCATTTAAATTTGGGATAGAAAAAATAGCCGATGCTTTCCAAAAAAGAGCAGAGGAACTATTTAATAAGACGAAGAATTAAACTTAAAGTTTTTTTCACCGTATCTCTTTGAATAGATGATCTTTTTCTACTTCTGAATAAACACCTATTAATAAACACTTTATTATCCTTTTTAATTCCAATATAAACTAAACCAACTGGTTTATGTTTAGTACCACCTCTAGGTCCGGCAATCCCTGTAATTGAAACATTGATATTAGCTTTTGAAATTTTAGATAATTTATTAACCATTTCTTTACAACATTCAAAGCTAACAGCACCGTATTTTTTTATGATATTTTTATCTACTTTTAAAATTTTTATTTTTGCTTGATTGGAGTATGTGACTAAACCTAAACTGAATATTCTAGAAGCGCCATTAATAGAGGTAATAGAGCTTGCAAATAAACCCCCAGTACAAGACTCAACTACAGAAATTTTAAGATTTTTTTTAGTTAACGTTTTTATTAATAATTTCATTAAATAAAATAATTTTTTAAAACCATAAAACAAATTAAACTCAAAACAACATAAAATCCCGCAAAAACATCATCCATAATTACACCAAAACTATTTTTATAGTTTTTATCAAAAAAACTTACAGGAAAAGGTTTTACTATGTCAAAAAATCTAAATAAAAAGAAACAAATAGTATAAAAAATTATTGCTTCATTTGATGATTTTTGAGTTCCGTGAGAAATTTCAAATAAATATATCGGAATAGATTGACCAATAAATTCATCAATTACAACTTCTTTTGGATCTTTATTTTCACTATTTTTAATATGTGAAGCAATAGCGATAAAAGAAAAAAAAAAAATAATTATTAGTCCAAAAAACATGATGTTTACGGAAACATTTAATACATGAAAAAAAAAATATAGAAGTATTATGGTGGCCAAAGATCCAAAAGTGCCCGGAATTATTCCCACATTGCCAATTCCAAACATTGTCACAAATAAAGTGTTTATTTTTTTAATCATATTTTGTAATAGATATTATTACTTCACAAGCTATTGCTTTTTCTTTTCCAATTAAACCTAATTTTTCTACAGTTTTACCTTTTAAGTTAATTTGATCTTTATTTATATTTATTATTTTAGATATTGATTTGATTATTTTGTCCCGATATTTAGACACCCTGGGCCTTTCACATATTAAATTTATATCTAAATTATTTATAAAAAAATTCGAGACAGATAAATTTTTGATTATAGGTTTTAACATTTTTGAAGATTTGATATTTTTAAATTTTTTTGTATTTGGATAATATGTGCCGATATCTTTTTTTTGGGTAGCCCCTAAAATAGCATCAATTATAGAATGTAATATTACATCACCATCAGAATGGCCTTCCAAACCAGAATGATACGGTATTTTTATACCACCTAAATAAAGTTTTTTATATTTAACTAATTTGTGAATATCAAAACCTATGCCAAAATAAGTTTTAGTTTCTTTTAAATCTTCAAAGTAAGTTATTTTACTATTTCGATTTTCACCTGAAATAAATTTGATTTTAATATTTTTATTTAAAAAAAGTGACGCTTCATCTACAATTTTTTCTTTAGAATTAGTTGCTAGTTTAAATAATTTCTTAAATTTAAACGCCTGTGGGGTTTGGCTTAAAAAAACTTCTTTTCGGTCTAAATTAATATATGTTTTTTTTAATTTATATTTTACTGAGTCCTTAGGCTTAGTTACTGGAATAACAGCAATATTATTTTTTAGTTGTTTTACCAAATTTTTTAATAGTTTTATTGAAAAATTTGGTCTAGCGGCATCATGGATAAGTACATTTTGAGGATTAAATTTTTTTATTTTTTTTAAAGCGTTTAATGATGAATTTTCTCTCTCTTTTCCTCCATTTACAAATAATAATTGACCATTTTTATAGTTTTTAAATTCTTTTTTGTATTTTTGTGAAATAACTACTATTATTTTTTTGAACAATTTTGATCGAATAGCTTTGTCAATTGAATGATGTATTAGTTTTTTTCCGTTGTAAAAATAATATTGTTTTGGTTTATTTTGGCTAAATCTATGACCTTTTCCAGCACCCAATATTATAAAATAGTTATTCATGTGTTTATTTTAGATAAAATTAATATATTTTAAAAATAATGCTCGATTTCATAAAAAGAAATATATTTATTTTAACAATATTTATTACAACATTATTATTAGGTTTCATAACATTTTTCACTTTTTTGGACAAAAGTTTTATTAATTTAAGTCAACAAAATTTAAATTATCTACTATTTGCAAATATTATTTTTTTAGTGTTATTTTTCATATTAATCTTTAAAGAAATCTCAAATTCTATTAAAGATAATATTAATGTTAAAGGCTCTATTGCAAATAGAAAATATATTATATTTTTTTCCTTATTCACTCTCATTCCATCAATTCTAATATCGGTTTTTTCACTTTTCATTTTTTCATTTGCACTTGATAAATATTTTGACGAAAAAATTACTACTGCAGTTAATAATTCATATGAACTTGCCAGGGATTATGTAAATGATAAAAGAAATAAAGTTGAGTCAGACATAGTTTTAGCTGCGTTTGATTTAAATAAAAACTATAAATTATCTAAAAATAAACAAGCTTTTCAAAATTATCTAAATAACCAGAGAATTTTAAGGGGACTTGATCAATTACATTTAATAAATAGTAAAAAAGAAATAATAATTTCTGCACAAGATACAGAGTATATTCCAGTAGACGATAGAGCACTTAAAATGGTCATGAATGATGATAGACCATTGAAAATAATAAATACTTTTGAAAATTATTCGGGGGCAATTATTAAGCTGCCACAATATAATGATGTATTTTTATATGTAATAAAATATTTAGATAAAGGAATTTCAAAATATTTACAAGAATCTGAAGAAGCTATTAATTTTTATTATACTGTAGAAGAACAAAGCACTGGTATAAAAATTTCATTCGCATTAATTTACGTAATACTTGTTACATTGTTGTTATTTCTATCAATTACAATTGCGATTAGATTTTCATCAAGATTTTTTGTTTCAATAAATAATTTAATTACAGCTTCAGAACAAATAGGAAAAGGTGATTTAAATACCCAAGTACCTGATATTAAAACCGATATAGAAATGGAGAAGCTAATATCGAATTTTAATTCAATGATTAATAAATTAAAAGATCAACAACAAAAACTTCTTAATTCAGAGCGTATGGAAGCATGGGAGACTATTGCTAGAAAACTAGCTCATGAAATAAAAAATCCTTTAACGCCAATACAGCTAACCATTGATAATTTAAGATCTAAATATCTAAATGATATTAGTGATGTAAACAAAAATAAATTTGAACTTAATTTAAAAACAATTAATAACCAAATAAAACAAATAGAAAATCTGGTCAATGAATTTTCAGATTTTGCTAGAATGCCAAAACCTATTTATAAAGACAATAATTTACGTGACGTAATTATACTAAATATTGAGTTATTAAAAAAAATAGATAGAGAAGTAATTTTTAATTTTAGTCCAAAAAAATCTATTTATTTTAAATTTGACTATGAACAAATCAACAGAGTATGTTTCAATTTAATTAAAAACTCGATTGAAAGTTTAAGAGAAAAAGCCCAAAAAACCCCTAATTCTTATAAAAATATAGATATAGAAATAGCTGATCATATTGATTATATATCCATAATAATTATTGATTCAGGATTAGGTTTTAAAAATATAAAAACAAGTGAATTAACAAAACCATACTTTACAACAAAAACAGATGGAACAGGTCTTGGATTATCAATTGTGAGCAAAATTATTAATGACCATAATGGCAGTATTGAATTTTCAAATTTAAAAAATGGTGCGAAGGTAGAAATTAAATTTTATAAATAAAATGTCTAATGAAATATTAATTGTTGATGATAATCCAGATATAAGAAATATTTTAAACGAATTAATCATAGATCTTGGATATCAAACAAGAGTTGCAGCAAACTATCAACAAGCGTTAGCAGAAATAGATAAAAAACTTCCTGATGTTGCTGTACTAGATGTAAAATTAAGTAATACCGAAAATAACGAAGGTCTAAAATTATTAGATCATATTAAAAATAAAGATAAAGATATACCCGTAATTATAATTTCTGGACATGCTAATATTGAAATGGCCGTGGATTCATTAAGATTAGGTGCGTTTGAATTTATTCAAAAACCTTTTGATAAAAATAGATTGACTAATTTTATAAACCGAGCAGCAGAACATCATAACTTAAAGAAAGAAAATAAATCTCTAAATGAAAAATTATTTAATTCATTTGATATCGTGGGTGAAAGTAAAAATATTATGAATATTAAAGATCAAATAAAACATCTTGCTTTATCTGATAGTAGAATTTTTATAACTGGTCCAATCGGTAGTGGAAAAGAATTAGTTGCAAGAAAAATTCATTTAGTATCTAACAGAAAAAATAAACCCTTTGTAATTATAAATGGAGCGTTACTTAACTCTGAAAAATATGAAAAAGAATTATTTGGTGAGGAGGCACAAGATGGGTCTATTATTTATGGTGCTTTGGAAAAATCATCAGGTGGTATATTATTGATAGATGAAGTGACAGAAATTCCACTTGAAACACAGTCAAAAATATTAAGAGTACTGATTGATCAAAAATTTAAACGTATAAATGGCAAGCATGATATTAATGTTGATGTAAGAATTATTTGTTCAACAAATAAAGATTTGTTAAATGAAATTCATCAAGGAAATTTTAGAGAAGATCTTTTCCATAGACTTAATGTTTTTAATATAAAACTAGAACCTCTTAATAAAAGAATTAATGATATTCCTGTATTATTCGAATATTTTATGGAAAAACTGTCTGATATTTACAATATTAAAAAAATTGAGATGAAAGATTATAATTTTTTATTAAGCTATGATTGGCCTGGAAATGTTAGAGAATTAAGAAATTTAGTAGAAAGAATTATTATTTTATCGCCAGGACAAAATCAGGATAAAATAAATGAAATAGTAAAAGAGTCACTTTCAAAAACTGGAACACATGATTTTAATATATCTGATAATCTTTCATTTACATTAAGAGAGGCAAGAGAAAATTTTGAAAGAGAATATTTATCATCGCAACTAAAAAAATTTAGTGGAAATATTTCAAAAACTGCAAAATTCGTTGGAATGGAAAGATCTGCATTGCATAGAAAACTCAAACTTCTTGGAATTAAAGAATTTAATTAGATGAATATTATTATTTGTGGCGCTGGTAGAGTCGGCTTTACAATCGCCAAATTGCTTAGTGAGCAAAATCATTCAATTACTGTGATTGATCAATCTAGTGAAGATATACAAAAAATTAACGAAATACTTGATGTAAAAGCCATTGTTGGGAAAGCCACATCGCCAGCAATACTAGAAAAAGCAAACATTTCTGAAGCAAATATGATTATTGCAGTTACAAGAAATGATGAAATTAATATGTTAATTTGTCAAATTGCTTATTCCCTGTTTAAAACATCAAAAAAAATAGCAAGAATAAGAGCTCAAGAATATTTAGACCCAAAATTTTCAAAATTATTTAACAAAGAAAATTTGCCTATAGATTTTGTAATATCACCTGAAATAGAGATAGCTAAATCAATTCATAGAAAACTCGAGTCCCCAGGTGCTACAGACAATGTACCTTTCGCTAATAATAGTATTAGATTATTGGAAATTTTAGTAGACGAGAGATGTCCAATTAGTAATATTAAATTAAATGATCTAACAAAGAAATTTCCAAAGTTGAATGCAAATATATTGGGTGTTGTTCGAGATGAAAAATTTATCTTTCTTAAAAAAAATGATGTGCTCAAAAAAAACGATAAAGCTTATGTTTCTATTAACGCATCTCAAATACAAGAAACTCTAGAAGCTTTTGGACATAATGATCCAATTTCAAAAAAAATACTTTTGATAGGTGGTGGAAATATTGGATATAATTTAGCTAAATACATTGAATCTTCCCCTTCAGATACAAGATTAAAAATTATAGAAAAAAATAAAGATAGAGCAGAATTTTTAGCTAGCGAGCTTAGTAACACAATAGTTATAAATGGAGATGGACTAGATGAAGAAGTTCTCAAGGAAGCAAATTTAGATGAAACCGAAACAGTAATTGCATTAACAAATGACGACGAAGATAATTTAATGGTGGGTGTACTTGTGGAAAAATTTTCCCAAAATAAAAGAACCATGGTCCTTACTACTAAGCCAAATTATAGTCTCTTACAAACTTCTTTAAATATTGATGATTTAATTGATCCTAGAATGAATACAGTTTCTAGCATCTTAAAACATGTGCACAAAGGAACCATTGAGTCTGCATATTCAATTCTAAACGGTGAATATGAAGTTATAGAAGCAGAAATCATTGAGACATCAGATTTAGTAAATAAAGAGCTTAAAAATGCAGACCTTCCTGATGAAATAAAAATTGGAGCTGTATTAAGAGGCAAGGATGTAATTATTCCTAGATCTAATTATGTATTCAAAAAAAATGACATCGTAGTTTTTATTGCAAAAAAAGATAAAATACCTCTTGTAGAAAATATATTTAGAATTAGCGCAGTATAATAATTTTAATGTTTAAGCTTAGCTTCATATATGTTGGATCTTTTTGTTTTATTTTATCCTTACTTTCCTTTTTTAATATTATTTATTCTTATTACTTTGAAATATTATATAATATTGAAATTTATACCTACACATTAGTTATTTCTTTAATCTTTTCATCTCTTTTTTTTTTAAAAAAAAATGCATCCAAAAAATTTACTTTGTATGAAAAAATTATATCAGTTGCTTTAGGATATATAATTTTACCATTAATCATATCCATACCATATTATTTTGGTTTTAATTATTTAAGTTTTACAGATAGTTATTTCGAGGCAGTTTCTGGATTTACATCTACAGGTTTTACTATTTTTGAAAATACAAGATATTTAGATCAAAGCCTTTTATTATGGAGATCAACATCTCAATGGTTAGGTGGACTATATTTTTTAATTTCTATACTATTCATTATTGATATTTATGATGAAAATTATAAAAAAATTTTAACAAATTTTATCTCTTTAGATATTAATGAAACTATTAAGCAATCTATAAAGATATTATTTGTTTATACATCATTAACATTATTATTATTTTTAGTTTATCAATTTTTAAATTTAAGGGCTTTTGACTCGTTCAACCTCTCTCTCACTGTAGTTTCGTCGGGTGGTTTTTTAATTGTAAATGATATAAGTGAAATTCTCCAATCTAATTTCCAAATTTATATTTTTTCTTTCACTATGTTGATACCCTTTTTTGGCTTATTATTGCCTTACAATATTTTCTTTTTAAAAAAAAAAGATTTATTTGTCTTTACTGAAGATTATTATTTATTGGTGTATTTTGTTTTTTTGCTAGGTTTATTTTTTATTTTTTTTAATCAGGAAAATAATTTTTCATTAACTCTATTTTCCTTAATAAGTAGTATATCAAATATAGGATTTTCATTTAACGTAAATGATCAAAGTAACTTCATATATTTAATTTTAGTTATAATTGGAGGCTCCTTAGTATCAACAAGTTCAGGATTAAGATTTATGAAAGTTTACCTTTTAACAAAATTTTCATTTAATGAACTTGTATCTCACTCTAAACCAAAACATATACTTTTAAATAAAGTTTTATTCTCAAAAGAAAAAATTGATTTAAATGTTATAAACAAATATTTTTTTACAGTTATAATATTTGTTTTATCTTTTTGTATTCTTGTATCTTTATTAACACTTTTTAATTTCAATTTTGATCAAGCATTTAAACTTGGAGTTTTAACCCTAATGAATACTGTCAACTCAAGCTTGCATGGATTACAAGATTTAAATTTTGCTGAATTTTCACTACCATTAAAATATATTTTAATTCTATTTATGATTATTGGTCGTATTGAGTTTATTTCTATTTTAATTTTAATTAAAAAATTTGTATTTAAAAATTAAATGTTGTAATAATTCTATTTTTGCGCCCTTAGCTCAGCTGGATAGAGCAACGGTTTTCTAAACCGTGGGTCGGAGGTTCGAATCCTTCAGGGCGCGCC
>MDTD01082880.1_pt1 | contig 20685 bp, 16 predicted proteins | sample 811221 | NCBI WGS metagenome assembly MDTD01 (sample SAMN05326646, study PRJNA326480) | marine metagenome | isolation source: seawater | place: Pacific Ocean: South West | collected 2011
AAATGAAAAAGACAATACTCAGCCTGATTTTAATTTTTACAACTTTTATTGGTTCAGCACAAGAAAAGGGTCTTGACCAAAAAATTGATGAAGCATTTGCTCCCATTTCTGAATTTTTTACCAAAACAATTTTTTTCGAAATCGTTGGCTACCCTTTTGTTATTCTTTTGTTAATTTTCAGTGCAGCTTTTTTTACATTATTTTTTGGATTCCCCAATTTAAGATACTTTAAAACTGCTATTAATGTTGTCAGAGGAAAATACGATGAAATAGAGAAAGACGATTCTGGTTCAAAGGATGGTGAAGTTTCTCATTTTCAAGCTTTAGCCACTGCAGTTTCAGGTACAGTAGGGAATGGAAACATAGCTGGAGTTGCTTTAGCTATTGCTCTTGGTGGTCCTGGAGCAACATTTTGGATGATTATTTGTGGACTTATTGGGATGTCTTCAAAATTTGTTGAGTGTACTCTTGGAGTTAAATATCGTGATGTTGGTGAAGATGGAACAGTGTATGGTGGTCCAATGTATTACCTTACAAAGGGATTGAAAGAAAAAGGTTTTACTACATTAGGTAAAGTTGCTGCAGTTTTTTTTGCAATATTTTGTATTGGAGGTTCTTTTGGTGGAGGTAATGCAGCCCAGTCAAATCAAGCAACAATAGTTTTAAAACAGCTTTTGGGACTTGAAAGCACGAGCGCTGGAGCAATGATTGGTCTTGTACTAGCGATTTTAGTAGGTATAATTATTATTGGCGGTATAAAAAGAATTGCTTCTGTAACTGAAAAAATTGTTCCTTTTATGGCTCTTCTTTATTTAATTGCATGTCTTTACATTCTATCAGTTAATTTCACACTAGTTGATGATGCAATTTCGTTAATTATTACAGAAGCATTTAATCCAACTGCCATGGGTGTTGGGGGATTCATTGGAGTTGTGATGGTTGGGTTTAGAAGGGCTGCATTTTCAAATGAAGCAGGTGTAGGTTCAGCTTCAATTGCTCACTCTGCTGTAAAAACAAAATATGCCGCTTCTGAGGGCTTGGTTGCGTTATTGGAACCTTTTATAGACACTGTTGTTATTTGCACAATGACAGCTCTCGTAATCATAATTTTTAATTTTGGAGGATTTTTTGAATACGGGGGCGATGGTTTGGGAACTGTCTTTATTGATGGTGTCCCTTTTGAGGGAGCAGCTATAACTACAAAAGCTTTTGAGCAATACATTCCTCTTTCAAATGTGTTCTTAACAATTTCCGTTGTATTGTTTGCTGTATCAACAATGATTTCATGGTCATATTATGGTTTGCAATCTTGGAAGTATTTGTTTGGAAGAGGTAGAGTAGCTGATCTAACATACAAATTGATTTTTTGCATGTTTGTAATTATTGGGTCAGCAGCAAGTATGAGTTCAATATGGGATTTTTCTGATGCCATGATATTTGCTATGGTATTTCCAAATATGATTGGATTATTTTTCTTGTTTCCTGTAGTTAAAAAAGAATTAAAAAAATATTTGAGCGCAATTAACTAAAAACTTGATGAAGAATCATAAAAAAAATTTTTAGTGATTAAAAAATGTTTCTATATTTGCGACCAATTAATTAATTATGCTAATTATTCCTGTCAAAGAAGGAGAAAATATTGATAGAGCTTTAAAAAGATTTAAACGAAAGTTTGACAAGACCGGCGCTATGAAAAACCTTCGTGAAAGGCAAGCTTACACAAAACCCTCGGTTAAACACCGAGATAAGATTAAAAAAGCTGCGTACGTGCAAAATTTAAAAGATCTTCAAAATTTATAACCTGTTTTTCACAACCATTTTATTAAATTAGGCTTTTTTAATAGGTTGTATGCTTTTCAAAAATTTTTTTGACTATTTAATTAAAGAAAGAAATTATTCAGAAAACACTGTTAAAGCTTACAAAAAAGATCTGAATACTTTCTCAGATTTTTGTATTGCTGAGTTTAAAAAAAATGACATTAGGGATATTGATTACAATGTTATTAGAAATTGGATAGTTAATTTGTCTGATTCTAAACTGTCACCTATGACTATAAATAGAAAAATATCTACTTTAAGTAGATACTATGACTTTCTAATTAAAATTAATGAAATAAAGGAATCTCCCTTAAAAAACCACAAAAGACTCAAGGTTCAGCCCAAAATTATAATTCCTTTTAGCGAGGAAGAAGTTTACAGTGTAATTGATGTGTTTGATGATGATTTTGAAGGTAAAAGAAACATGCTCATAATCGAAATGCTTTACTCAACAGGAATAAGAAGAGATGAATTAATAAACGTTAAAATTGATGATATTTTTATGGATGAAGATTTAATTAAAGTCAAGGGAAAAAGAAATAAGGAAAGACTTGTCCCTCTTATCACTTCATTAAAAAAAAGTATCTATGAATATTTAATCATTCGTCGTCAATTAAACTCTTCTACAAAAAACTTGTTCATAACTTCAAAAGGATTGAAAATTGGACCTTCACTTGTTTACAGGGTAGTTAAAAAATATTTTTCTAAAGTTACAACCAAAGTAAAACGAAGCCCTCATGTGCTTAGACATTCATTTGCATCTCATCTATTAAACAATGGTGCAGACATAAATTCAATAAAAGAAATTTTAGGTCATTCTAGTTTAGCTTCAACACAGATTTACACTAAAATAAAACTTCCAAAAATCATCAGTGATTATCAAAAAAACCACCCTAGAGAAATAAAAAAAGAGGAATAAATTTAACATTAAAAATTTTTATTAATCTTTGATTCAAAAAAAATAAATCTATACATTTGCGAACCATTAATTATGGACAGGCCGATGTAGCTCAGCTGGCTAGAGCAGCTGATTTGTAATCAGCAGGTCGTGGGTTCGAGTCCCTCCATCGGCTCTAGTTGTTCTTTAAAATATTGGGGAGATACTCAAGCGGCCAACGAGGGCAGACTGTAAATCTGCTGTTTTTAACTTCGCAGGTTCGAATCCTGCTCTCCCCACTAAATTCAAGCGGGAGTAGCTCAGTTGGTAGAGCGTCAGCCTTCCAAGCTGAATGTCGCCGGTTCGAACCCGGTCTCCCGCTCAATACACAGATTTTTTAAATAAAAAACCAATACCAAATTGAAAGAGGGTTTTTTTACTAAGGTCAAGATCCTTGACGGTGGAATGGGCCAAGAGCTATTATCCAGAGGGCTTAAAACCATTGGTTCACTTTGGAGCGCAAGTGCAATTTTACAAGATCATTTCCACAACCTAGTTCTCGACATACACTTAGATTATATTAAAGCTGGTTGTGACGTAATAATTACAACTACATTTAGTACTAGAAAACAAAAGCTGATTGAGAATGATTTAGCTCACAAGTTTGAGGAATTGAATATTAAAGCTTGTGAAATTGCAATAAAAGCTAAAGAAAAAAATCCACATATTTTAGTTGCTGGGGGATTACCTCCACAAAATTTAGTTTATTCACCTGATGAAAGATCTGATGAAGAAATACTTGAGAATTATTACGACCAAGCAAATATAATCAACCCGTATGTAGATTTTTTTTTCTTTGAGGTTGTGTCCAGTTTCAGGGAGTTAAAGTTAGCCGCCAAATCCATAGAATCTTTTAAAAAACCTTACTTAATAGGACTACATATTTCTGAGGGTAAACAACTTCCAAGTGGTGAAAAAATAGCCACTTTGAACGAAAATTTTCAAATAAATGAAGCTTTGGGTGTCGTACTTTCATGTGTTTCCCCAGAAAATTATCTTCTAAATTCAAAAATTTTAAGAGATTTTGAATCCCCTTTTGGTTTCAAACTAAATGGATTTGATTTTACAAGTCCAAAACTCGGTTATTCAAATATCTATAATAATGGTGATGTTGATAATCCAAATCTAATTTTGGGTAAGAGAGAAGATCTTGATCCAAAAAAGTTCTATGAATTTTCAAAAACATTTAAAAATTTAGGTGCTACCATTTTAGGAGGATGTTGCGAAACATCTCCAGCACATATCAAAGAAATTGCTAAATTACGTAATACATTAGCATAAATATAACGCCAATGTAGCTCAGGGGTAGAGCACTTCCTTGGTAAGGAAGAGGTCCGGAGTTCAACTCTCCGCATTGGCTCAAATAAATAACTATATTTGTTTTATGAAAAGATTAATAATAGTATTTCTAATTATCTATCCATTTTTCTTACAAGCTCAAAATTTTCGTGATCTTGATAAAAGTCCGATGGATCAGGCTAAGTATCCAGTAAGTAACAGAGTGATTGAAAAAACAGCAATCATTACCTATAGTAGACCCCAGCTTAATGAAAGACCTTTTCATGAAATAGTTCCGATTAACAAAGTTTGGCGAACTGGTGCGAATGAGGCAACCGAAATAAGATTGTTCAAACAAGTTAAAATTGGTGAAACGATTTTACAAGCTGGTACTTACACAATATTTACAATTCCTCATGAGGAAGAGATAACATTTGTAATAAACTCTGCAACAAATATCTGGGGAAGTTATTCTTACAATTCAAAAAATGATATTTTGAGAATAAAGGTGCCCTTAACCAAAAGTAAAAAATCACTTGAAGCTTTTTCAATTGCTTTTTCTGAAAAAAATGATCAACCAAAGATTCATTTTGGTTGGGAGTATGTTCGGTTCGAAATTCCGTTTAATGTTTTGTAAATAATTTAATATGAAAAAATTACACTTAGGATTAAAAATCATTTTCACTATACTTTTTTTGTCATGTTCTGGCGGAGATGATGTAGAAAACACTGGGAACAATAATGAATCAAGTTCTGCTACAATTTGGAAGGGTACAACCATTTCATTCACAAAATCTGATGGTGCTGATTCTTCAAAAGCTGAAAATCAAGATCGACTGACTGCCAATGTCTGGATCACCCGTGGAAACAATGGTGGGCAGATCTACAATGCCGCAAAAGAGAGTAATAGTAACAAAAATACAAGTCCTACAGGTACTAAATGGGCACTAGGTACCATAGATAAAGTTAGTTCTCTTTCATTTAAAGATTTCAGATCAGCTGTTGGTTCACCCAAAGACGTGGTAGGTAAAGACCTTGTAATGCACCTGGAAACTGATAACATATACCTATCTGTAAAATTTACATCATGGAGCTCCGGAAAAGGAGGTGGGTTCGCTTACCAAAGAAGTACAAAATAGTTTAAATTATTTTTTTATTCTATATTTCAAGAGGTCTTCTTTGAATTTCAGATCTTTTTTGTGGCTTTCAGCTATTAATTTAATTTTTTCTAATATTTCTGGATGATCTCCTGAAATATCAAACTCCTCAGAGGGGTCATTGTTTAAGTTATATAATAATGGTTTTTCAAGAATTATTTTCTCTGTTTTTTCTGGATAGTCATAAGCACCTTGTGTAATGTAATGCGCCTTGTATTCCCCTTTTCTAATTGCATAAATTTCCCTATTCCTGTAAAAAATCATTTCATCACGGGGTGAGGATTCACCAGCAATTAAAGCGTTTTTTAAACTATATCCATCTAGAATTCTGTCATTAATTTTTTTTGCTCCTGAAATGTCTACAAATGTCGGTAGAATATCTAGTGTAGATCCAATACCTGAAATTGTTCCAGGCTCTATTCCTGCCCCCCAAAAAATTGCGGGCACACGTTGACCTCCTTCCCAGGTCGTACCTTTACCCTCTCTGAGCAGTCCAGCTGATCCTCCATGAGTTTTGAATGGAAGCCATGGTCCATTATCAGAGGTGAAAACTATCATTGTATTTTCATGTATGTTTTGCTTTTTAAGTTCTTCCAATATCATACCAACTCCATAATCAATTTCCTCAATAACATCACCATACAATCCAGCTTCGCTGGAACCTAAAAAGTCTTTTGAAGCATAAAGCGGAATATGTGGTAAACTATGTGCTAAATAAATAAAAAACTTATTGTTTTTATTTTTTCTAATGTGTTCAAGAGCTTTTTCTGTATATCTTTTAGTTATAGTTGTTTGATCTGCGGGGCGTTCAATAATGTCATTATTTTCAATTAAAGGAATATTATAATTTCTAGAATTTAATTCTTTTTGATCATACTGTGCCCAGTAACTTTGACCTACGCAACAACCGATTCCACTTTTAATCGCATCCATATCATTTGAATAAGGTATTCCAAAATAATAGTCAAATCCATTATTGAGAGGTAAATATTGTTTTTTATGTCCTAAATGCCATTTTCCTATTGCTACAGACGAATATCCAACTTCCTTTAATTTTTCAGCAATTGTTATTTCACTTTCAGGCAATCCAAATTCAGAATCTGGAAATAAAACCCTAGATGAATTATTATCACTACCAATCATTCCATTTCTTATGGGTAACCTACCTGTCAAAAGACCTGCTCTGCTGGGTGTGCAAACACTTGAAGCTGAGTAAAATTGAGTCCATTTTTGGCCTTCATTTGACATTTTATCTAAGTTTGGTGTTTTAATTGTTGGGTGACCATAAGAACTTAAATCCCCATATCCCATGTCGTCTAGAAATATAACAATGAAATTAGTATGATCTGAGTTATTGCAAGAGATTAAAAAAAGAGACAGGATTAAAAACTTAATTTTTTTCATCAGCATTGAAAATTCATTTATTAATTTAGTTATGTAAAGTTAACAATCTTAAACATTTCAATTATTTATAATTTATGTTCAAACACTCAGTTTCTTTTGAGAAAAAAATTGGTTCAAGTAAAAAAGAACTTTGGGAGTTAATATCAAGTGCAGAACATTTAAATCTGGTACATCCATTTTGTATGTCCAATGAGTCAATTCATTGGGACAAACAAAATTCAAAAGATGTTTTGGTGTACCTTAACGGCATGGTATATTTTAGGGATTTCACTTCTTGGGATGATGAAAATGGTTACGAATTAATGATTGGTAGAAAAAGAGGTAAAAAATCAAGAGTAGTTTGGAAGATAAAGTCTGATGACAAATCAGTTTCTCTCAAAATAACAGTTTTTCCTTATTTACTTTCAAATTGGCCACGAATCATGAGTTTAATCCCATACAAGTTTATAATATCTCCACTATTGAAAAGCTATTTGAAATCAGTTATTAGTGGAATTAATTACTATTTAATTAATCAAAAACCAGTAAAAAAAAATCATTTCGGTAAACACATCTGGTTTTCATGATAGTAAATCTAATTTTAATCCTCAATCTTTGTATAAAATTTTACAAAACAAAAAAGCCGCAAAAAAAATCACATTTTGTTGAGTATTTTATGATAAAATTTATATATTTGCGCTCATTTTAAAAGTAATAAAAACAAAATATTATGGCAAAGGAAACTTTTGATCGTTCGAAACCCCACCTAAATATCGGGACTATTGGACACGTAGATCACGGAAAAACTACATTAACTGCTGCTATCACCAAAGTTTTAGCAGATGCAGGACTTTCTGAAGCTAAAAGCTTTGATCAAATTGATAATGCCCCTGAAGAAAAGGAAAGAGGTATCACAATAAACACATCTCACGTTGAGTACCAAACGGCTAATCGTCACTATGCTCACGTTGATTGCCCAGGTCATGCCGATTACGTTAAAAACATGGTAACTGGTGCCGCACAAATGGATGGAGCTATTTTAGTTGTTGCTGCATCTGATGGTCCAATGCCTCAAACAAGAGAGCACATATTATTAGGTAGACAGGTAGGTATTCCTAGGATTGTCGTTTTTCTTAATAAAGCAGACCAAGTTGACGATGAAGAGTTGCTTGAACTTGTAGAAATGGAGGTAAGGGATTTATTAAACTTTTACGAGTACGACGGCGACAATGGTCCTGTCATATTAGGATCTGCACTTGGTGCTTTGAATGGTGAACAAAAATGGGTAGATACCGTAATGAAATTGATGGAAAATGTTGATTCTTGGATTGAGTTGCCAAAGAGAGATGTTGACAAAGACTTTCTTATGCCAGTTGAAGATGTGTTTTCAATTACAGGTCGCGGTACTGTTGCAACAGGTAGAATTGAAACTGGTGTTGCAAATACTGGTGATGCTGTTGATATAATTGGAATGGGTGCTGAAAAGCTTACATCAACAGTCACAGGTGTTGAAATGTTTAGAAAAATACTTGACCGAGGTGAAGCTGGAGATAATGTGGGAATTTTACTTCGTGGTATTGAGAAAACTGATATCAAAAGAGGAATGGTTATATGTAAACCTGGATCTGTTAAGCCTCACGGTAAATTTAAAGCCGAAGTTTATATTCTTAAAAAAGAAGAAGGTGGAAGACATACCCCTTTTCACAATAATTACAGACCTCAGTTTTATGTAAGAACAACTGACGTAACTGGAAATATTGAGCTTCCAAAAGGAGTAGAAATGGTCATGCCTGGCGACAACTTAACAATAACTGTTGATCTAATAAGTCCAATTGCTTGTAGTGTTGGTTTAAGATTTGCAATTAGAGAGGGAGGTAGAACCGTTGGTGCAGGTCAAGTTACAGAGATTTTAGATTAAAATTAAATTAATCAAAAGGTGCTGCATGCTTACTAAGTATTATGCACCTTTTGTTGGGTAAATATGTTAGGGTGTATAAGGCACCAATACAGAGACGGGTTTAGCTCAGTTGGTAGAGCACTGGTCTCCAAAACCAGGTGTCGGGAGTTCGAGTCTCTCAACCCGTGCAAAAGTAAAAGATGAATATAGTTTCTTATATTAAAGAATCTTTTTCGGAGTTAAAGGAGCATGTTTCTTGGACACCAGCTAATGAGCTTTCCAGAATCACAATGGTTGTATTAGTTTTCTCTGTAATTTTTGCTTTGCTAATTTGGATGGCCGACTCAATACTTTCTCGAATTGTTAACGTTTATTTCGACATAATTAATTAAACTATGATTGATACAGAAATTAAGAAATGGTATGTAGTGAGGGCTGTGAGTGGTCAGGAAAATAAGATAAGATCGTACATGGAATCGGAAATAAATAGACTTGGTCATTCATCATCAGTTGAAGAAATATTAGTCCCTACTCAAAAAGTTATTCAAATTCGAAAAGGAAAAAAAATTAGCAAGGAAAAAGTTTACTTTCCTGGTTACATCATGATCAAGGCCAATCTTTCAGGTGAAATCCCTCACATTATCAAATCTTTACCTAATGTTATAGGATTTTTAGGTGAAACCAAAGGAGGTGACCCTGTTCCGCTAAGATTAAATGAAGTTAATCGAATGTTAGGTAAAGTTGATGAATTGTCATCAGAATCAGAAAATATTGCCATTCCATTTTCAATTGGAGAAAATATAAAGGTTATTGATGGTCCTTTTAACGGTTTCAATGGAACGATTGAGAAAGTTAACGAAGAAAAAAGAAAGCTGGAGGTTATGGTGAAAATCTTTGGGAGAAAAACACCGCTTGAACTTTCATACATGCAAGTTGAAAAATTATAATTTAATTTTTAATAAGATTGATAAATGGCAAAAGAGATTGATAAGGTTTTAAAATTACAAATTCGAGGTGGAGCTGCTAACCCATCCCCACCCGTTGGCCCAGCTCTGGGTGCTGCTGGAGTTAATATAATGGAGTTTTGTAAACAATTTAATTCTAGGACACAAGACAAGCCTGGAAAGATTCTTCCTGTCGTAATTTCTGTTTTCAAGGACAAGTCATTTGATTTCGTTGTCAAAACACCGCCTGCTGCTGTTCAGTTGTTAGAGGCAGCAAAAATAAAGAAGGGTTCAGGTGAGCCTAACAGAAACAAGGTTGCTGCCGTTTCTTGGGACCAAATAAAGTCAATCTCCGAAGATAAAATGGTTGATTTAAATGCATTCACTGTTGAATCAGCAATGAAAATGGTAGCCGGTACAGCAAGGTCCATGGGGATTAAAGTAAATGGGAAAGCACCCTTTTAACATAATTTTTTTGATATGTCAAAAGTTTCGAAAAAGAGAAAAAGTATTTTAACAAAGTATGATAAGGATAAAATCTACTCACTAAAAGAGGCGTCTTCTATTGTTAAGGAAATTACTACAACTAAATTTGATTCCTCTGTTGATTTGGCAGTAAGACTGGGAGTTGACCCAAAAAAAGCTGATCAAAATATAAGAGGAATAGTTTCGCTTCCTAATGGCACTGGTAAAAATGTTAAGGTTTTAGCATTAGTAACACCAGATAAAGAAAAAGAAGCGATTGATGCAGGTGCTGATTTTGCTGGATTAGATGAATATCTTCAAAAAATAAAAGATGGATGGACTGCTGTAGACGTTATCGTAACCATGCCAAGTGTAATGGGTAAATTGGGTCCTTTGGGAAAAGTTCTAGGGCCCAGAGGATTAATGCCTAATCCTAAAACTGGAACTGTAACAATGGATATTTCTAAAGCAGTTTCGGATGTTAAGGCAGGTAAAATTGATTTCAGGGTCGACAAGTCTGGAATTATCCATGCTTCCATTGGAAAAGTTTCTTTTGATGCAAAAAAAATATATGAAAATTCATTAGAGCTAATTCAAAATATTTTAAAGTTAAAACCTAGCTCATCCAAAGGGACTTATTTAAAAAGTATATCCATGTCCAGTACCATGAGTCCTGGATTGAATGTAGATACTAACATTAGTTAATTAATATTAAAAGATGACAAAAGCAGAAAAATCAGTTGTAATTGATAGACTAACATCAGAGTTGAACGATAATAAAATTATTTATTTAACTGATGCATCTGGTTTAAATTCTTTAGACACAAGCAAACTTAGAAGGGCTTGTTTTAAAGCCAATGTTAAACTATCAGTAGTAAAAAATACACTACTAGAAAAGGCAATGTTATCCTCTAATAAGGAATTTGGTGAACTTGATAAAGTTTTGAAGGGGAATACGGCTTTAATGTATTCTGAAATTGGCAATGCACCTGCTAAAATAATTAAGGAGTTTAGAAAAAAAATTGAAAAACCAATATTAAAAGGAGCATCAATTGAAGATGCCATATATGTTGGCGATGAACAATTAGGCTTTCTGGCTAGTCTTAAATCTAAGGAGGAATTAATTGGTGAAGTAATAACAATTCTTCAATCACCAGTTAAAAATGTTATATCCTCTCTTAGTTCGAGTGGATCAACCATTTCTGGAATATTAAAAGTTCTTTCAGAAAAAAATAAAATTGAGTAAAAAAAGTAGTAATTAATAATAAATATTTAAAAAATGGCAGATATTAAAGATTTCGCAGAAAAATTAGTTAATCTTTCAGTAAAAGAAGTCAATGAATTGGCTGAAATTCTTAAGACTGAATACGGAATTGAACCAGCAGCAGCAGCTGTTGTCTCCGCAGGTCCAGCAGCAGCTGGATCCTCAGATGCTGGTGAAGAAAAATCAGAATTTGATGTTGTGTTAAATGCCGCAGGTGGTTCTAAACTTGCTGTTGTTAAACTAGTTAAGGAGTTAACTGGTCTTGGATTAAAAGAAGCTAAAGAATTAGTTGACAATGCCCCGAGCAATATAAAAGAGGGTGTGTCTAAGGATGAAGCCGAGGGATTTAAAAAATCTCTTGAAGAAGCAGGAGCAGAAGTTGAGTTGAAATAATTTTTTTTTTTTTCAGCTTTGCTTTGTTACATTCAAAATAATTTTAGAAGTTCTTTTAATTTAAACCAATTTTAATGCAAAACAATAAAGAAAGATTAGATTTCGCGACAGCAACCAATATTCCTAATTATCCTGATTTTTTGGATATTCAGATCAAATCTTTTAAAGATTTTTTCCAACTTGAAACAAAGAGTGCTGAAAGGACTGATGAGGGCCTTTTCAATACTTTCATGGAAAATTTTCCAATTTCAGACTCTAGGAATCAGTTTGTACTTGAGTTTCTTGACTATTTTGTCGATCCATCTCGATACTCAATACAAGAATGTATAGAAAGAGGATTAACTTACAGTGTACCTTTGAAAGCTCGGCTAAAGCTTTATTGTACTGATGAGGAGCACGAAGACTTTGAGACTATTGTCCAAGATGTATACCTAGGAGTTATTCCATATATGACCCCTAGTGGAACCTTCATAATAAATGGTGCAGAACGAGTTGTAGTATCTCAATTACACAGGTCACCTGGTGTTTTCTTTGGACAGTCTTTTCATGCAAATGGAACAAAACTATATTCAGCCAGAGTTATCCCCTTTAAAGGATCTTGGATAGAGTTTGCTACCGACATTAATAGTGTTATGTATGCTTATATCGACCGAAAGAAGAAATTGCCGGTCACCACGTTACTAAGAGCAATTGGTTTTGAAAGAGACAAAGATATTCTTGAAATTTTTGATTTAGCAGAGGAAGTTAAAGTTTCGAAATCTGGTTTAAAGAAATATTTAGGAAGAAAGTTAGCTGCTAGAGTTTTAAACTCATGGTTTGAAGATTTTGTTGATGAAGATACTGGTGAGGTAGTTTCGATTGAAAGAAATGAAATTGTTCTTGACAGAGATGTTATTATTGAAAAAGAAAACATTTCACAAATATTGGAAACCAATACCAAAACAATTTTACTGCACAAAATTGATGGTCAAATCTCAGATTATGCGATTATTCATAACACTTTACAGAAAGACCCTACAAACTCAGAAAAGGAAGCTGTAGAACATATTTACAGACAACTCCGAAATGCAGAGCCGCCTGATGAAGAAACAGCAAGGGGAATTATTGATAAATTATTTTTTTCTGATCAAAGATATAACCTAGGAGAAGTCGGAAGGTACAGAATGAATAAAAAGTTAGGCCTTGAAATTGATATGGAGCAATTGGTTCTTACTAAAGAGGATATAATTACTATCATTAAATATTTAATAGAACTGATAAATTCCAAGGCTGAAATTGATGATATTGATCACCTTTCCAACCGTAGGGTTAGAACAGTTGGAGAACAACTTTCAACTCAGTTTGGTGTCGGATTATCAAGAATGGCCAGAACCATTAGAGAAAGAATGAATGTTAGAGATAATGAAGTTTTTACTCCAATAGATCTGATCAATGCTAAAACATTATCATCCGTAATTAACACTTTTTTTGGAACAAATCAGTTATCACAGTTCATGGATCAGACCAATCCCTTGGCTGAATTGACACATAAACGTAGATTGTCAGCGCTTGGTCCTGGAGGTCTCTCAAGGGAAAGAGCTGGTTTTGAAGTCCGAGATGTTCATTACACTCATTATGGTAGACTTTGTCCTATTGAGACACCAGAGGGTCCTAATATTGGTCTAATTTCCTCCCTAAGTGTTTTTGCAAAGGTTAATAGCTTGGGCTTTATAGAAACACCCTACAGAAAAGTGGATAAAGGCATAGTAGATTTGGAAAATTACAGTTTTTTGAGTGCTGAAGAAGAAGAAGGTAAATTAATTACTCAGGCCAATATTCCTAAGGACCAAAAAGGGAAAATTATTTCAGAAAAAGTTATTGCACGACAAGAGGCTGATTATCCGGTAGTTGATCCAACGCAAGTCAACTACACAGATGTTGCACCTAACCAAATCGCATCTATTTCAGCATCCTTAATTCCTTTTTTGGAGCATGACGATGCAAATAGAGCTCTTATGGGTTCAAACATGATGAGACAATCGGTACCGTTACTGAGACCTGAGTCTCCAATTGTAGGAACAGGCTTAGAAAGACAAGTCGCCTCTGATTCAAGAGTATTAATTAATGCTGATTACGATGGCAAAGTGATTTATGTTGATTCACAGAAAATAATAATTAAGTATACCCTTGATGATGAACAAAAACTAACTAGCTTTGATAGCAATGAAAAAACTTACTCTCTCGTAAAATTTAGAAAAACTAATCAGGGCACCTGCATTAATTTAAAACCCATTGTCAAAAAGGGTGATAACGTAATTAAAGGTCAAGTTCTTTGTGAAGGTTATGCTACTCAAAGAGGTGAATTGGCGCTAGGAAGAAATCTTAAAGTAGCTTTCATGCCGTGGAAGGGATATAATTTCGAGGATGCTATAGTCATTTCTGAGAAAGTTGTAAGAGATGATGTCTTCACCTCTCTTCATATTGATGAATATTCTTTGGATGTAAGAGATACAAAGTTAGGAATGGAGGAGCTTACAAATGATATTCCAAACGTTAGCGAGGAAGCAACCGCAAATCTTGATGAAAATGGAATGATAAGGGTCGGTGCAGAAGTTCACCCGGGTGATATCTTAATTGGTAAGATAACTCCCAAGGGAGAATCAGATCCAACACCTGAGGAAAAACTTTTGAGAGCAATTTTTGGTGATAAAGCTGGCGATGTTAAAGATGCTTCGCTTAAAGCACCTCCATCTTTAAATGGTGTCGTTATTGACAAAAAACTATTTGTTCGACCTATCAAAGACAAAAGAAGGAGAAGTGAGGACAAGGAACTTTTATCCGAAATAGAATCTAAATTTGAAAAGAAGTATTCAGAACTAAAAAACAAATTGATTGAGAAGTTGTATGTTATTCTTAATGGTAAAACGTGCCAAGGTATTTTTAATGACTTAGGTGAAGAGATTTTACCAAAAGGTAAAAAATATTCTCTAAAAATGCTTAATCAAGTTGAGGAATTCACTCATTTAGTTTCTGGTCAATGGTCAGTTGACAAAAAAACCAACGACTTAGTCATATCATTACTCCACAATTACAAAATAAAAGAAAATGATTTACAAGGTGTTCAAAGAAGAGAAAAGTTTACAATTTCTGTTGGTGACGAACTTCCTGCAGGAATATTAAAACTTGCCAAAGTATACATTGCAAAAAAGAGAAAGCTCAAGGTTGGAGATAAGATGGCTGGTAGACATGGAAACAAAGGAATAGTTGCTAGAATTGTCCGACAAGAAGATATGCCTTTTTTAAAGGATGGAACTCCAGTTGATATTGTTCTAAATCCACTAGGCGTACCCTCTAGGATGAATATAGGTCAAATATATGAGACCGTATTGGGTTGGGCCGGACAAAAGCTTGGAAGAAAATTTTCCACACCAATTTTTGATGGAGCAACCATAGACCAGATTAATGAATTAACCGAAGAAGCAAAACTTCCCAAGTTTGGGCATACTTATTTATATGACGGTGGAACAGGTGAAAGATTTGATCAGCCAGCAACAGTTGGGGTTATTTATATGCTCAAATTAGGCCATATGGTTGACGACAAGATGCATTCAAGATCCATCGGACCCTATTCATTAATTACTCAACAGCCGCTTGGTGGTAAAGCTCAATTTGGAGGTCAAAGATTTGGAGAAATGGAAGTTTGGGCTCTAGAAGCTTATGGAGCCTCCAGTACCCTTCAAGAAATTTTAACTTTAAAATCCGATGATGTTCAGGGTAGAGCAAAAGCATATGAGTCTATCGTTAAAGGTGAAATTATGCCAACACCAGGACTTCCAGAGTCTTTCAATGTATTGATGCACGAATTAAAAGGATTAGGTTTAGATATAAGATTAGAAGAATAAAAAAAACAATTATGTCAAGAAAAATTGAAATTAATAAGTCTAAAAAGTTTTCTAAAATTTCCATTGGTTTAGCCTCTCCTGAAACCATTTTAGCAGCCTCTAGAGGTGAAATTTTAAAGCCAGAAACAATTAATTACAGAACTCATAAACCTGAAAGAGATGGGTTATTTTGCGAACGAATTTTTGGCCCGGTTAAAGACTATGAATGCGCCTGTGGAAAGTATAAAAGAATTAGATACAAAGGAATTATTTGTGATAGATGTGGGGTAGAGGTAACCGAGAAAAAAGTAAGAAGAGACAGGGTTGGCCATATTAACTTAGTAGTCCCAGTGGCACATATATGGTATTTCAGATCACTCCCTAATAAAATTGGCTATTTGCTTGGTTTACCTTCAAAAAAACTTGACATGATTATATACTATGAAAGATATGTGGTAATCCAACCAGGCCAAGCTGTTAACCAAGATGGCAATCCAATTCAAAAAATGGACTTTTTAACTGAGGAAGAGTACATTAATATTCTAGATACTCTTTCAGCTGATAATCAATTTTTAGACGATGATGACCCCAATAAATTTATTGCTAAAATGGGTGCCGAGTGTTTGATTGAGCTATTATCTAGAATAGATTTAAACGAGCTTTCATACGAACTTAGGCATAAAGCTAACACTGAGTCTTCAAAACAGAGAAAAATGGAAGCTTTGAAAAGATTACAGGTTGTTGAGTCTTTCAAAGAGTCAAATTTAAGTAAGGAAAATAAGCCTGAATGGATGATACTTAAAGCAATTCCTGTTATCCCACCTGAGTTAAGACCTTTGGTCCCTCTAGACGGAGGAAGATTTGCCACTTCAGACCTTAATGATTTATATAGACGTGTAATAATTAGAAATAATAGATTGAAAAGGCTTGTAGAAATAAAAGCACCTGAAGTTATTTTAAGAAATGAAAAGAGGATGCTGCAAGAGTCTGTAGACTCATTATTTGATAATACGAGAAAGTCGTCGGCTGTCAAAACAGATGCTAATCGCCCTTTAAAATCCTTATCTGACTCTCTTAAAGGAAAACAGGGTAGATTCAGACAAAATTTACTTGGTAAAAGAGTTGATTATTCCGCAAGGTCAGTTATTGTTGGGGGGCCTGAACTAAAGCTTTATGAATGCGGATTACCAAAGAATATGGCAGCTGAATTATACAAACCATTCATTATAAGAAAGTTAATTGAAAGAGGAATAGTAAAAACAGTAAAGTCAGCAAAAAAAATAATAGATAGAAGAGAACCTTTGGTCTGGGATATTCTAGAAAATGTTTTGAAGGGCCATCCGGTTCTTTTAAATAGAGCGCCAACTTTACACAGATTAGGAATACAAGCCTTTCAACCAAGTTTAATTGAGGGTAAAGCTGTTCAAGTTCATCCTCTAGTTTGTACTGCTTTCAATGCTGATTTTGATGGTGATCAAATGGCAGTCCATTTACCACTAGGACCTGAAGCTATCCTTGAAGCTCAACTTTTAATGTTAGCATCTCATAATATACTTAACCCAGCTAATGGATCACCTATTACTGTTCCATCACAGGATATGGTACTTGGGTTATATTACATGACCAAACATATGAAGTCATCAGATGAAAACAAAGTTAAAGGAGAAGGTTTAATATTTTACTCTGCAGATGAGGTTAATATTGCTTACAATGAGAAAAAAGTCGATTTAAATGCTGGAATAAAAATTAGGACTAAAGTTCTCGATGATTCTAACCAACTAGTCAATCAAATTATTGATACCACTGTTGGACGTGTTTTATTTAATCAGGTAGTTCCTGAAAGAGCCGGTTTTATCAATGAGGTTTTAACAAAGAAATCTTTGAGAGATATAATTGGTAAAATTTTAAAAGTTACAAGTGTTCCCCAGACTGCTGAGTTCCTTGATAAAATAAAGGACATGGGATTCTCATTTGCATTTAAAGGTGGACTTTCCTTCAGTTTAGGTGATATAATTATTCCACCTGAAAAAATTGAAATGATTGACAAGGCAAATGTTGAGGTAGATTCAATTATGTCTAACTACAATATGGGTCTAATAACAAATAACGAGAGGTATAATCAAGTTATTGATGTTTGGACTTCAGCAAATGCTACCCTGACTGAATTAGCAATGAAAAGAATCAGTGATGATCAGCAAGGTTTTAACTCTGTATACATGATGTTAGATTCTGGTGCGAGGGGATCAAAAGAACAGATTAGGCAACTCACGGGAATGAGAGGTCTTATGGCTAAACCAAAAAAAGCTAGTTCAGGAGGTGGTGAAATAATCGAAAACCCAATTTTATCAAACTTTAAAGAAGGTCTTTCAATACTTGAATATTTTATATCAACGCATGGTGCAAGAAAGGGTCTAGCTGATACTGCATTGAAAACAGCTGATGCGGGTTATTTGACTAGAAGACTAGTTGATGTGGCTCAAGATGTCATAGTCAACATTGAAGATTGTAATACTTTACGTGGAATTTCAGTTGAAGCGTTAAAAAAGAATGAAGAAGTTGTTGAGACACTGGGTGAAAGAATTTTGGGAAGAGTTTCACTCCATGATATTTATAATCCAATTACAAATAAAATTATTGTAAAATCTGGAGATGAAATTAATGAAGATAAGGTTGAAAAAATAGAAAGCTTACCGATCGAAAAAGTTGATGTGAGATCCCCACTAACATGTGAGGCCACAAAGGGGATATGTGTCAAGTGTTACGGCAGAAACCTTGCTACCGGAAAAATGGTTCAAATTGGAGAGGCAGTGGGAGTTGTTGCTGCTCAATCAATTGGTGAGCCAGGAACCCAATTAACACTTCGAACTTTCCATGTTGGTGGAATCGCCGGTAACATTTCAGAGGATAATAGTTTAATAGTTAAGTTCGATGGAATCGCTGAAATTGAAGACTTAAAGATTGTAAAAAGTGTTGACCCTGATGGGAAAAAAGTAGATGTTGTTATTTCCAGAACTTGCGAATTAAAAGTTTTAGACGAAACTAGTGGTATTGTATTAAGCTCAAATATAATTCCTTATGGGTCCACTATATCTATTAAAAATGGAAAAAAACTAAAAAAAGGGGAAATTGTCTGCCAATGGGATCCATACAATGGAGTTATTATATCCGAGTTTGGTGGTGTCATTGAATATGAAAATATAGAACAGGGGACAACTTACCAAGTTGAAATCGATGAGCAAACAGGTTTCAAAGAGAAGGTGATTTCTGAGTCAAGAAATAAAAAAATTGTTCCTACACTTTTAATAAACGACAGCAAAGGAAAGAATATTAGAACATACAATTTACCCGTCGGAGCACATTTAATGGTAAATGATGGAGAAAAGGTAAAAGAAGGAAAAATACTTGTTAAGATCCCAAGGAAATCTGCAAAATCAGGCGATATAACAGGTGGGTTGCCTAGAGTAACCGAATTATTCGAAGCCAGAAATCCATCTAACCCTGCTGTCGTTAGTGAAATAGACGGAGTTGTTACTTTTGGTAAAATTAAAAGAGGGAATAGGGAGATTATAGTCGAATCCAAAACTGGTGAAATAAAAAAATATTTGGTCAAACTTTCTAACCAGATTTTAGTCCAGGAGAATGATTTTGTGAAAGCAGGAATGCCACTTTCTGACGGATCCATAACACCCAATGATATTTTGAATATAAAAGGACCATCTGCAGTTCAGCAGTATCTTGTCAATGAAGTTCAAGAAGTTTATAGATTACAAGGGGTTAAAATTAATGATAAGCATTTTGAGGTTTTGATCAGACAAATGATGCAGAAGGTAAAAATTGAGGATTCTGGTGATACAACTTTTTTGGAAGGTCAGTTGATTCACAAGAATGAATTTATTAACGAAAATGACAATCTTTTTAATAAAAAGATTGTTGAATCTGAGGGAAGTTCTGAAAATTTGAAAGTAGGTCAAATTGTAACTGCCAGAGAACTCAGAGATGAAAATTCTCTACTGAAAAGAGAGGATAAAGAATTAGTTATTGCCCGCGATGCCGTCAATGCCACTGCAACTCCAATTTTGCAAGGAATAACCAGAGCATCCCTGCAAACTAAGTCCTTTATTTCAGCTGCATCTTTCCAAGAAACTACAAAAGTTTTAAATGAAGCTGCTGTTAATGGAAAAATAGATTCATTAGAGGGTCTTAAGGAGAATGTCATAGTTGGACATAAAATCCCTGCTGGAACTGGAAATAGAAAATACAATGATTTGATTGTTGGATACACAGATGAATACGAAGAGATGTTAGCCTCTAAAAAACTTAGTTTATAATGGAAAAAAATCAAAAAAAAAATAGTATTAATTTAGAACTTGATGAAAATACATCCCAAGGTATGTATTCTAATTTGGCTTTAATAAACCACTCAGTTTCTGAGTTTGTTGTAGATTTTATTAATATAATGCCTGGGGTACCAAAAGCTAAAGTTAAATCTAGAATTATTTTAACCCCTCAGCATGCAAAACGATTTTCCAAGGCTATGAATGAAAATATTTCTAGGTTTGAAAAATTAAACGGTGAGATAAAGGATTATGACAAACAACAACCTGTTTCTCTAAACTTTGGACCAGTAGGTGAGGCTTAGGTTTAGAATTCTGACTTTTCATGAAATTTTAAATCATTAAAATTTTGCTTTGCTAACTCAAAAGAAAATCTAGAATCGGCAAGGTATACTATCTTATCTGTTTTATCTCTCGCAATATACTTAGCCTTCAATTTCTTAAATTCTCGAAACTGATCTTTATTATTCTTTTTGTTTTCTTCAATCCAAAAAGCTTTATAAATATTTATATTTTCATATGAACACTTGGCTCCATATTCATGTTCAAGACGGTATTGTATAACTTCAAACTGCAATGCACCCACTGTACCAATTATTTTCCTTCCATTCAGCTCGAGTGTAAATAATTGAGCTACACCTTCATCCATAAGTTGATCTATACCTTTAGAAAGCTGCTTAGATTTTAAAGGATCTTCATTAATTATGTATTTAAAATGCTCGGGTGAAAAATTAGGTATTCCAATAAAGTTAATTATTTCGCCCTCACTAAAAGCATCACCAATTTTAAAATTTCCAGAATCGTGAACTCCAATTATATCCCCTGGAAAAGATTCATTAATGATTTCTTTTTTTTCAGCAAAAAAAGTATTTGGACTACTAAATTTATATTTTTTTCCAGATCTAACATGCAAATAAGCTTTGTTTCTAATGAATGATCCTGAAATAATTTTAAT
>MDTD01091347.1_pt1 | contig 20679 bp, 16 predicted proteins | sample 811221 | NCBI WGS metagenome assembly MDTD01 (sample SAMN05326646, study PRJNA326480) | marine metagenome | isolation source: seawater | place: Pacific Ocean: South West | collected 2011
AGATGATCTATCGCCGGAAGAGTTTTACGCTCTGGGCATGGAGCTGCAGGCTGTGGGTAGACTGGAAGAGGCAAGGACTGTCCTGACCAGGGTGGAGGAGTGTAGCGAGGACGAAGATCTGAGCGCCCGAGCAAAAGAGTTCATCCGCACCCAACTACCGAAAAATCCCATCGCCAAAGAAGCCCAGGACAGATGCATAGCTGCTCTCAAGGCCATGGCCAAAGATCAGGCAGGAACGAAAACTTCCCTGATTAATTTGACCATGGAATATCCTGACTTCGAATGGCCGTTTCTATTTCTGGGCAACATATACATGCTCGACGGCAATTTTAAAAAGGCCGAGCGCTTGATCAAAAGGGTGATCACCCAGAATCCGGATCTGGTCAAAGCTAAGCACTTACTGATAAGTGTTTACTTTGTGGAAGGTCGCTATAAAGAAGCGCTCGCTTTCATAGACGAAGCCCTGGATGGCACCAGCAACGACGATGACGGACTGGCCCTCGACCTTCTAAAAGCCCAGTGCCACCTGCAAGATTCGCTCTGATTTTGAGCTTCAACTCAATCAGTGGGGGAATTTTTTCCTTGTATGGAACGGCAGTTCAAAGACCGCGTTGCCTACCGGCACTTTAATGACCACATCACAATCCCTGGGGTTGAGACAGAAAAGCTCTCCGGTTCTCGATTCAAATGGCTCCAGCCAGACAGGCACCACTCCGGGTGCTTGGTAATTACCTTTGACCAGTAGACCGGGCAGCGCCTGTTCCGTAGGGCTGTCTTTGTCCAGGACTCTCTCCCTGGATGGTTGAAGTCCGACCCGTTGCGGCACCGTATGCGACACCGCTTTCCATTTACCGTAAACTCCGAAAACGTTAGGACCGCGGAATAGATCATGACCTTTTGAAGGCACGAAACCACGCACTGTCCTGGTCTTCTGAATATTCGCCAGCCAGGGTCTTGTATGGGTCAGTGACCAGATAGACAGCTCTTTTTGTACCCGGTCTATGGACTCGGGATCTATTAAGGGAATCGTCTGGGGTCTGACGCTTGGGTTCTGGAAGTCCACCTTAACCAGCTCCACCTCTCCAAGATCCAGCTCTCTTTGATGATCCGTGGTATTGGTTACCGTGACAAGAACACCGAGCAACTCCCAGAGGTCTATCACCGTGGCTGCCACCCGGACTCCGTTGGCGCTCATGTAACGGAACGGAAACTCATTATCGATAATCTCTTTAGAGCGAGTGGAGCCCGACTCCCAGACAAAATGCACCTCACCCACCACCGAAGGCGACTTGGTAGGCTGCACGAAATCTTCTCTTATTTTGTAAGACTCTTCATAGAGCTTTATGGCCTCTTGCTTCATGCCGGTCCGATGGTAGAAGAGTGACTGTTCCCTCAAAACATCGGCCAGGTCCAGATTCTTATAACCCGGATGTTCTCTCATGATAGAAAGCACGGGAACGAAAAGCCTTTTGGCATCGGCATACCAACCGTGGCGTGCCATGACAGCCCCCAGGGTCTCCAGGCTCAGCCCGTAAAGCTGGCTCTGGTCGTCACCCACTTTGCGCAGAATATCCACGGCTTTTTCAGCATTCTCCCGCGCTCTCTTCAAATCCCCGAACTGAAGTTCGGTACGAGCTAGTCCATAAAGACATTCTGCCACGTCCTTGGATTCTGCTCCCCGGGCTGAACGTGCCTTGCCCAGGGTGCTTCGATAGACGGAGTTTGCGTCCTTGTATCTGCGCTCAAGTAGATAGAGCTTACCTAAAGCTAATCGGCTATCCACCAGATTGCCTTTATCGACCATGGGACCCTTACAGGTCTTGACCGCAGCCAGTAGAAGCTTCTCGGCATGCCTGAACTTACGCTTGTTCAGCGCCTCCAGACCATTTGAGTAATTTTTATGCCAGATGGAAGATCGGGTGGGCACCACATAACGATGCTGTATGCGTCCTTCTTTTAGAATGCCGCCGTCCGCCGAGCCCTGCGCCTCTCGGGATTTGCCCGGGTCCTTAGCACTCTTGCCGTTACCCGACTCGGGGGAGCCCGTGGGAGAAGACAACACGCTGACTCGCTCGGCATGAAGCGGCAGCGCCCAGAGCGCCAGGCTTGATGCCATTATGGCTGCCAGCTTCTTCATTTATCTCTCCTGCTGTGTGAAGCACTTAACTTACAGAGGGTACTGAAAGATCGAAGCATAGAGCATAGACCCGGTCTTGCGCCTGAAATTGGGTTTATTGAAGAGACTTAAGCTCTCTTTCTGAGCATTTTCAACATCAAAAGCCCCAGGGCAGTCAAAACAAAAGGTAAAGCCGCCACCACTACCAGCACCACGGTGTTGCTCTCGTTTCTGAGCATGCTGTAGGCAGGGTGAGCGGGGTCATAAGCGATCTCGATCTTGGTTCCTTTTTTATATTGTTCCAGAATCTGACCAAGTTTGGGGGGATGAAAACTGCCAAGATCTTCCACCCTCACATATTTCTTCTTATCAACTTCAAATGCGTATTCGATGTACAGGTACTTGTACTCGTCATAACGATTTTCCAGCTTGGTATTGAGCACCACCGCTTCCGTGGTAGGCCAGTTCATCTCTCGATAAATATTAAAAGACCAGACAACACAGGATATGGCGCTCAGAAAAAAGAGCACCATAGAGACAAAGAGCATGAACTTAGTCTGCAATTCCGGTCCCGCCTCCGGATGGTAAGCCGAGTAAATCGCCAGATAAACTTTACCTATTTAATCACAAATAGGAAAGAAAGACTGCCTGGTTTTGGTCCAGGTCAGGCGGGGAGCGGGCTCAAGTCATCGCCCGGGCGATTTCATGCTATGAAACTTCCATCAGGTAATGGAAATTATCAGAGTTAGAATTAGATTTATCAGGGAGTTAAAATGCTGACAAGAAGAAAAGAAGCATATTCGATTATTGCAATCACGCTCTTACTTGTGCTGGGCATTACCTGGATGGAGATCACCCGATATCAGGACGGACTGCATGAGTCCTACCGGGGAGAGCGTTCAGGCTTTAGCACTAGGATTTCGTTGAGATAAAAACACTTATAGTGAGCCCGCCTTGATCTCCTCTTTGAAGAAGGGGAAATCGGTGTATCCTTCTTTGCCGAAGGAATACCAGTCCTTCATCTCGGCATCGGGATTGAGCGGCCAATTGTTTTTGAAGCGCTCTACCAAATCCGGATTGCTTATATAAGGTCGCCCGAAGGCGACAAGATCAGTGTCACCGCTGGATATATCGCGGTCGGCGCTCTCTTTGTCATAGCCACAGTTAGCGATTATGGGACCGTTATATACAGCCCGAAAGTCCTTGAGGGTCATAGGCTCTCCCAGTTCGTGGAAGCCGAAACCAAGTCCATTCATAATATGCAAGTAGGCAAGCTTATACCTATCCAGCTCCCGGGCCACATACAAGAATGTCTCCTGGTAATCTTCAGAACCCATGTCGTTGAAAACTCCGTTGGGAGATAGACGCACGCCCACCTGGGAAGCCGGGAATATCTCCGTCACCGCCTCCACAATCGCTTTTAAAAAGCGGAAGCGATTTTCAAGACTGCCACCATATTGGTCCTGGCGTTTATTAGTTTTTGACTGGAGGAAACAATCTATCAGATAGCCATTGGCTCCATGAATCTCCACTCCGTCAAAACCTGCTTCTTTAGCTCTTCTAGCCGCCTCTCTATAGTCTTCGACGATGGCTTTCACCTCATCTGTTTCTAGAGCGCGTGGTATCTCATAATCCTTTTTACCGACCGGAGTGTGGATATATTCTCCGTTCAATCTTATGGCGGAAGGGGCCACCGGCAAGGAGCCGTCTTCGAAGAAGGTGCTGTGAGAAGCGCGCCCGCAGTGCCAGAGCTGGAGGAAAATCGGTGTTCCATGTTTGTGCACCGCATCCACCACCAGCTTCCATCCTTCCACTTGAGCCTGGTTGTATATGCCCGGCGACTGGTTCCAGCCGATGGCTTGCCTGGAGATAACAGTGGCTTCTGAGATGATCAGACCGGCCGAGGCACGTTGACTGTAGTATTCGGCCATAAGTTCGTTGGCAATTCGCTCTTCGCCGGCTCTTGCCCTGGTCATGGGAGCCATCACCACTCGGTTCTTCAGAGCCCGATCGCCTAGAGGGAAAGATTCAAATAGTTTAGATAAGGACATGGTCGGTAGCCTCTCACTTCAAAGTTGATGCGAATTTCAAGTAGGCTACTATAATAGACCGGTCGTCTAGTTTCTGTCAACCGGGGTCAAAACATTTGCTTACAAAGCTTCGCTAAGAGCTAGCTCGGCAGATGGCAGAACAAACTGAGCCGCCTCGGCGACCATGGCCGAGTCATCCTTTCGGAATCGCTCCAGTCTGTTCAGACATTCCCGGGTCCAGCCCCTGGAGGAAGACGAGAGGGCGCAAAGTGCGGCGAGTCCCACTCTTCGAAGCTCCTCCGATTGATGGTCGGCAAATGCCTCTTCCACCATAATCAAGTTCTCCGAATCCGCTCTTCTACCGGCCAGTTCAATTGCCGAAACCGTCGTCATTAGTGCCATGGCGTGCATGGAGCCATTAGCATGGATCTTTTCTATATAAGAAACCACCTCATCAAAAGGCAGAGTCTGGCAAGCCAAACTCAACTGCCTGGAGATGGAAAGCTTGTCCTCTTCCAGGGCTGCCATGGCCGCTTTCACTGCCGGAAGCAGTCGCTCACCCTGTTGCTTGAACGAACTTATCAACGCTGTAACAAAACATTCGAGCACCCTTCTATTCTTATGGATCTTGGTCACGGCGGCTTCGATACTGTCCGGCTCCCTCACTCCATAGGTGATTAACAAGGCGTGGATTGCCGCCGAGAATTCACTGGCGTTCTTCGAGGTCATGGACTGGAAGAGTCCCTCTTTTAATTTAGAATGCCGATCCGAGACAGGCATGGTGCGACAGCGATTGAGAACCGCTATTCTGACCATGGGCTCTTCAAAGCTCAATAAAGAGGCGAGCAACTCCACCAACCTATCTTCGGCCTTCACCGAGATCCTGGTCGAGGGGATGCGCACCATATGCAGAGCCACACTCCTATCCGACTGGCGGGCGGTGGACTCAAGGATATTCCAGGTCTCATCACGATCGAGGAAATTCCACAAGGCTCTCAATAGCGCGATTTTAACATCCCGGTGCAATTCGGTCTGGTTGATCTCCACCAGGGTGACAAAAGCATTGTCGAAGCGAAGCTCTCCGATTAGACGAACAATCTCCTTGGCCACGGTGATCTGCCTGCGGGGAGCATCGGTGAGTATATCCAGAGCTTCATCCCGCTCCATTTCAAGAAGAGCTTCTCTCAAAACATAGATAGCCGATCTTGCCCTCTCATCGGAGAGGCAGTCTATAAGCTCTTTGACACCGCCGCCGTTGTCCAGACGAGAGAGACAGTAGATAGCTCGATCACGCACCGCTTGTTTATCCGGCTCCTTCAATCGCGCGTATCTCAAGATTGTCTCGATGGAGGCATCGGGTAGAGTGGAGAGACCATCCAGGGCGAGGAAGATATCACCGACACTGTGCTCATCACGGTCGGAAGCAAGGCTCTCAAGGGACTTTTCATAGATTCTGCGTTGCTCCCGGGACCAGCGCTGAAACCCGCCGTCGAAGCGGGGCACCACGCGGGTTTTGCCGGTGCCGAATCTTCCTTTGAAAGCCCTCTGCCCCAGGTATGGTGTCAGTAGATCTTGACGGCAGCTATGAATATATCTCCGTACATTATAATCCTGGAACCAGGTCGGATCTTTTCTAAGTAAGCGAGGAATAAGTTCTTCTAGCTTTCCTTTGCAATGGGCAAAGACAATCCCCAGGGCTTGCTGGCTAACATATACGTTGCTGGCGTTGAGAACAAGCTCTTCTACCATTTCCTCAAGCTCTTTGAACTGGGAGAGCCGTCGATTAAACGTTCCGGCCAGGGAGAGTATGGCTCTCTCCTTCTCCATCTTCTGGAGAGTTCGGAGCACCGGCACGAAATGAGGAGAAAGAGCCTTCACATGGGCGTCATTCAATCTGCTGGTCTGGTCACCCAGCTGCAAATAGTGCCTCTCTTTCAATATCGTGGCAAGCCATTTACCCGCCCAATCAAGATGGAAAGGCACCAATGCCACTATAAGGCTACCAAGATACGCCACTGTCGACGGTGACAGGTCTTTGGCATTCAAAGCACCTCTAATCACCTGCTCCAGACCGGCAAGATGCGACTCTTTCCAGATGCTCGGAGGCAATTCCGCCAGACTGAGAACAAAAGCCATCCTCACCGGATCGGGCTCATTTTTCCTGCTCTCCAGAAATTCCAATAGCTCGCCTGCCGAGTCGCGATCGTACTTAACACTATCCACAAGCGGTCTGACAGCCACAGCCCTGGTCTCCGGCTCCGGGTCGCCGAGATAGCTGGAAAGCTCTTCCCGGCACTGTTTAAATCCGAGAAGTTTGGCGTATGGCAATCGACCCCAGAGCTCTCCTTCTAACGGAGCCATTTTGAGATGGGCGGCTCCTTCCTTCTTTCTTATGGCGGCAGGCATCAGTTCGATCACAGGGCAGGGGATGGCGCCATTGCCGTCCCGCCAGGAGTCCTTAAACTCATGGTAGATTTTTGCCCGAGCCTCAGGAGAGATCTTCTTCATCCACTCTTGAACACCATAGGCACTGATACCACGCGATGACCCGGTCACCATCTTGCGCACCATATCCAGCATCAGCTTCTTATTTAACCGGGGCAGAATAGCCTCCAGGCTCACCGGGATGCTTATATGGGAATCGAGGAAAAGCCTTGATACTTTCTCCGGTCTCGTAAGAATATAATTTTCATAGGCGATATCAGGCAACGCATAGTGGACCGCCATGGAGTCGATAAGGTCAAGACCACTATCGGCAGCCCGGGAAGAGACAATCTGTAGAACAATATTGGCAAGATACAAAATCCTGGGATCGGCAAAATCCAGAGCCGTAACCTTCTCCTTCATCAAAGAGACCGCTAAAGAAGGATGAATCCGGGCAAGTTTGGCCCACTCTAATTCGCCGAATGAAGATTCGCAGATAACCCACTGCTCTCTAATAAACGCCTGGGAAGCAAAAGGAAGCAATTCGGCCACATCCTTTTCCGGGCAGCCGCTTTCTATAAAGGTCTCAATCAGCGGGTCGATGAGAGCAAACCGTCTCTTCTTTCTAAGACCCAACAAAACTTGCTTCTTACCGGAAAGCTCCAGGGTCTGAAAGGTCTCTTTCAGCTCTTCGTCGGTCAGCACCGCAGCCAACATCGACAAGGCCGTGTCCCTAATTATTCGCGAAGAATCCTTCAGGCTGGCTCTCACATGAGCGCCGTTTCCGCTGCCGAAACAGGAGATAAGGGCAAGATATCGCTCCTGGAAGTCTCCTCCCTCCGCCAGGGCGGTAAAGAAGTTGGCTATTGCCGCCCTGTGCTCCGCGGTAAGAGACTCAACCAACTCTACTATTTCAGCGGAATAAATTTCCTTTTCCCTGGAAGCCTGACCGAGAAGAACCAGATGCTTGACCCGCATCCGGTGAGACATGGGCTCAAGTAATTTCAGCGTGCCCCGGGCAAGACTCTCCACCTCGCTCCGCTTGAGCCCCACCGACTTCTTGCCCTTGAAGAGACTGATCAGTTTCTTGAGTTGCTCGGTCATCTTGGAATCATCCTTTCCCAAGCCGACTTCGGCTCCTGGGGAGATCTCTATGGAAAAACAGATTTTATCAGTTTTACAATTTGCTCACCGCCGGACGCCCGAGAACGCAAGGGGTTGAAAAGCACCTAAACTAGATTGAACGTCTCCGAATAATACGGCTCACCGGATCAAATTAGGTATGAAAAAGACAAAATTCAATTATCTGCGTCACTTCACCCTGGGCTTACTTGTAATAAGTTTTGCCCTCACCCTGACTTCCGTGACAATCCCCGAAGTCATTGAGGTGAAAGCCGAAGAAGAAGGGCTTGCCGCCACGCCGGTCAAGCTTGAAATGATGCAACCCCAGATTGACGCCAGCAAAGGAGAAGCCAAACTCTTCGCCGATGTTCAGAAGGATGTCTACAACCCTGAGACGGTGCCGATAACCGTGGATGGATGGAAGATGGACTATAGCGTGGGTCGTCGGCTCTATCAAAGAGGGGATTTTAAAAGGGCGGCCATGGCATTTAAGACAGCCTTACTTGAGCTGGACGGACTGCCCGATTCTGACTCCCGGGTGCAGATCACCAAAAAAGCCATGGCCCTGGCCAACGGTCTGACCACCGAAAGTGGCAGGCTCGGTTACCAGACCAATAACAAGAATCCGAAAGCTCTGACAGGAAGAGTAACCAAAGTTTTTCCACCCTCTCTGGCCTGGTTGGCAGGGCTGAAAGCCGGCGATACGGTCTTGAAAGCCAATGTAGATAAAGGCGCTTACCGACTGACCATAAGAAGAGCAGGTAAGCTAAAGGTGCTGCGCCTCAACTCGGAGCGACCGGAGTTAGCCCCCCGGGAGAACTTGAAAGCCCGGGCCAGAAGAGACTCTCTTCAAGCCAAAGCGGTCAAATCAAAAGCATTTCCAAGATCGGAAAAAATCCTGGCCGATTATGATTGTTGTTTGCTGGTAGATTGCTCGGGCAGCATGATGAGCCCGATGGCACCAGGCACCGGATATGAGGACTACACCAGGTGGAAGTGGTGCGGCGAACAGAGTTATGACTTCATGTCCAATGCCAATCAGTACTTCCCCCGGGGGATTTCGGTGATACCATTCAACCATCAGTTTTCTGTTCGAGACAATGTCAAACTGAATGACATCTCAGACCTATACGACACGGTCAAACCCTTCGGTCAGACAAAAATAGAAAAACCACTGAGCTATGTTCTCTCCCGCTATTTTGCTAAAAGAAGAAGCGGATACACGAAGCCACTTTCGATCACGGTGCTCACCGACGGCATCGCCAATCTCCAGAATATAGGCGACGTGATCATCGCCGCCACCCAGGAGATGAAGGAGAAGCGAGAGATAGTGATTACCTTTCTGGAAGTGGACGAAGCCTATAAAGGCGAAGAGATCCTGGACTCCCTGGACAATCGCCTGGTGGATGCCGGTGCCAGGTACGATATCGTCCATGTCATCGGTTTCCAGAACCTTCTGGCCATGGGTCTCAAAAGAGCCATAGTCTCAACTTTGATATCGGCCCAGAATTAAAAGCTGGGAAGCTAGGGTCTAAAGGACTTGAGAAAACGATTTATCTCAGGGTCGCTGGTGTTCTGGGTGGTGGCTTCCACATAGTAGAGACCTTGCTTGTTTATATAGAAGCGGTTGAGCACCTGGGCTTTGCCGACCTGGGTGTTGTACTGCTTACCCACCCCGGTGGCAAGCTTGAGATTGCCGCCGAATTGATAATTGGTGGAGAAGCCCAATTTCTTGAAGGAGAGCTTGTTGCCTGCCAACACTCGCAGGGCAAAATTGTCCAGCACTTTATCGTCGCTGAGACCCTGGGATTGATCTTTTTGAAAATCACGCTTGACTATGCCCACCTTCATGGAAGTCTTTCTGGCTGGATTGTTGTGGGCGTATACCACCATGCCGTTCTGGGGATCTTGATTCATTTTGATCGGCTTCGGCATCTCAAACCGAACCGTGGCGCCATCGATGGACATGGTCTGCCAGCCGCCTGCCCCCGTGGGAGCATTCGCAGCTTGCTGGGCATTTGCCGGCCCGGCAATAGAGAACATCCCGAACACCGAGAGAACCGCCAGGGTAGATTTCAAAAAGGTCATTACGCTAATCCTTTGATTGTCCGTTTATTGTCTATGAACGTCTGATTATCGACTAAATATCGACTATTTGCTGTCAAAACATATCCGCTTCTGAATTTGCATCCTACACGGAATCGACTCGCAAATCAAAGGAGGGGAAATTTCAGCCCCAATTACCGGTAAGGAGAAAGGTGAGAGGCAGAAGCACGGCTATGGCCAGGGTGGTCAGAATTGAAAACATAGTGGCTACCATGAACAAGCGCCCGCCGAATACGCCGGCTTTGTCGCCGGCCAGACAGCGAACCAGGATGTGCAGCCCCCAGACCGTGGTGTAGAAGATGTTGACTGAGACAAAATAGCTAAAAGCCCCGAAAAGAAGAAAATCCGCCGGAGCATGATTGAGTACGGAAAGGGCTATGAGGACAACTAAGCCGCATAATCCCACGAGAAGATTATAGACCGGTCTTCTCAGCTCCCACCAGAGAATGATGGAGAGCAGGCTCTGGGTATCGGGCAGTTCGCCTTTAGAAGAGATTGCCACCGCGCTTCCACTAAGAGAAGCGTTAGTTTTCTCGCCGCCATAGAGATCAAGCATACTTTCCAGCTCGTCTACGCTGGCCGAGTCCAACATGGCAAGGAACTCATCGCCGGGCAGGTCGAAGAACCCTTCTTTCAGGGTTAGCTTCTTCTCTAATACATCTTTTTTGCACTCCTTCTGTTTGATATTTTTGATTTCTCGTTCACGAAAAGAATTGTCTCTGGTCATAACAAGGAAGCTCCAGGGAGATTGACGGCCGATTTAAGTCGCCCTGCGGCAACTCTTCCCAGGCTAGCTTGCCCTGTCAAAGTACGCATCTGTCATTTGACCGATATCAGACCAATTCGTAACAAAGGACAGTAGCCGATCAGATCCAACCTAGTAAATATAAGAGTTCCTGGAAAGAAGGTTCAAGAAAAGTGTCACCGGACAGGATGGCAGACCCAGGGGGCGCCCTTTGCCATCAAGGGCGACTACCCTCACCTGGGTATAGCTCCCCTCTTTCAAAAAATCGAGTGGAATCTCTGACTCGCCCGAGAGAGCATCTATTCTTCTGGAGGCAAGTATCTCGACCGCACCGGTCTGCTCATCGAAAAAACAATTAGGTGAGGCCACCTCCAGGCGGATATGATCGGCACCATCTATAGAGTCGGCGTCATATCTCAATCGCAATCTCTCTTTCTTGTCTCTGACTACGAACTCACCGGTTCCTCGCTCTATCAAATCAGAATCGGCCAATTCAATATGGGGCATTACTAGATCTGTCTTTATCAACTCAGGTGAGGTGATGGTGAGCCTTGAGCTATCCCCGGGGTAAAGCTCAAGGTCTCTTATCTGGCCGGCTTCATACCACCGCCAGCTCTGGCAAAGGGGAATATGAACAAGGTGTTTAAGATTGTTGGAGACCGCTCCGGCAAACCGATTCTCCTTATAGCCGTTCCAAGATACCGTCAACGGTGTCACCGGCCGGGTCAAATCACTCTGCTTAGCTTCGACGGTCATCCGTAAAACACCGTAGTCAAAAGGACTTACTGTAAGTCCAGCGAATTTCAAATAAGGACCTCTATGAAATTTGTCCAGCACCAGGGAGTGCTCAGACTTCGTCAAATTATGATCGTGCTCTGAGACATATTTGAGAGATACATTTTCAAAACTGTTTAAAGACAGAGAGTAGCCGGAGTTTGACGGAGAGACTCCTTCATCTCTATCAATATAAGAGACTATAACCCTATCTTTCACTCGCCGGAAAAATCCTTGATCACAGAAGTAGACCCCGCTCAGTTTCTCCGGGCGCGATAGAATTTTTTTGAGACGACCAGAGCTGATGCCGCTCTCCGAACCGAAAACAAATGGCTTGAAAGTAATAAACCGCTCCGACAGATCTTTCTCTACCAGGGGCGGCGAGAGAAGATGATGGAAAGTGGAGCCGTTTAAGATCACGAAAGCACCATGTAGATCTCCTGGAATGCCGATCAAAGCCGCTCTCTGACTCTCCGGCATCCGCGCCGCAAGCTCCAGGCACTGCTGTCTAACGACTTTTACCGCGTCTCCACCTTTGACCCAGTGGGCGTTGGTCAAAACGGTAGCCCGGCCCCAGAAGAGAAGAAGGGTGACCAGAGTGACTGCAGATAGAACAGTGTCCGCGGAAGAAAACACCCCGGGCTTTTGATCTCTCTTCCCATCGGTGGGACTGGCACCATCCGGTTCATAGAATAGAACCGCTGCCAGTATCATGAAAAATGGCATGGTAAAGAAGAAAAACACCCGGCTTCCATGCAAATAAGGGTCGATATTGAAAAATCCTGACAATGGAACAAGGCTTAGAAAGAGCCAACTTAAAAGAAAAAGCATTCTGCCTGCTGGCAGTTCTCGTCTCAACAATCGAAGTAAAAGAAGAAAAACCAGATAAGAGAAAGCGGCAAGAGTAGCATAGTAAGGAAGAAGAGAGACTCCCAGGGCATAGACGTTAAAAGGGAAAATAATCCGGCTCCAGATGCCCAGATCAAGCCATTTCCAGAGCGCATACTGGGAGACACCGGCACCGAATGTTCCACCATAGCCCCCGACAATAGTTCCAAAACAAAGATATCGGTAGATAAGATAAAGCAGCGCCAGCAGTATGTAAGGTCCGGAATCTTTGAGCGCCCTCAAAAGACGAGAGGCTAAAGCATCATCTTGCCTTTCGCCCAGAAACAGACTGGCTGAAAAGATCACTGCAGGCAAAATCACCGCCGTCTCTTTGGAGCCCATGGCTAAAATTCCCAAAAGCAAAGAGAGAACAAGGTGGTGTCTCTTGCCGGTCTTCTTGAATCTTAGAAATAGCAAAAGGGCAGGCAAGAAAAATGCCCCGGCCAGGAGGTCGGCCCGTCCGGATATCCAGGCAGTGTCTTCACAATGCAGGGGGGTCGTCGCAAATAAAAGAGCTGCCGCCAGGGGCACTAAATTCGATGCCGAAGCTCTCGTAAAAAATTTCCCGGATCCCTCTCGACCAGGGAAAATCTTCTTTGCCAGAATAAACACACAGACACAGTTGAAACAATACAACAGTATATTGGTCAGATGATAGCCCCAGGGGTTTACTTTCCAGAGATGGAAATCCCCCAGAAAGCTTAAGCCCAGGATCGGTCTTAAAAACTGCGCCCCCGGGATCTGTAAATAGTTGCCGGTGAAACTGGAGAAGAAAAGATCCCCTCGACCGCTAAAAATAGAATAGGCATGATGGACTTGCCAGAGATCATCTGCCTGGAAATATCCGCCCAGACTGTTTTGATATAAGAAGAGCGAAAACAAAAAGACAATAGCGCAAAGAAGACAGGAAGATAGCCTGGTAAAGTTGAAAGACTTCGGATTGGACTTGTCGGTCAAGGGCACCACCTCCGAAACAAATAGACCAGGGTAGTTTCGCCTTCTCTACCGACCTTTTGAATTCCGACCACTGCTTGCCGACTCTCTTCTTTGAACTCCGGTGGTCTTGTCTTTATCAGTACCGACATTTAGAAGGGCGCTAAAATCACCGCAGCCGCCGCACTTTCTTTTGGGGTCGATGGCGATTACGGTGCGAAATTCTTTCTGAGCTTCCGGCACCCGCCCCTGGGAGAAATAAATAGCTCCCAGAACATTGTGTGCCAGGGGACTCTTAGGCGCTTGCTTCACCGCCAATTCAGCCTCCTTGAGCGCTTCGGGAACAGCTTTCTTATTGCCGAATCTGGTTTGAAAGATTATCCAGGCAAGGCTGGCCCTGGCTTCTCCATCCTCAGGATTCTTCTTTAGATACTGGACAAAGAGTGGATGGGCCTTATCATTTTGATTCTTACGAAAGTACTCGCCCGCCTGCTTCAGAAGCGGATCTTTACTTAGCTTTCCTTTTGCCCAAACGGAGAGTTCACCGGAAAACGCGATGGAAAGCGCGCAAGCCAGCATGATACTGACGGAAAGTAAAGAATTCAACCTGGTGGTAAAAGAGGACATGAACCGACCACATGCTCTAAAAAAAAAGACTTTTCTATAATACAAGATTATGCTTCTTCGTGGATCTTTGCCCCTCAACGGAAGTTGTTGATCAAGACCAGGGGCAGCTCTTTTCTAAATCTGACCATATCCGCCGAAGAGATCCCGGGCGGTCCCGGTAAACTGATATGTCTCAATGACTTCAAAGTTTTTAGAGTGGGAAGGGATCTAATAGTGATACCGGTTCCGGATAGATCGATCTCTTTCAGATTCGCGTTCTTAAACACCTTCAGATCATCGTCATCCATGGCGATGCCCATGAAATCTATCCGGTTAAGACTCTTCAGGCGAGCCAATCGCTTCAGATTCTCTCTTTTGATTCCACACAGAGTGAGGTTCAGATATTCAAGCTTGTTCAAGGAAGCAAGCCGGTCTATGGTGCTGCCTTCAAAGTTATCACAACGCCTGAAACTCAATTTCTTGAGACCGGGGAATTTGATAATGGTGTCGATCCAAACATCGGTGACCGGAAGCTCCCCGAGATCAAGCTCCTCAAGACCTTCTAGCGTCGTCAACTTATTCAGACCGTCTTTCGTAAGTCCGATAGATCGATTCAGACTCAACACTTTCAAAGTCTTGATCTTAGAAATATTCTCCAAGGTCGTCTCGGACAATACCGACTGCTTCAAGTCCAAGCCGAGAAGAGGCAGATCAGCGAGCACTGCGGTACCGGGACCAGCCATATCATCTGCCACCAGTTTTAAATGGGTAATGTCCTTTCTGCCTTTGAAGACTTTCAAATTCTTGTCGCTGGCCACTCCGTATAAGGTTATCCATACCTGACCGTCGATTACCTCCTTCTTAACCGTAGGTTCAAAGTCTTCCGCCTCCACAGCCGATACTTTCTGCTTGATGGGCGCCATCTTATTTGATACCAGATGTTCTCTATCTTCAAAGAAAAGATAACGAAAAACAAGAAGCGCTCCGATCAATAAAACAAGGAAGATGGAGAGCTCCAGGGGCCAGCGTGCCCCTTTTTGTTGGAAAGGCAATTCTCCGGAAAGCTCATCATCCTCTTCCAGCTCATCAGACTCTTCCTCAAAAAGTTCATACAGACCGGGAAGTTGATCCAGAGCGTTCATCAATTCTGAGACCGACTCATAGCGTTTGCCTCTATCCATCTGAACACAGCGAGAGACAAGCTCTTCAAGTTCATTCAAGAAGGGTTTATCGGACAGTTCTTTTATTGATGGAGCCTCTTGTTCAGTGCGCAAAAGCATGGTCTCAAAAGCACTATCTCCCTGGAAAGGAAGCCTGCGAGTCAAAAGCTCAAAGAAGAGGCAACCAAGGGAATAGATGTCCGAGCGCACGTCGGCTTCCCGACCGTTAACACATTCCGGGCTCATGTAAGACGGAGAGCCCAGGGTGGTTCCGGTGCGGGTCAACTCCTGGTCATCGCTTTTCACTTTGGCAAGACCGAAGTCACAGAGTTTAGCCAGGGGTTCTTGATTGCGTCCCCGGCAGATCATCACATTGGAGGGCTTGATGTCCCGGTGCAACACATCCTGACCATGGGCATAGGCAAGCCCGGAGGAGATCTGTCGAAAAACATCCAGGGTCTCGTCCTCACCCAGAGCACTCTCTTCCCCCTGGTAGATAAGATCCTCGAGGCTGTCCCCTTCCAAAAACTCCATCACCAAAAAAGCACGCCCCTCGGACTCACCAAAATCAAGAATTTTGATGATATTAGGATGATCCAACTTGGCGGTGGCCTTGGCCTCTTGATGAAATCGCATCATCTCCTGATGGGAAGAGTCACCAATTAAAACCTTGACCGCGACTATATTGTCCATAACCGGATCATGGCAACGATAAACAGCACCGACTCCGCCCTGACCGATTTGCTCCAGGCAGATATAACGATCACCGATGCTTGCGTTTTCTTCTATCAAAAGAACTACTTTAGTAATTGGTCTCGGTTATTATATGCCACCGCAGAAGCTCTAGTCCAGGCGAGAAACGGCTCTCACAACTCGATTAAAACACGGAAAACAATTGCCGGGATTAAGTCTTCGGTGGATCTGAAGCTTTATAGAATCAAGAACATTTTGTACTATATAAATAACCCCGAAAGTAGATCAGAAAATGAATCTCGATTCTTCCGATGATATGGCCGGCTCTGAACATGTAGAACCATCCATCCCCGATGAATACGCCGGCAAGGTGCTCGGGGGAAGATATAAAATCGAAAAGACGATCAGGAATTCCAGACATAACGCGGTCTACAAAGCCCGACATCTGATGTTGGATAAACCGGTGGCCATAAAAGTCTTGTTCTTAAAATTGCGGGACAACGAGAACATGTTTCTGCGTTTCAAAAGAGAAGCCAAACTAGCCGCTGAACTCAGTCACGTTAATATCTGCGCCATGCAGGATTATTGGATAAGCGAAGAAGGTTTTCCGTTTATAGTCACCGAATATATCGGTGGTCAGAGGGTCATAGATCTAATAAAAGCCGGAAATGGCCGGATAGATACTAATACTGCTTGCGCCATCATTCTCCAGCTATGCCGCGCCCTCACCCATGCCCATGCCATAGGCATAATCCACAGGGATATATCGCCGCAAAATATCATGCTGGATGGAGCCACGGTCAAATTAATCGACTTCGGTATGGCCAAAAGTCTCTATGACACCGAAAGTAATTTGAGCATGGAGAACACTATATATGGTACTCCCACTTTCATGAGCCCGGAACAATGCTTGCGAAAAGATCTGGATCATCGCTCCGACATTTACTCACTTGGCTGCGTCTTCTTTATGATGCTGACCGGCATTCCACCTTTTCGGGAGAAAGGTTTAGTGGATCTTGTCCGCGCCCACGTCTCTAAAGAACCGCCCCTCGATACTCCCGGCATAGACCCGGCGCTATTGCCTATTCTGGAGAAGATGCTGGCAAAAAATCCTGATGATCGCTTCTTCAGCGCCAGCAAATTGCAGGCCGAGCTGGAGGGTCTGGGATATAAAGCACAAATCTAAGATTTGGTTCTCCGGACCGTGTTCGTCAAAGTCGAATGCACAGGCAAAGTCAGGTCAACAGCAGAATCGAAAAAGCATCGACACCGTTGGCAGTACCAGAGTCAGCACTTAATAGGAGCCGAGCCGATTTCCCAGATCGACAATCTGAGGTCTCAGCCGGAAGCCTTAAGCTCTATGTCCTAATCTAAAGGCTTCAATTTTTAATTCCTTATCTTTCGTACTCAGATAGTGCCGCCAATCTGGTATGACTCAACTGAGCCCAGGTTGGCTGCCTTTTCGTGCTTTTAGGTTTGTACTCCTGACCCAGATCCTTGACTTTGCAATCGGGTACTGGCTTAGGCGGAGACTTGGTCCGGCACTCACCGGATTCAGGTAATTTCAAAGCCTTCAGTTTTGTAGAAGTTATACGAGCACACTCAATATTGGACTCGCTGCGCTTCTCCACTTTGCCAGCCAGCATCATAAGGAAAAGGTTTATCCTTTCAATTTTTTCTTTCAGTTTATCGTCCATTTTTAGCATTGCCATACTCCTGTCCGAAAATTGACCATACAACCAGCATAGGTCAAGGACGGCGGCGGGCAATCACCTGAATCTACTATTTCCAGAGATGAGGCGACCGGAGAGTGTTACCCCGATCACCCGAAAGCGTGTCATCCCGTGGTAGGTCTTAGAGACGCACTATCTCTACCGAACAGCCGGCATGGTTGACCACAGCGTCGGAGACACTGCCCATGAGCGCCTGGTCAAAGGCGCCACGACCGTGGGAGCCCATAATTACCAGCTCAGGAGGATGCTCCTCCAGGTACTTAAGAATCTCATCCCTGGCATTGCCAAGGACAACCACAAGTTTAGTCTCAGACTTAACGGAAAGCTTGTCTTCTATCCTGGCCTTAGCCGACTCCAACAGATGCACCGCTTCTTCTTTAAGCTTCTTCTTGCGGTCTTCCAGCTGGAATCTCTGGGAGTCGGGAGCATCCGGCGCTTCCGGCAGAGGAAAGACCACAGACATTAGAGTAAAGCGAACATTTTCAGGCCAGCTATAGCTGAGCAAGCGCTCCAGGCTATGGAGAGAGAATTTGGAGTCATCCATGGGCAAGAAAACATCGAAATAGCCAGACTCCGAAGCGTTCTCGGCAGGTCTTACTATGCGCACCGTCCGACCGGAGTGGTAGAGAACCGCCGTGGAGACGCTGCCTAAAAGCAATCTCTTAAGACCGGTCCGCCCGTGGGAGCCCAGAAGAATCAAATCCGCCCCCCAGTCCCTGGCTTCATCCACCACCTGGGTCTTAACATAGCCGTCCAGCACCCTGTAACTCACGTTCAGCTGGGGAAATGTCTTCATCAGACGGGCGGTCTCAGATTCCAGCAGCTGCCTGGCCGAGTCAATCTCCTTCTTCTTAAGACCTTCCAGAGCCGGAAGCGGCTCAAAAAAATCAACAACGGAGATAAGCTTGAACTGGTCTTCGGAAGACCATTTGCATTTCAGGCAATGATCAATCACAGCCCTGGAGCAGTCGGATCCGTCGAGCGCCGCCAATATTTTCATAGGATGACCATACCTTTTCATTTAGAGTCACCACCGGATACTAGCATTCCTGCTCCGCCGGCAAATCGGCCAGAAGATGTAATCAAAACAGATTAAATTTCGGCGCCGGGGCAAGACCGACGAAACAAAGCATCTTCGACAACGTCTTGATATCCATATGGCACTTAAAAGTGCCGGCAGGGGAAGCTTTGCCGGCTAGCCTCTGGCGTGTTTAATGAGAGGGTGGAGAGATGAAACAAGTAAAACTAGTGGAGTACAAAAAGCTGGCCAGGGAGTCGACTTCATTAAATGAACTCTTCTCTCTCTTCGACCAAGTTTCTAACTACTACGAGCTTGGGTATATAGATGAAGATGAGCTTGATGAGATAAAGGGAGTAATCTGGCCCAGTATCAGATCGCTTTCAGCGCTGAAGAAGCGTATCAATCAAGCCATGCAGCCAGGTTAAATGCGGGCTCGATCCTATTAATGTGAGCATCACTGGATTGGCTTGAATGTCCCGGTGAATTCGCAGGTTTATTGCCTGCCGGGCCCTATATTTAAGACCTGAGAGAACAGGACTAATCCTGTTCTCTTTTGCGCTTATATTTGGGGTTATACAGGAATCTCAGATGACCACCGAAAGCGAACGCGAGCTACTGGCTTACGATCTCAGCAAAATAGACTGCCTGGCCCAGCTGAAAGCCTGGCAGGCGCCCTGGAACAAATGCTGGACCGAGATAAGCGCCCTGGAAGAACGCTGGCCTATCGAAGAGATAGAGCAGATGGTGGATGAGAGGGCCCGTCACCCGGACTACCATCAAAACAAAAGAATCCCCTATCCAGAAAACGGCTGGATAGAAGACATGCTCCGGGCAACCCAGCCGGGCATCTTAGAGCTTCAAGTGATATCCCTTATCCTGGCGAATCTTGGACGAACCATGAGCCACGATATTAAGTCTATGTTCGGCAACCTGACTGAAACCGAATTGATAGAGAGGGAAGAGGGGCTGGCAATTCTCAAAGCTTCCATAGAAGCCTATTCTAATTATCGACCCAAAAACGACCGAGACCCCGAGGGTGAAAGACTCCTGGAAAACACCAGAAGACTGAGCCTTAAGACCCTGGAGATGGCCCTTGCCAGCCTTCTCTACTGTGGTGACGATTCTCCGGAGCAGATTGCACAGCAAGACCTCCAGAACTTCTCTTCAGAATCCCTGGCTATCCGAATCAAAGAGTTGATAGACCACGCCCAGGAAACTGCCCAGTATATGAAAACAGAATCGGCTTTCGGTTCGGACTCGCCGGATCCGATAGAAGAGGACAATGACGCATACTCCCCACTACCGGATCCAGCCACCAGAAATGATACCAATCCCAAGCACTTGCTCCACGAAGCCTGCGAGACTCTCCTTAGAAAAGATGGAGAGCAAGAGATTGCCGCCGCCAGGGTAGAAAGAGCTTTCCGACTTCTTCCTCCTTTTTTACATCCCGATACCATGGATCTTTTGCCGGAGCAGCTAAAGAGAGCAGCAAGAGAATACAAAGATACTGAATATATAGACGACAGTATTCTTACCCTCTCATTTCTTGCTGAAAGTTTGAGCACCATAGAAGAGTATGAACTGGCAAGACAGGTGATTCTCCTGGAGCTTGCCCTCATGGAATTAGACAGCAAAAGAGTAGGTGGCTATGAAAAAGACACCGACGAGCTCTTCTGTCTCAAGCCGCTCGGCTATTGCCTCATGGCCCTGAAGCGTTATGAAGACGCAGTCTCTGTCCTGGAAAGATCCGTCACTATCTGCCAGGCTTGTATAAAGACCCGGGATATAACCGGAAGAGCCCTGGACCCCTATCATCTCCTGGCCGAAAAGCTCAAACTCTGGATTTGCCTCAAATTCATGGATCAGGAGTCAAAAGCAATGGGGTTATGGAAAGAGATTAGAGCCCTGGATAATTTCAGTATCGATATTGACGGATTTTTCGAATACGCCCTTCACCAGGGACAGTTTGAGGAACTCAGCCTGCTCCTGGAACAAATTCTTGAAGTCTCCGGAGAAAATACCCCGGAGACAGAAGAAGCCTTTGAGCTTAAAAGGTGGATAAGGGAGAAGATTCAAAAGGACAATTCTGATTCCAATACCGGTAGCCGGCCGGAACCAATAAGCATGGTAGAAAAATATGTAATCTATCTCGAAGCCAGGGGAAAGAAAGAGATTTTGGACCTTTTGAAAGACAAAAAGCCCTGGACATCTGAGCTGTAATGAGAAAAGAAACGAATCTAATATTCCTCAGCCTTATCTTTGCGACAGCGCTATCTTCGCCCGGAGAAGCACTGGCCCAGGGTCAAATCTACCGGGATGGCAGCACCT
>MDTD01196559.1_pt1 | contig 20663 bp, 8 predicted proteins | sample 811221 | NCBI WGS metagenome assembly MDTD01 (sample SAMN05326646, study PRJNA326480) | marine metagenome | isolation source: seawater | place: Pacific Ocean: South West | collected 2011
GGTCAACAGGTCCTTCTCCATATGTGCAGACCGCCAGTTTTGTTAATTTTCCAGGACTATTCACCTACGATCAAGGTGTGAAGTTTCCTATTGGCGATGTTGCCTTGTGGAACGGTTTAATTGGATCTGCTGGTTCTAAGTCCTTCACGTTTGCAGCTTGGATTAGACCCAATAATCATGATTTTAGTGCGGACGGTCGCATTTTCAGTTTTGGTAATGATGACCTTACACTTTTTATCAATACTGACAGTGCTAATAAAGGAAATATAGCTTTGCAATATTTTAGCTCAACAAGTGGTGGCGGGGCCGAGGTAGTTCAAGCACGGACCCCAGTAGGCTCTCTTAGGGGGGAATTCTCATCATTTAAAAATCGATGGATTCATGTGGCAGTCACCGCCAATTTACAAGGAACTGACATACGTCCAACAAATATTTTAAACAGTTCCACAGATAGTATTTTTGGAGGCCAAAGAGTCAAATTCTATATAAATGGTGAAAAACAAACAACCATAGATGCTAGCACAGGCTCTATTAATACTGCCGGCGAATTCTTCGGAATTATTCAGGATCTAGGGTGCTTTATTGCAAACAATTCAGCTGGTAATGGGGCATTTGGTGGTAATATAGCTGATGCAGCAGTTTGGAGTGTTCCGTTGGCCGAAGAAGATATCAAAGCTATTTTTAATGCATCATTAACTGAAATTCCAGCTTGGAGTGAGCAAAGAAATACTGGTTCAATTTATTCACAAAATTACGGGGTTCCACCTAACCTTTTTGGGGCCGGCCCGGGTAGTACATATGATCAGTGTGCTTCACTTCATAAAATTCATAGAAATACGAAAAGAAGAGTTATTAATGAGCCCGTAACCGTTCATAATCAACATAAGAATGCTATTTGGCATGCTAATGCATACAGGCTAGAAAACAATGGTGCATCCGGCGCTACCCCGAATAGCTCTTCTTTGGCAAGAGATCAATTTATTGTTGATGATAGCTTTTCAAAAAGAATGGTTTTCTCATTTTGGCTTAAAGATCGAATTAAAGATGGTAGTTCTGGAGATCATACAAGAAATCTCATTGCATTAAATGCACCAATGACAGGAGCATATACTGACGGCTTTAGCGCCAAACAAATATTTGCTATTCAAGTTGAAGCTAAATCCGCTGGCCCTCGCAGAATGTCGTTTAGATTTGCTTCTGGAGAAAATCAAGCCAACGCGTCAAATATGAAAAAATGGTATACTTCAGACTCTGTTGTTCCGGCTGATGGCACGTGGAATCATTTTGTTATCGCAACTGATGGTTGGGCCGGCCCGGGCCCTAGAGTTTGGGTTAATGGCGTTTCAGCATCTATTCAAGATAGTGTTGCTGGTTCTTCACTTGGAACATTTAAGGATCGATTCAACACGGTTGGCGGGGGTAAATTTTTAATATTTGGCGAAGCTTACGGTGGTAATAATCACAGCAGCTACATCACGAATGATGGTGATATTTATATTGACGAAGTGGCTATGTGGCAAGGAACAAGCACCGCCTCGCTTACAACTGCTGGTCAAATTGCAGAAATTTATAACAGTGGTCAATATAAAAACTTAAATTCAATTTCTCTCGGTACGCCTAATTTTTGGTATAGAATGGGAGATGATTTAGCTGATTTACAATCTGGATCAGTTACAAATGGTTCAATTTTTCAAGATTCCTCTGGAAACAGTCAGCATTTAGTAGCCCATATTGATGGTCGTTCTGCGGGTAGAATATTAGCTGTTACTGCGAGCACTTTTGGTACAAGCTTTTCGACAACAACATCTAGGGACAATTTCAAAACTGTCCGAGAATATGATAACTATTATGTGCAACATCAAATTCCAAGGAGCGATGCGCAATATGCTTGGATTACATCTTCATTTTCTGGTTCTGAGACCGATGAAATTAAAGTGGGGTATGCACCCTACGATACTTGGGAAGATGGCCTAGACAACAACGGAAACAGCCCCTACAATACACTTGTAAGTTCTTCGCTTGTAAATGAATATTTTGAATCTAATAACAGAATTGTTTCACATTATACCAATATTTATGCCATACGAAACAAAGCACCAGCAGTATTAAGAAATATTTTACCTTTTGGCATTTCGGTTCCACCTAATAGAAGACCAGATACTTATTCGTTGATAAATATTAAAAAACGTCTTCCTCCATATTTGATCTCTGATGTATTTGGAACACAAATATTTTTAAATACTGTTAGTCCAGCAAGACAACTTAAGCCAAACCAGCCGGTATTACCGACAACGCAACTTGCGTTCGAGCCATTTGGTCTTTCTGCAAGCTTTGATTCTTTTGAATACTTTGCTGGCTATAGTGCTCGATTCGGTGATTACGGAGGCCTGCCAACCCCACTTGTGCTTGGTCAAGAAGGCGGTGCAATCAATACATACGAACAAAAATTTAGAACTGGCCCAAGCGCTTCTGTGATGTTAAACCCAATGGTAGACAGGTTTAATTTATATTTAACAAGATTAAACGGCCCTTATGGTGGTGCTAATTTTAAATTTATTAGAAATCAAGATAACAAAACTTTACAAAATAGTAGATTTTATAATCTCTACACTGCCATTGGCTCACCTGATTCGTTAGAATCGTCAGCTTCTATATTTGCAAGAAGAAGTCCAAATGTTTTAATGTTCGATCGTGTAAGCCCTGTCACATCAAAATATGGCACGCTAGTTTATGGCTTTGGCACCACTAGAACTTTTAAAAATAGATTTAATCAAGATGTTGAAGTCGAAGGCACTGCTTATTATAGAGCTTCTTTTGCTAATCAAAAATCTTATTTTAATAATGAAAAATTAAATATGTTTTTAGGATTAGATGATAGAGATAATTTAACTTTCTATGATAAATTTAAGAATTTGTATTTAGATGGCGCTCTTGAGGGAGATTTAAGCCCAATTGAAAGAATGGAATTTGTAACTTACAACGAAACAATTTATCCTGCTGCATTTAATATGTATTCTAGATTCAATAGGCAAAGAGTGAACTTTGATATGAATAATTGGAACAGTTCTTACTCAAACAGAATTTTAACATCTTCTTACATCAACCAATTCACGCCGCTCAGGGCCCTCGCTCCATCCCGCAATAAGGGACTTAACAGAAATACTGTGGTTATACCTTCAATTGCTCCACTAGGTTCACGATCTGGATCGGTAAAAATATTAGAGGTGCCGGCTAGTAAGTGGCCCATGGACACTATGGGTTCGTACCTTAGTAATTCTACAGGCGACATGTGTCTTGTTAATAACAGATCGGCGTTCATCGGCGCCGCCGGTGCTTCGAGTGAACCTTGGAACCCGGGTGGAAAATCAAAATTAATTGATAATCCGGCCGGCGAACTGCTTAATAATTATTCTCACTGGCATGGTGGCACTCTTACAAACGCTGACCAGTATTACACACACAATACAATCAACGCGATAATCATCTTCACCGGCGGAAGCGCTGTGACTGGATCAGAATGGAACCTTGAGCGACAAATTAACGCTAGTTTCAGATTTGCAGCCGAATTTATTACATCATCATGCTTATACGCTTTAAAACAATCAAGTTTTCATTCTCATTCTGTTTATGCTTGGAATAGACCAAATGTAGTTTTCTATCAAACAGCGTCTGATGATGGCATAGCTCGACATGGTGGCTCTGCAGCTTCCATAGGCTTACCAGCAAAATATCCAAATCGTAAGGGCGATAACGTTCTTATGGCATACAACGCGCAAACTGCATACAAATACAGTGGTTACGGTGACGCACCATTTATTACTAATGAAACTGCAGGTATATACTTGTTTAATACTGGTAGTACAGAAAATGAGTTTGTTTCAGCATCTGTAGAGCCTTTTTATGATAGCTATGATGATTTTGCTTTAGATATACGAACTAAAAATAAAGATATGTCTGTTATACCTGAATTCAGAATTAGCGAACACATAGAGACATTTTCAACAGTTGATAATGTGATCGATGCAACGCTTCCAGACATGTTTGAAATCCCCGGCGCGCACTCGACTGAAACCGGAGTTGATGGTACCCCACTAGACAGTAGATCTTCTTCGGGCTCCTTTTTCCAAGTTTATTCTAATTCTGATTTCTTGGAACATTTTGATATTATTAGAGATGATCATAAAGATTTTATGGAGCCAACAACGCTTACTCTTAGATGCACTGCGATTAAAAAGTTTATGCCATATAAAGGTTTTTATCCGGCCGAAAGAACATTACAACTGTATAAGCAATTTGCGCGCTCTTATGGAACTAGTATTACCGGCTCTAGAGATTTACTCGGCGCTGCAGCAAATACTGAAGGTATCTTCGAGTATGCCGACGTCGGCGCCAGTACTGTAGTCAGGGGAGAATTCGGTGAGCCTGCATTTAATGGCTTGGCACGTCCAATCATTACACCATTGTTTGCACCGGGCATTCTTTTCAATTCTATTAAATCAGGAATTGGAGTTGATTTTCCAATACTTGCTATGGGTGGTCCTACTGCTCCTAAAAGTTTAGATGCTGAAACCTCTCATAGTAAAAGTTATGATAATGGTTTCGGAGCACGCTTTCTTGACAAGAAACGTTATTCTACGACTGCACCACGATATGATGTTGTAAGAGCGCCTGTTGTTCACGTCGAAGACGCAGCACCGCCCGGCGCGGGTGTCGGCTCTGATGAAGATTTTTGTTACACTGTTAATACAATAACAGAATTTGGCGCGAAAGCAACACAAAACAAGTCACTTACGGCCAATAGAATTACAGCATCATTAACACTGCCACCATTTTATTCTGATCACAGCGGTAGTGTAAATTATTATACTGGCTCTGGTGCCTCACATGACCGCCGCGGCGGTGGTAATACAAACCAGTTTGATGGCCCTACTGACGCAGTACGACCAAGATATGGAGATATCCGACTTGGGACTGGCAATCCTGACGCCAATGATAATGGTGCCGGTAATTATACTTTAGAAGATAGATATCTTCAAATAGTTGGCACTAATAGACCCGGCACTCTTAAATGGAGTAAAAGAATCCCATTTGAAGCAATTATAAAACCTCACGAATTTTTTGAAAACTTAAATGTAACTGATTTATTCGTCAATGATCACACAGCTTTAACTCCAACAGATAAATTAACAAGATTTAATACGTCCTATTTGACTGGAGTTGTGGTCGGCGCTAAATTATTAGAACCATCCGATGAAATTTATACATTAATGGCAGATAATTTCTGTGGCGCTGTACCAGATTTTTATCTCGAACAGGGTGAATTGGCTACTTTAACATCGAAAAAAGAAAGTGAATTAAATCTTTTTATTAAATCTGGAAGTGTTTTTGCCACTAGACTTAGAATGCGCAGAAGTATGAATAAGCCGCGAAATTACACAAACGATTTAAAGCACATTTTTCACAGAACAAGCTCTATAAATTTTGCTGTAGGTAATGTATTCAGCGCTAACACAACTACTAACTTAGAAGTTGAGCCCGGTGATGCTACACAGTGTTATTTTAGAGAAGAGGGACAAAAGAAACAAATCGCAGATTATGAAATTTTTCAAGATCCAATTTATGATACAGGCCTATATGAGACTTTAACAATGTATAACCGCCCGGGCGCATTTGGCCCCCCAGTCACCGGCCGCGAACCTAATTGTTTTGCTGGGCGTGTTGAAATCAGGGCTACTCAAGCCGGTAGCCAACATATTAAAACTTACGGTACTGAGATTGATTTTGATTCTTCGTCAGGCTCGCGAGGTAATCATGCTGTTAGAGATTCATCCAATGGCTTTAATCCTGCATTTACTCCACCTTATTACGATGGCCATGCGGTTTTAGATATTGTTTTTAGAGCCCCTGAATCAAGAAAATATACAATTGCCGAAATTATTAGAGAATCAAAAACTCAAAGTTGGAGATGGGATCCGGGCTGGTTAGTTGTCAGAGGAACCAGCAATACATCTGTAATGACTAAAAGATTGCTTCCAAGTGCATCCTTCACATTAATTCCCGGCGAAATTTATTATAATAAACACTCTGGTAGGCACGGAAGTATAACCGGCGGGTTTGGGCCCAACTATGCAGTTCAATCAGGATCCGCTTGTCCAACTTCTGATCGTTTTGATCGAAATTCATACGGTGCAAGATCATATGGTGGTGCTCCTTATGCTGGTCAACATATTAATGAAACCTCAATGCAGCTTGAGAATTGTATTAATTTTAATCTACTTGGAACTGTCCCTTCAACAACAACAGATAATGATGGAAACACGATAATTCGAAATGTTGGTGATGAAACTGATAAAGTTTGGGTTATTCAACCAAAATGGGAAACCCCAATATTGAACTTTAAAGATGTAAAGCCATATCCACAAGGCGAGGGCCTTACAACTAATGGAGTCGGGCCTCAACAAACGGTCAACAATCGCGCATCACTAGTGGCGTCAACAGGAATGTGGCATCAATTTGGTAGATTACCTGCTAATAATGAAGGTGTTTATCTTGAAATGATAGATATTCCCAAAAATTGGATTGATGGCCATTGGTCACTTCGAAAAAACATGAACAGAGGTCTGGGGGTTCCTAATTTAACTGGCAGTAATCAATTTGAATTGAAATCCCGACCCGGTGTTATAGCCTCGACTGATCCAAGCATAGCAAGGTCTGTGGAGGTACAGGCTTTTTACGGCTACAACACACCTTACACTTGTTCAGCTTATAATGACATTGCTAGCTCAGATGAAGTTCAATCGTTAAAAGATTTACTTGGCTTTAAGAGTTCTGCGCAATCGAATAACCTTACACTAGCTGGCCCGGGCCAAGGTCCAAAAGTTAGACTCGGAGAATTAGCTGAGAAAAAGACTGTTTCTGAAGCGATTGTAGCAATTCCATTTATAGAAAAAGGTCGAGAAAAATTCTTTTTCGAAATTGATAAGTTTTTTGTTGACATGGCAAGATCAGATCGTCGTCCACCCGGTGGTGTTCCAGATGCCGGTGATTCAGTAAAAGATATGGTTGAAAAAATGGAAAGATATGTTTTACCACCATCGATGGATTTTATAACTTATCCAGAAATAACACCATTCTCAATGTATATATTTGAATTTAAGCATGAATTCGATAAACAAGATTTGGCTAATATGTGGCAAAATGTTTCACCAAAAACAGCAAGAAGTTTTGAAATTGCAGAAAGTAAAATACGACACGATTTAAATCAAAATGAATTGATGGGATTTGCTTTAGGTAAGTCTGATGAGGCATTTATGGATGAAGTAAGATGGATGGTGTTTAAAGTTAAACAAAAGAGCATGGTTAGCTATGAGGACAAAATAGCAGGCAAAAACATACCTAAGCTTAGTTTTAAATTAACGACTCCAATGCAAATAATGCCTAAATTTTCTAAATTTAAAATTAGAAGAGTGCAGTTACAGAACCAATCATTAAAAATTAAAAGTTCTACCATTACGCCAACTTTTAAATTTGGTAGAAGTTTAACGGAACGAAAGACGGATGCTGATTTATCGTTCAATTGGCCATATGATTACTTCTCATTAGTAGAAATGGCTAAAATAAAAGCATCAATTACTTTTAGAAAGCCAGACGATATAGTGCAAAATCAAATATCTGGATTTAGCCCACTCGGGCCGTTTACCCCTCAAGGCCCACAATCAGCGCCAACTCCACAGTCAGCTGTGACGAGTACTCCAGCAGCTGCAGTTAAGGCTAGCACTGCTACAAGGACTCCACGCACTAGTGGAGTACGGGGAACGCCGCAAAAACAAGTTTCGATTAATAAAAAATCTAATGCTTCTTCAAAAGTGACAAAAGGATTGATATTTTCGAAAGTAATAAAGTTTTAAATGAGTAGTTAGTAGGAGGTATAAAATTGTCGTTTTTCAATTCAAAAGAAGATGTTCTTGATCTACAGCTTACTCAGTATGGAAAATATTTACTATCGCGAGGTAAATTCAAACCAACTTATTATGCATTTTACGACGATAACGTAATGTATGATTCGACCTATGGTAGTTTTTCCGAATCTCATACAGTAATTAAAGATAGAATCATAGATAACACCGCATACAATAAAACACAATATGTATATTACGGTATTGAATCTAACATTAAAAAAATTAAACGACAAATGCGAACTCTTGGCTCTACCACATTTATACCGGTTCAGCCAAACGTAGAAAAATACTATACACTTACTGCTCCATTGGGTAATTCATCAATGCAAGTTGACAAGAAGCCCTATCTTGAGCTTTATTTTCTAGAAGGTGATTTACATCAATATTCAACAGAATATACCGGATCTCACGCAACATTACCAATTCCGCAATTGTCATCATCTATAACATTCAAATCTAAAGTAAATAAAATCAATAATTCAACAAATTCAATTGTCGGCGGCGAAGCTGCAATTGCATCAAATCGTGTTGGCGGCACAACACCAGATGCTACTGAATTTCAACTAAAAAATAACGAAAGAATTTATGAAAACATTATTATAAATACAGAAAACAGTATCGTTGTAAGAGGTCAAGAAATATTAATTGATATAACTGAATTTAATTCTGATTATACAAATGAAAATTTCGAAATAGAATTGTTTATAGTGAAAGAAGAAGATTTATCAGGCTCTGCAATATCGCCTAACCTTTCTGGTAAAAAGAAATATAAAAGAGAAGTATTAGAGCCTCTCAAGTTTGGCGAAAAATTTTCTAATATAGAAAATAATTTATTGCTAGATAATGAGGAAGTTTTAAGAAAAAGAGCCACTTTCAGGATGCAACCATCTGAAGATCCAGAATTTGCTGAGTATTACTTTAATGTTTTAGTAGACGAAGAAATTGATTTGTGTCGTTCTATCGATAAAATAAAACAAAGAATGCCTAATTATGATATTAAGCTAAAGTGTCCAGACGCTAAAGAACTAACTGCTACTAATATTAGTAGTATTTATGGTTCTGATATAACCGAGGAAGACTGCGAATCATGCAAAGTTTAGATATCACTTTATTAAACAAAGGTGTTTTACCATCAATTGAATTTAAAGAAATTGATTTAGATTTATCTCCTGTTCCATTTTTAGAAAATAATCCACACATCGATCATGAAAGAGAAAGAGGCATCTTGACTGAAAAAGATCGATATGGTCGCCTCAAAGTTAAGAAAAACTTACCAAAACTTAAGGCATCATTTAATGAATTCAATGACAACGGAACGAAAGGTGAAAGAATAAATCATTTATTGCACTTGAGAAAATTAAAAATTAATTTTTCGTTATCACTAAAAGATAAAATGGTAAGAGACCATGGCACTTGGTCCTCAGTTGATGATTTTGTTGCAGCTTTAAAAATTAAAGTTATAATGTGTTCTGATGAACAGCTGTTTAATAATATATCTAAAAATACTAATTTATTAAATAACAAAAATGTCATCACGCCAGAATTGAAAGAGGCTGGAGTTATTCAAGAAAAAATTATAGACTGTAAATCTTTTATAAATAAAGAAAATTATAAAATTATTACTGCTGCTGGAACAGAATTAACTGGTGAGCCAGCAGCCACTAAGTTAATTGATTATGTATTTGATTCATTTTTTGTTAGCCCTAAAGTTACACCAGCTTTCTTGGGCATGATGACTTACTGTTATTTTGATAAAAAAGATTTCGAACAAAAACTTGGTATTGATTTAAAAACAAATTTTATTAAACAACAATATTTTGGAAATATTTCAAAAGAAGTTATCATTGATTCTAATGGTGTCAAAAATACTGGTATGGCATTTCTTGATAAAGACAACAAAGCAGTAACTGAAAACGTATATCGTAATAGCGATGGAAACTATACCACGGCTAGACGCATCAACAATACAGTTATCTCTAGAGAGGGTGTTAGACTTTTAGATAATTGGCAAGAAAGAAGACCTGAAACACCCGGCGGTAAATACTACAATGATTTAAGAAAAGTTTTGGATCGCCCTAACCCTGTAGAAGAGAACCTGTTAAACAAATTAACCAAAGTTTCAGCTAGATGGAGTCAACAAGAGACTGATCCTATAGCTTTGCAATATAATGATGAATTAGATAGAAGTATTAAGTTTTTGAAATCTTTAGAAAAAGAAGAGAAAAAATTGAACCCAATTAGTATGCCAAATTCAAAATTGGTAGATAATCGTAAATCTAATTTTTTACAATCTAGAAAAACAAAAGTTGTGGAAAGAAATCCACATAAAATAATGTTACAAAAGCTTAGAATAAAACAAAAAGGCAGAAAATCTCTTGATTTAAAATATATGAATGATCCATCATATATTTCTTTTACGCCTTTGATGAGTGATTTGGATCAATTTTCAAATGTCAATTTAACTTTTGGATTAGATTACGACGAAATTTGTAAAGATAAGTCTTCATATTGGAGATTTTTCAAAGGTAAAGACAATGAATTAATCACAGATTTTTCTAATAATTTTAAAATTTTGAGCATGCAGATATTTAGACGTGATTTGACAGAACCAAAGCAGCCAGATATGTTGATTGTTAATATGCGCGAAAATATTCCAAAAGAAAGAATGTCTTTTGTCAATGATACACCTAAATCATATAAAAACAGAGTCTTGTATAAAAATCCAGCTGTAGCACAAGAAGTTAATGTAATTATGCCGGGAACACAAGCCGACAAAAAGATAAGGTTTTTTACTATAAAAGACATGATTAGTTCTGATCCAAAAATCTCGAACACTCCCGGTCTTTTTGAATATGAATTACGTTTAATAATTGAAGACAATTCGAAAAAATATCTAGCAAAAAAATTGAGAAGGCTTATGTCAGCAAATTTGATGTTAGCGAAATATTTAAATCAAGCAGAACAAAGATGCAATTTTGATAGTGCATCAAATTCTTTTACTGATTTATTTTTAAACACAATTTATGATGTTTATAAACAACCTTCCCCGAATAATGTCATAAACGCTGCTAATGTCAATTCACCGTTAACTCAAGGTAATACTTTGATTGATGCTCCGTGGATTGTAGTTCCTGCTATATATGCGTCTGTTTTGTACCAATTTAATGATCTTTCGATGTTGGACGCTAATAAAGAATCAAATAGGTTATATAAAAAACTTGAACCATCTTTATCGACACCTAAAAAAATAAGAGATAGCATTAAAGAAGTCGAAGAGCTTATAAATCAAATTAAAGAAGCATTGGGCCCTATAGAAGAAAATTCTACAAGAAATTCCGGCCCGGGTGTCAATAAATCTAGAAAATCCAATCAAAGAATTGAAATAAGACACAGGTTCAGAGACCGTGTTTTTAAGGATAAAACACACAACTACAAAGGATTTTTAGATTTTCCTTCACCTTCAGCGCCACCGATAATTTCATATGACGCATATTTAACAAGAGTAAATAAACAAATAGAAGATTTACTTCCTGACTCAGAAGCAGTTGATGCGTCTCAATTTGAAAGGGAAGAACTTAGTGCTGCTGTTACTGATTTGAATCAAACTAAATTAAGTTTTTTAAGTCCCACACTTTATAAAACGCCCAATATTAAAGTAAATATGTCCAAAGCTTCAACAGCTAAGAAGACAGATAAGCAAATTTATTCAACATTATTTAATGAAATTTCAAATATTAATTTAAGTGAAGATAAAAATATTAGACAAGTTGTTGCTCCAACAATGCAAAAAGGAATTAGTTTTCAAGCTAGTTTAATGAAAAATGAGGCAATGAATTCACAAAACATGTTGTCTAAATTTGGCGTTACACTGGTAGATGATCCAAATGAAGACATTGAACTTGATATAATTCCTAGATTTGCTGAAAAAAATAAAGAGGATGGTTTAGTTAATTCAGACGAATATATGAAACTTAATAAAAACTTTCGAAAAGTGAAATTTTTAAAAGCAATTTCTAGAGTTAAAAATGAACAAAGGATCAAGGAAATTGCAAAATCCAATCAGGCTCAAATAACTAATGCAGTAGTTGGTCAAATTGCTGGTAGCGGTCTTATAAGACCAAATAAAAAAGCAATAATGAGAGGCGGAGTTTCTAATGTTTTCAATAAAAATAGTTCTGATTCTGAAACTATAACACAAAAATCTTTATCTCTTGCTTCGTATGATTTCAATAATCCCGATAATATTTTTGACAATTTAAATATGTCAGCCCGTAAAATACAAAAACTTCCAAATCACATAAAAGCCTTAGCATTAAAAAATAAATCAATAGGTGGAACTGACGAGCAAGATTTAGATGTAGATGTTTTGGCATCTTCTCAAACAAGACCTTACTACATGATGAAACATTTAGATTTAGTCGAAGTTAAAACTTTAGTTGGATTTGAGAGGGATAAGGATACAGGCAGATTATTTCTAAATGCTCCTATATATAAAACTTTGGACTTTGCCGCGTTTGAAAATACAAATGGAAATTTATTGTGTAAAATACAACCATACGTAATTCCCGGCCTTGGTATATCAATGGCAACAATACTTGATTTAGAAATTTGTAATAGTAATTTTATGATTGGTTCAAAGCCAGCAATTAGAAAAGAAAACAAAAAAATCAAACCCGGATTTACTTCTGGCGGTGAATTGTTTTTGCAAGATGGAACAGAATATGTTGGAGCTTTTCATAGAAGAGAAGACGGATCATTTTTTACAAAAAAAGGCCCAACTCAAGCAACTGAAACAATCGAAGGAAGCAAAAAATTATTTACTATAAGTAGAAATTTTGACAAAAGACATGCGTATATGATGAAAATGAACAATCAAGCAAAATTCGGCGCCAGCTCTAATTTAGAAAAACAAATGAAAGCATCGATGCTTAGTAATGCAACCAAACAACAACTTGTTCCTAAAGAATATGTCAGAACATCAGATATAAACATGTCTAATAATCTTATAACTCAAACTAGAATTAGAAGAGTAGAAAGATTAAAAAATAAAATTAATGAACCAGCTGATGGTGCTCGCCCTCAATTTGGTAAATTTGATTATGCAAACATGAATGGAAAACCCTTAGTTGAAAAAGAAAACATCACACAATCGCGTGATCCAATTGGAAACACAAGATTACGTCGAATCCGTCGTAATCAAAATAATGACGTCGGCGGCGGAGGTAGTACTGGTGGTAGCACGGGCGGTGGCGGAACAGGAGGCTCAGGTTACTAATGCCAAATAAAAAACTTTTTCTAGCAAACAATTTAGTGGATGCTAGTTCAGATAAATTTAGAAAACTTAACGGTAGAGTTTGGTCTATAAAAGATAAAAGCAATTCCTATGCCAGAGACATGGATGCTGAACAAAAATTTCATAGAAAAGTCGATAATGTTATAATTTCTAAAAAAAGAACAAATAATAATCCTGTTATGCCTGTTATAACAAATCATATTCGAGTTGTTGGCAAAGAAAAGTTTTTCGAAAATGACGAAGAATGGCATGCATTTGTAAAAGGTTTGGCGTACTCTAGTCCAGAAAGTAATGAAATTAAAAATTATGGTGGACTGGTCGATATGGATGCTGAATATGATGAATATGCTTTTGATTATGTTATGCCAATTGAAAAAACGATTAGCGAAAGAATGGCAGACAGCAGTAAAGTTGATTCATATCATGTAAATTTTGAATATAATTTTTACGATAGAATTTATGAAAATGTTACTTTGAACATTGAAGAACAGTCAGATGAAGATAATGCATTACCAAATTTAAATTTATTATCGTATTTAAGGGCATCTGCGGAAGAAGAAATGGATTTTAATCCTATTGTTGATGTTGTTTTTAATAACGACAAGGAAGCAAAGAATAGATTCAAAAAAACACTTAAATCTTTTAATAAAGGCAAAAATGATCCTGATCGCTCAAAGAAAAATTTTGATAAGTTTTTAAAATCAAATATTCTAAGTTTCAACAGGATGAATCCTGCAAATCGTATCGGCACCGGTCGTCAAGAAAAAGACATATTATTTGACAAGTCTTCAGTATTTAAAATTCTTAGCTCTAATGATGACAAGTTTTATATGCCAATGTATACAAATTTAAAAATGACCACTGATGATGCATCAGTTATAAGTGAGATATTAGATGAATCAGATTTATTAATTGATTTTTTAGATTTTGCCAAGGAAGAAAATTTATACGACGTTGCAATGAGCGGCAAAGGTGAATTAATAGATTTCAGTATTGAAAACTTATTATTAGAGAATGAAAAATTAAATAGAAACGTAGAGTATAATTCTTACACATATCCTGCGTTCAACTTGCTAGACTGGTGGAATACCGTATATGAATCTGAGCCAAATCCACCAGATGCAGAAACTACTTATCTAACTGATTTTAGAGGTATGTCTTATCGCACAGCTTTTGATAATAATTATTCATTAGTCAGAAATTTAAATTCCATAGAATTTTTAGGTAGATTAAGAAATTACGTCAAAGTATTTTTGAAAGATTATAATATGATTTTTGAGCCTAATAAATCAAAAGTTGATACTGTAGCATATGAAATTATTAAATACAAAAGAAATAATTCACCAGACAACTTTGTTAAAAGGTACATTGTTCCTAATTTAGATTCAGTTAAAGATTTAGATTTAATTGATTCTCAAATGGTTTATAATCAACAATACGTTTATGAAGTAAATGCCATTTGTCTTGCTGTATGTACAAAATATAAATACAGCGACTTAGCGTTAAGTACTAAGGTGGCTGATGAATGTATTGAGCTTTATAATCAAAAAACCAGTAAGCCAGTTAAACCTAGAATTAATACTCGACAAGTATTAACAAGCAAAAATGGCAAGGTAACATATTTGCCAATTGAACAAAATAGTAGATATTTAGCAGAGTTTACAGTAACCTGTAGTCCGTCTTTGAAAATTTTTAAAATGCCAATACTTTCTTATACTGGTCGCATGGTAGATTCGTTTTCTACCTCTCCTAACATTGATATTTTTAATGTAAGAGAAACTTTGGATCAAGTAAAAATTATGATGTCTAGCAACTCAGGCGAATTGTTTAAAAAGCCTATACCATTTTCTCCAAAAGAACAAGAGCAATTTAATGAATTTAAAAGAGCAAAAAATCTACCATTAAATACAGACATACCAATACACTTTACAACTGATGATAATCCAATCAAATATGAAATTTTTAGAACAGATATTGTACCAACTTCTTACGAAGATTTTTTCGATAAAAAGATTGCAGAAATATCTACAGCTCTAGTTTCTGATAACAACACTAAAGGAACTGCAATTGCTTTTGTAGATTCACTACAATTTGATCGCAAATACTATTATACTTTTAGAAGTGTTGATGTTCATGGGAAAATATCTTATCCATCTCCAGTTTATGAAATTGAATTGGTAAACATATCAGGTGGCGTCTACTTAGAACAAAGGGTTATTGAGTTTGCTGATGATATTATTGTTGACAAAGAAAAAACTATGAGAAGATTTATACAAATAGTTCCAAATTTACAACAAAGACTTATACAACAAGAAACTTTGGACTTACAGCAAAATAATCCTAAGAATCTTAAGGTTAATTTAGGAACTGCAAACGAAAAAGTTTGGGGTCAAAATTATAAACTAAGATTAACTTCAAAATTAACTGGTAAAAAAATTGATATTAATTTCACTTGCGAACATGTGCATTTGAAATATACAGAAGAAGAAACATAATTAAAGACTATTTATAGTGAGGTAAAACAAAAATGGGTTTTTTAGATAATTCCGGTGACATTATTCTTGATGCCGTGTTGACTGACACTGGCCGCTTTAGATTAGCAAAAGGTGATGGCTCCTTTAGAATCGCTAAGTTTGGCTTAGGCGATGATGAGATTGATTACGGTCTTTATAATAATCAACACGCTTCAGGTTCCGCGTATTATGATTTAGAAATTTTACAGACTCCTATACTTGAAGCTTTCACAGACAATGCTGCTTCGATGAGATCGAAACTTATTACGATCCCTAGAACTAATTTATTGTATCTTCCTGTTATATTATTGAATGAAAAAGATGTGGCGTCACAAACGTTTCAAACAGCACCAAACAATAATATTTTTCTAGTTGCTGTAGATCAGTCCACAGAAGAGAATACGGCGAATGATACTCAAGGTCGACCAGTGGCAGGCGTGCTCCGCGGCGAAACACTAGATGGTAATTTTATTAGAGTTGATCAAGGCTTAAACACCAGTGAACTTAGCCCAGCTTCCACAATTGATTCCGAACTTCTTGAAACCCAATATATTATTGAAATGGATAATCGTTTTGGTTTCGTAGTTGATATTAATGGTAATAGAGGCCCAATCTCCTTTATTGACGATGATAACATAGCGACTTACTTTTTATCAGAAAATACAGATTCTGGATTTGTAAAGATTAATCCGAAGGCCGGCGAGGTTTCAAGTGCTGGCACAAACCCTAGCACTGAAGTTATTCAGGGGCCAAAAGGAACAATATTGAATTTTAGGGTCCAATCAAGCTTGGATTTAAACACAAGTACATATTTGTTTACAAAACTTGGTAGCACTACAACTGTTACTATCAGCGGTGTCTCTGTTAGTGTTAGGTTTATTGACACTATTATTAAGGTAACCGGCGCAACAACTGGATATAGAATTGATATTCCAGTAAGATTTATTAAGAAAATTTAAGGATTAAATAATGGCTAGCACATTTAAGAATTTAACTGACAACGATGTTGTCTCAACCAAAACACTTCTTCATGAAGCAATTCCAATTACAGGTACAATAGTAAGTGGCACGTATAATGATGAAAACATTAAAACTTTTGCTCACGGGCAATTTCAAGCAGTATATGATTATCCATATCTAAGTTCATCTGCCAACCATATTTTTGATATATCTGTTGGATACTCTGCCAAGTCATCTGTTTCAGGGGCCGCTTCTACTCAGAATGCAAAGAAAATTAACATGTATACACAAATGGCTCAAGTACTTGCAGGCCATGATGCAACTGGCTCTATATTACAATTTGACGCTGATGGTAATATCGCAGCCGGTGGTCAAAAACTTGAAACGTGTATTTTCTTAAATTTTGCACGTTTGATTACCAAAGATGAAATTAAAAAAGGCACATTCAATCTTATTATGGGAATGAATTCTGGAAATTATGGCTCAACAGATCCATTTGATGAGGCATCTTTGGTTCAAATTTATGACGCTAACGCTCAAAATGATTTTCGAGTTAACTCCCCAGCCGGCGAATACGCTGTGTTATATATGAAAGATTATTTTAGTACTGGGTTTGCTGTTGCTGGTGTTCCACCAGCTAAAGGCTTTCCTTGTGGACTGTTATATTATCAAGCAGGTGTCGCAGTTTTAACCGCTAGTATTTTTGATCAGCGTAACGCAGAAGCCGCTGTTGGAACGTTTGGTCAAGGTTTCTTAAGTAAATCAATAGCAATTGTTCCGGGTATGACACCAGCAACGGTTCCCTCTCAAACATCTTCGAGAGATGTACTAACTGGTTCTACTATGGATGCCTTTGCTAATGGTTTTAGGCATAGAATATTCAACCTACAATTTAACAACACAACAGAATTAAATTCAACTGTTTATTTCTGTAGACTTGCTCACAATGAGTTCAATTATTCATCTAACTTAACGTATCTTTCTTCGAGTAAATTAAGAGTGAAACAAAATTCATCTGATGCCCCGGTTGCCTATGTTACAACTGTTGGGCTTTATTCGGTCGATAATGAATTGCTTGCCACCGCTAAGGTGTCTGAACCTCTTAAGAAAGATCCCACCAATGAACTCACGTTGAGGGTAAGATTGGATTACTAACATGTCCTACTTCAAGTTTAAAGAAGAGGACATATTTTACAATAGGGTAAAAACTCACCCTAAAAGTAATTTCTTTATTCATAGTGGAACAGTCTATTATTTACAAAGTAAAGAAACTAGTGGTAGTTTTTCTGCTACTGAAAGATCTGTCCCACGCGGCTTTGCTAGTTTGTATGAATTAAACATTGATCGTAATGGTACAACTAACAAATATATCCATCCGTTTATAACCAAAGACGGAACCATCGGCGCATTTAAAACGGTTTCTACTTCTAATTTTAATTCACAGTTTGGATATGGCGATAAAATAACAGGCTCCTACAGGCTATCAGCCAGCTTAAGTAGAACGTTTGTTAATGATGCTGGCGCTAAACGTAGGCGACTCAGAGCCATTCGAACATCAATGGGTGCATATACTCAACTATCACCTAGGTTTGCAATGTCTGGCGTGTTTGGAAATAAAATTACCTCCGATGTAAATTTAATTTCTGTACCTTCAATCTTTTATGGCTCATCCATCAAAAAAGGCTCAGTTACTTTAAAGTATTATATAACAGGAACTGTTGTTGCTGAATTACAAGATTCAAAAAGAAATGGTGAATTGATACAAGTATCCGGTACCACATACGCCCAAGCTAACGGTTCAGGCGCTTGTGCTGGTGTTGTGTTGTATGATCAGGGTGTTATAGTTCTAACTGGCTCATGGGCCTTAGAAACAGGCTCTAGAGACTATCTTAATCAAGCCTCGGCACCAGACTATGTGACTTCTTCTTGGCTGTATTGGGGCACTACCATGACTGATGATGGTTTTACTATGGATTCAACTATGGAAGAAGCAGCTTATTCAATTGATTTTGAGGGAACAAATTATGTTTCTACAATGACGTATTTTGCAAAAGCTAAAAAACAAGAATTAAATCATTCCAATAATTTAACTTTCTATAAACACGGCCAAACAGCGAAAGTTAATACTAGTTCGTTTTCTTATATTGAGGATTCTACAATAGATATTAAAAACATAGTTAGTACAAGCTATGTCGACCCCACTGGTACATTTCAAAAAGAAACTTACATCACAAAAATTGGTATATATGACGATGAGAAAAACTTAATTGCCATTACACATTTGTCCAAACCTATGAGAAAATTAGAAGATAGAGATTATATATTTAAATTAAAATTGGATGTGTAAATGATTTTGGGAATTGATGTCAGTACCAGTATTACTGGTTTTGCTATAGTTGGTGATGGTCAGCTACTTCACTATACTTCTATAGATTTGAGAAAGTATAAAGATGTATTTAGTAAAACAATAGCTATAAAAGAAAAGATACTTGACTTGTACGAAATGTATCAGCTTAATAACGATGATACTGCTTCAGCCGGCTGGGGAGATTCCAAGTTTCCAGTACAGGCCATATATATAGAGCAGCCATTTATGTTTTTCAATTCTGGCGGCTCTTCGGCTAAAACAATGGCTGCTTTACAAAAATTTAACGGCATTGTTTCTTGGTTGGTTTATGAAATATTTGAGATAAAGCCAAAGTATTTAGGCGCCTCCGCAGCAAGAAAGCTAGCAGGCATAAAGGTACCAAGAGGCCAAAAGGCAAAACAAGTTGTACTTGAGCATTTACTAAATACTGAGCCTGCATTTACAATTGAATATACTAAGCACGGTAATCCAAAACCGGAAAGTTATGATCGGGCTGATGCGATAGTGATTGCTCAAGCTGGATGGATTGCAGAAAATGAAGAGGATTGACCACATAGCTTTAGTAGTTGATGAACCAAGGTTGGCTGCTAAATGGTATCAACTTAATTTTGATGCAGATTTGCTTTACATGGATGATACTTGGGCATTTGTAGAATTAGAAAATGTCAAAATTGCTTTTGTTGTTAAGGGCCAGCATCCACCTCATTTTGCTATCGAGGTAGAAGAGTTTGATGAAGAAGATGTAGTAAAATTTCATCGTGATGGATCGTGTTCCGCATACAAGAGAGATCCTTGGGGTAATATATACGAATTAATAAAGTATCCAGAAATACTTGACGACTACTCCGAATAGTGTTATTATACACTTGAGGGCGTATGAATAAAAAAGAAGGACTAAAAATACTCAATGAAGTTATTGGGAACTACCGCCAGACCAGCAAAAACGAGCATTATTTCCAATGTCCGTCGTGCAATCACAGAAAGTATAAATTCGCTGTTAACTTGGATAAAAATGCTTTTCATTGCTGGGTATGTGATTATCGCGGTCGTAGTGTTAGGCGCCTTATTAGGCGTTTTGGTTCGTATATCCAATTACAGAAATGGGACGCAATATCAGACCGTACCGATATTGAAAGATTCGCTGACTTATTTATGGAGCCAAGCGATCAAGAACACAAGGTCAAACTTGAATTACCCAAAGAGTTCACAAGCCTCTGCGCAACAAAAATCCCAGCAACAGGAACTTACGCGCTAAATTATCTAACAAAACGTGGTGTTACGCAAGCAGATATATTGAAATGGAAAATAGGCTATTGTTTTGCTGGAGAATATAAGAATAGAATTATAATTCCATCTTTTGACGAAGACGGAGATTGCAATTATTTTATAGCCAGATCGTATTCTGGCGACTCATATAAATACAAGAATCCTAGGGCATCTAAAGATATTGTATTTAACGAGCTATTTATCGACTGGAATAAAGACCTAGTATTGGTCGAAGGAGTTTTTGATGCACTGGTCGCCGGAAATGCTGTTCCTATATTGGGTTCAACCTTACGGTCAGGGTCCGA
>MDTD01166797.1_pt1 | contig 20661 bp, 14 predicted proteins | sample 811221 | NCBI WGS metagenome assembly MDTD01 (sample SAMN05326646, study PRJNA326480) | marine metagenome | isolation source: seawater | place: Pacific Ocean: South West | collected 2011
ACCACAAGCTGCAGCGACAAGAACGAAAGCAAACAATACGGCTAGAAGTCTTAATAGACGTCTATTCCTCATGTAATTCCCCTCTGTAATAGAAATTAAATACTGAACAGGGAGTTCAGCATCGTATTAGTCTGCCACCGAAAAGATGAATTAACAAATAAATGAACAAATTAGCAATTATCTATTTTGTGTAATTTCTTTGAGACTTTGAGGTGATATCGAGGTTCCTAGGCAATTGGGGCGTAATCGACCTCTTCAATTGCCCTCAACTCGTCAAACCTCTTTCGGAGTTCTTCTCTTCGACCCCGATCCATGGCTAAATTAACGAGTTCATGGGGATCCTCTTGTAAGTCGTACCACTCGTGGTCATGGTCCTCAAATGGACTGTCAACATCGAACTGGATCGTCCCCGAAAGCGGAACGCCGGCGGCGTCGGCACCACCACCAACGCCATAGTATCTGCAGTACTTGTGGCGACCATCGAAAATGCCTGCACTGGCATATCGCGTGTGTTCCACCCCTTTGTACCAAGGCCATTGTTGGGAGAACAGCACATAATCGCGTATCTTCGCTTCTAAATCCTCAAAAAATGGTGAAAGGCTTTCTCCAACTAGCCCAGGGTAATCACTGGGGTTAACGCCGCCAAGTTCCGCAATAGTTCGGGCCAAATCAACATGACATGCTAAAGAATTTGTTTTGGTTCCAGCATCGGTTTTCCCAGGAATTTTCATATACAGAGGTATCCGCATTGTTTCCTGATAATTCCAAGGCCCTTTCGAACGAAGACCGTGCGATCCAACCTGATCTCCGTGGTCAGAAGTAAAGATAATTATTGTGTCATCCCAAACATCAAGGTCATCGAGAGTTTTGAATATCCGCATCATTTCGAAATCATTGAGTTCGTGTAATTTGACGTAGTAGTCGAGATAGCGAAGCCATAAGTATTCATCTTCTCGATTCATAGTTCCCGGTGCCCCCCATTTGAGCATTGCATGCATCCACCTTCTATGAACATCCGGTTTGGTATGGAGATCGTCATGGAAGTTAGCTGGAAGTTCAGTAAACCACTCATCCAATGCGTGGGCGAAAGGTGGGAAATTATCTTTACGACCCCAATCCCTATCCTTCAGTCGCTCTCGGACATGGTCGGTTTCGTCTTTGTTATCGACTTGCCACCAGGGCTGGTCACACGGAAACCACATGATGTCATGGGGATTAACGAACGCCGTCGTCAAAAACCAAGGTTCGCTTGAAGTCGCGTGCTCTTCTAGCCAACTGATTGTCTGATCAGTTATCGGTTCATCAAATTCTGTTCCAGTCCCTGGAAGCCCCCACCAAGCGGAGTCATTCCCCTCCCAGTCACTGAAGCCATATTTCTCCATCTCTGGATACCGCTGATTCTGTAAATGCCACTTACCTTTATACGCGGTTTTATACCCCTGTTCCCTCAACATATGACCAAGAGTGGCAGTAGAGGTGGGAAGGTTGGTGTTCTCTGGCCCTGTTGAGTTTTCTAGCACTCCATGCTGAAGCATGTATTGCCCCGTAAAAAGGGTTGCCCGAGATGGGCTGCAAGGCGAGGTGTGCGTGTAATAGTTCGTGAACTCTAACCCTTCATCGAGCAAACGTTGGCGGGCGGGCAGGTCAACCCCTGCCGGAAGCCAATCACGCTGTCGTTCTTGATCTGAAACAATAAGGAGAATATTGGGTTTAGTCATGAAGTAAACCTAGCAGACCATTTTCAAAAGATGCGAAGAATCGAGGATCCCTCTTCAGCTAACCAATTTTTTGATTTTTTGGATGGCACGAGCAATATCAGAAAATGAAGAATACATAGGCACCGGAGCAAAGCGAACCACATCTGGATCGCGCGCATCTGGAACAACACCATCAAGAATAAGTTTCTTCTCTAAAGCTGCCGCATCACCATTAACACGAACGGAAATTTGGCATCCTCGCCTCTCGGGATTCTCTGGCGTTATGCTCTTAATCCCATCAATCGTTTGAATGCCCTTTTCTAGGTACTGTGTTAATCGGATCGATCTCTCTCTGAGCGCATCAAATCCAACTTCACGAAACATTTCTAGAGATGTCTTAAGCGGAACCATAGAGAACAGCGCCGGATTTGAGACCTTCCAACCATCTGCTGATTGCCTCGGAACAAATCGCTCTTGGCCATGCATATCGAATCTCGTATCAGGGTTATTCCCCCACCAGCCAGCAAGCCTGACTAAATCAACATCTCGGTGATGCTTTTCATGTACGAAATATCCCGAAATACTTCCGGGGCCCCCATTCAAATATTTGTATGTGCACCAAGCGGCAAAATCAGCTTCTAGTTTGTGAAGATCAATAGGCACATTCCCTACGGCATGTGCTAGGTCTAACCCGACGGTAATTTCATATTTTCTAAATTGTTGTAACCAACTCGAAAGGTCGTGGTACTGCCCTGTGTAGTAATTCAGGCCTCCAATTAAAGCGAGCGCTACCTCTTCTCCATATTTCTCTAAGGTGCTGACTACGTCCTGAAGCGTAACGTTGTCAGGGTTTTTGGCCTCTATCTCAATGAGGTCTATTTCAGGATCTCCCCCGTGCCATGCTACTTGTGCAGCAGCGGCGTATCTATCAGAAGGAAAGGCATGGGGCTCAAGTAGTATTTTTCTCCGCCCCTTCGAAGGGCGATAAAAACTAGCCATCAAAAGATGGAGATTCGTCGTCAACGACCCCATAATCCCAACTTCACTTTGTTGAGCGCCTACCAAGTCTGCCTGCAACGCAGAAACAACTTCATCGTATCTGTACCAGGATTCATCGCCCTCAAAGTGCCCTCGGACTCCTTTGTTTCCCCAATCGGAAAGAGCGCCGAGCATCGCCGCTGGAGTGTCTTTCGGCATGAGACCTAGAGAATTACCGGCGAAATAAGCTTCTTCGCTGCCATCGGAATTTAATGGAATTGTGAACCGGTCACGAAGCGCCGAAAGTGGATCTGCTTCATCAAGACCTAACGCTTCTTCATTTCCAAAAGTAAACGATGTCATGTCTCGCCTTGGTTAATTACGTTCTGTTCTTGAAGTTGGTGTATTTGGCTTTTGGTATAGCCAAGTTCTTTAAGAATGCTTTCATTATGTTGACCTAACGTTGGTGCTTCAAGCTCAAGGGGATCTGGAAATTCAGAGTACCGAAGCGGATCACCAGGAATATAGAACTCGCCGAGGAATGGGTCGTTTACTTTTCTGACAGCACCTCGTGATTCGAAGTAGGGATGTCCTATAGCTTCGTAGGGTGCTAGAACCGGGGCACAAGGGACACGTGCTTTCTCTAAGATGGTGACGATTTCTTCATCAGTTTCAAACCCTTGCATCCAATTTTCGATGATGTCATTGAGTTCATCTCTATTTCGCATCCGCCCCATCAGGTCCACGAATCTATCGTCTGTTAGAAGTTCAGGTTGTCCAATTGCTTCGACAAATCGGGGCCACTGGGCTTCCATACATTGAACCACTATCCATCCTTCTGGTGCTTTAAACGCCCCTAGGGGACTGTTAATTGCCGACCGGTGTCCAGAGCGTTTCGGCTTCCAGCGCATACCTGTCAACGAAGGTCCTTGTACTGCTAACTCCTGAGAGTGGAAAAGAGAGTCAACCATTGAGATGTCGACAAATTGACCGGCACCAGTTCGCTCTCGGTGAAACAATGCATACCCAATTCCTGCCACTGCATGAACACCCGACATCACATCACCTATTGATTGCCCGGTTGGCATCGGGGGCCCGTCTAGTTCTCCTGTCATATACATTGTCCCGCTGAAGGCTTGCGCGATCATATCAAAAGCTGGCCTATCGCTATGAGAACTCGTTCGGCCAAAGCCTGAAATAGATGCCATAACCAATCGAGGATTTATCTGCCTGACTGATTCCCAGTCAAATCCTCTTCGTTCGAGGACGCCTGGGCCATAATTTTCAACAAAGACATCAGCATCTTTGAGTAAATCTTTGAGGATGCGTTGACCTTCGGGATGGTCAAAATCAATGCATAAACTTTTCTTTCCGCGATTCTGCTGAACAAAGTATCCACTTCGCCCAGACTCATGAACAATTGCGTAATTGCGAGTCGGATCGCCGTGTGGAACTCGTTCGACTTTGATAATATCCGCCCCCATTTCTGCGAGCATTCTGGTAACAGTTGGGCCTGCTAAGTATTGGGTCATGTCTATGACCCGAATATTGTCGAGAATCCGTGGCTTTTCCATACAAGGGACCGTACCGGACGAAGTCGAAAGGCACTACAAATAGTAACAACTTCACAACGTCACCGATAATAGCTATCCTGTTTATTAGGAGGCATTATGACCGACGTGCTAAGGGAAAGAGAGCAGACGCAAGAAGATGCACATGCTCCCAGCGGCAAAAAAGAAATAACTGCTGATCGTTACCTTTCTTCAGAGATCCTTAACAAGGAATGGGAGCACGTCTGGCCTCGAACTTGGCTGTACGCAGGCGTTGCGTCCGATGTCGCAGAACCAGGTGAATATTTTGTCTTTAATATAGGACCCGAATCTATTTTGGTTTCTCATACGGATGAAGGTGAGATAGCTGCCTTCTATAACGCCTGCCAGCATCGCGGAGCGCGAATTATGGTCAATGAACGCGGATGGATTAAAGATTTCGTTTGCCCCTACCATGGATGGACGTACGGACGGAACGGAGCTCTCACCGTTGTTCCAGATGAGGATCGATTTAGTCAAGGTATCGACTGCGAGTCCCAGTCGCTCGTTCCGGTTAGAACCGAAATATGGGCAGGATTGGTTTGGGTATGCATGGATGACAATGCTCCTTCCTTCGATGAATATATAGGTCCACTAAAGGAACAGATAGAGCACTACCGGTTAGAGGAAATGGTGGTAGTTCAAGACCAAACTGTTCGCCTTGAATGCAATTGGAAAGCCGTATTCGATAACTTTGGCGAGCTCTACCATGTAGAGCATATCCACCCACAGCACGCCCTTATTTTCGATTGTCCAACGAGCAGGGTCCGACTATGGAAAAATGGCCATACAAGCGTCTACATTGATGGTTTCACAGTCAATACCCGCCTTGACATCCCCGAAGAACCAACAAAACTCATGCGAGGGCAATTAGAGTCTCTCGGGATGGACCCTGAAGAATACCGAGGTCGCGTACTTGATGTTAGGGAAGACGTTCAAAAAACGAGAAGAGACATGGCGCCTCAACTTGGATACAACTATGACCGTCTCGCCGATGAAGAACTCAGCGATATTTTTCAGCACAATATTTTCCCAAATATGTTGATTACGCTCCAACCGGATAAGGCCCTGCTTATGCGGGCCCGCCCACATAAAAGCGATCCAAGTAAATGCTATTGGGACAAGATCACCCTTGTTATGCCGCCAAGTGAAGAAGCAGAGATTTCCGCTGACCTTCAATTCATGCCGAAGCCAAAACCAATCCCAGAGGAACGACCCGAACGTGAAGAATTCACCCAGGAAGACGTGATAGCAGGAAGAAAAACAATGGACATCACGGTCGATCAGGATGTCCACCTCATTCGAGATGTCCAAAATGGGATGCGTTCGAGAGGATTCAAGAAACAAGTATTGAACGATGATGAATCTCGAATCCAGCACTACCACGATTGGTATTCCTGGTATATGGGAGATTGAAATAGAATCTGGTGACAGCACCCACTGAAATAACGTTCCTTAGCTGGAATCTAGCGATGCTCGAGCGGTCAGCTGAAGCTCCGGTGTCTTGGGAGCAATACAACACCGAAGAATCGATCCGGCAACAGGTCCTCTCTATTGCTCCTGACATTGTGCTCTTTCAAGAGTTACCCGGCATCGTGCCCTTCATTGAAACTCACGACATGGTAAAAGCAAACCCTCAAAGCCATAGCGGTCACCTAGCAACGTTGGTTTCACACGAACTCATGCAAGGACCCATTGAGCATTTAGCGATACCTGGCTGTGGTCTACTCACCACATTTAAAAGTTTCGGATTAACTGTAGCCAACATCCATCTCAGCCCCGGTAAGGGAGAGACAAAAACTCGACGTGATCAACTATCAGCCATTATCAGAGGTTGCCCAAACGAACACCTAGCAATCATCGGAGATACGAATACAAGGAATTCGGAGATTAAACAAATACGTGATGCTGGTTTATTTGCTCCAACTCTTCCAAAGCCCACGTGGGATAGTTTCAGAAATAGATTCCATTTAGGTTCACCTAGGTTTCGAGCAAATTTCACACGTTGTTTTACTCATCCAAGTATTCAGGTAGCTGACCTTAAGGTAATCGACAGTCCGGTCACGCAAGAAAGTAAGACATTCCATCTAAGCGACCACTTCGCCCTTTACGGAACTCTGGTGATATCAAAGAATTAAACCTAACGAGGTTAAGGCACCCATAAGGATTCTCGCTTGCTCGTCAATTCTGCACATCGTAACTCTCAGAGTTCACCTGCCTTCATCTAAGCTTTAGAGATGGACTCCCCAAAGAAACTTGTTGCCGAACTCCGATCTGTTATAAGTACTTTTCGAACAACAGATTTTGACCAATTCCTAAGTCAAGGAGGCTCCTTTGAAGAGTTGGAAGACGCCCTTGTAGAAATAAGAGAGAAACTACTTCCATATAAGGTATCCGGAGAGAGAATGCAGGCTGGACTTCGACCTGAGGAATACTCTTTCCGGCCAGATACCCCAGTCCGATTTGATTTCAGCGAAATAGAACCGCAAGAGTTCTTTCCGTATAGTCCACTAATCGGTGACCTAAACCCGATTTCTCCACCTTTCTACTTTTGGAAAGAAGACGAATTTCTTCTAGGAAGAGGAACTTTTGACTCTCAATACTGTGGGCCCCCAGAAGCTGTTCATGGGGGCCACGTGGCAGCGTTAATGGATGAATTGCTGGGAGTCACAGGCGTCGTTTCGGGTTACGGCGGTTTTACCGGAACGCTTACCGTTAGATACGAGGCAACAACGCCTCTGGATGAGGAATTATCCCTCAAAGGGTGGGTACATAAAGTTGAGGAACGAAAAGTTACTATCTGTGGAGAGCTCCGAATAGGTGAAAAGACTTGCGTTACAGCCGAGGGAATCTTTATTCAACCGCGAGATGATAGGTAACGACCTGTCGATTATCACAACAAGATCTCCCTTTTCCTTGCCGGATCACATTCGCCGATATATCTTGAACCGATGAGCAAAACGACCGGATGGACCGAGCAAGACGTACCTGACCAAGCAGGAAAAGTAGTCATAGTCACTGGAGGGAATTCCGGTATTGGATACGAAACAGTTCGAATTCTTGCCCAGCGCGGCGCACACGTGATCCTCGCTGCCCGAAACACTATTAAGGGAAATGAAGCAGTAAATGAAATACTTTCAGACAACCCCTCGGCAAATGTTGAAACGCAACCTCTGGACCTCGCTGATCTCTCTTCTATTCGCGAATTTGCAATCTCCTTCAAAGAGCGAGGAATGCCATTACATACCCTGATCAACAATGCAGGCATTATGGGAGTACCTAAGGGAACTACAGTTGACGGCTTTGAACTTCAGTTCGGGGTTAACCATTTGGGTCATTTCGCATTAACCGGGCTTCTTATAGAAGATCTGGTAGCTCAAAGTGGCGGGCGCGTTGTCAACGTAGCAAGTAATGCACACCGGCAAGGTCGATTGAACTTCTACGACCTGCAGTCAAACCACCGGTACGGGCGGATGCGCGCCTACGCCCAAAGTAAACTTGCGAATATAGTCTTTACCGCTGAACTTGATCGAAGACTTCATCGAGCAGGAAGAAACGACACTCTTTCAGTTGCCGCCCACCCAGGAATGGCACATTCAAATATTGGGTCAAACCTGAGCTCAGAGTCATATTTTGATCGACTTTTCGAAAAGAGTTTAAAAGCTATAGGCCCTTATTTTGTGCAATCGACTCTTTCCGGGGCTGTCCCCACCCTTAGAGCCGCAACGGACCCTTCAGCTGCTGGTGGAGACTATTTCGGCCCTAGCGAACGAATGCAAACACGAGGGTCAGCTGTGAAAGTCCAAGCTAAAAAGGCCGCATACGATGTGCATGACGGTCGGGCCCTTTGGGAGCAAAGTGTTGAGCTTACGGGAATAGATTTTTCTGGACTCGATCAGAGTTGATCTCTCTTCTCTCGAAACCACTGGCGTTGAATGTCAAAATTTTGGGCGCTCAAGTAAATGGCGTACATGCCCTGTCTCATTGATGCTTCGCACCGTACGCAAACCAGTTTTAGAAGCTTCAACTCTTGTTACGCTCGTATAGTCCGGCCTAATCGCTAAGGGGTTCTCCAAACCCCAGAGAATCTGAAGGTAGACGGAAATAACCATCCCATGACAGAAAACAGCTACTGTCTGGCTGGGGAATTCTTCGATAATTTGATCAAAAGCCGCATGGACACGGTGACGGAAACCTTCATAGTCGCCCTCAAATATGGCTGAAGGATCCTTGATGTACTCTTGGATCGATGGTGAGTCAAATGTCATTTCCTCTACAGGGATATACACCGAACTATTGTGATCTGATTCACGCAGATTATCGCGCTGAGAGATTTCGACACCAAGGCGTTTAGCTAAAGGCTGAGCAGTCTGTTGAGCCCTTTTCATGGAACTTGAAACAACGTGATCGATTTTCTCACCTTCTAAAAAATCGGCAATCGTCTCGGCTTGGAGATAGCCCGTCTTCGATAGCCCAGGGTCAGCTGGTCCTTCTCCTTCGGACTTCTCTTCGCGCTCAGGGCGCGCATGCCGGACGATAAGAAGATCCATTGTTTACCCTTGGCCTAGCACAAGGGCCCAATGTGTTCGACGAGGTTCCAGCGGACAGCTGCATCAATGGATCCTTGGAGAAACTTATCGAACCTCTGATGCATTCTTTCCGCCCCGGAACCATGAGCCGATACGTCCTGAAGATATGGGACGCATTGACACGAGGCCGGATACAGAATCCCCCATGCGAGGGCTTCTTCGAGTTCCTCTTCTGACCATGTCGGCCCACCTGATTCTGCAAGTTTTTTTCGATACAGCGTTAAGAGAGCAGGTTCAGCATCGAGTGTTTCTTGGTTATGTGACGCAGCGAGGAGCCAGCCAAGATCAACACCTGGATGCGAACGCATGATGCTTTGCCAGTCCAAAATTATAGGACCGTCTGTATCTATGAGAATGTTATCCAGCTCATAATCAATATGAGTCAGTGTCCAAGGTCGGTCGGCATATCGACCGAGCCATTCGACGGTATTGTTGATCCAACTTCGATCAAGTACTTCGAACAGGTCTTTGGGGTAACGGTCAGGCTCATTTTCAGCAAGAGCTTTCCATGCAGTTTGAGTCATTTCGATGCCTAGCTGGAGGCTTTCAGCACGCCAGTCAATGAGCCAAGGAATCTCCAGAAGACGTTCATCCATCCAAAACTTTCCGTGCATAGTTGCAAGATCAGTAACAAGCTTTTCCATAACGGGTATAGAGCAGCCTAAGAGAATGTCCCCTTTTTCAGCTTCGGAAATATGTTCAAGTAGTAGAAACGCTTTTCCTGTTTCTGGATCGAAAAGATTGACCCAACACTCGGGAATGCGCATGTCTATCTCTTGAACGAGATCAGAATAGAAGCCTGATTCGCGAATATAGAACTGCATGATGGTGTTATACCATCTGGCGTTAACGTCATCGAGGGGGCATTTTGCTACAAATGATGTAGGAAGGTCTTGTCGGTCGTCTTCTTCCCAAACAACTTTGAAAATACCGACCTCGCCCATCGCTCCGGTGAAACCGTCCATAGGTTCGTGCGCAAGTGATTTGATGGGAGGAACTGAATGACCGGCGTTCTGGAGCTGGGTGGACAACCATTGTGCCGTGACTCCCGCCAGTGTCCCCGGAATATCTGCCATCTGTATCTCCAACTAGTTGAGTTCATACTAGTCAGAGGAAGCTCGCAGTGAGGAGTCCTCAGGGAACTTGGCTACCTGTTGGTAACTTTGATGGAACGGGACAAGCAGAATGTGAAGTAGTGTGGAGTTCCCATGCTTTCTGCAACCTCCTCTAATAAGCTTTCGACAAGCGTCTGGACATATGTAGCATTTACAGGTTTGACATTCGGGGCTGGTGCTCTGTTGGTTAAGAAACTTACCAATGATGGGATTGACCCATTTACTATTACATGGATCCCGTTTCTAATAAGTGGAGCTTTGGCCTTCGGGACTGGATACAGACGAAACCAGTTGTCGAAAGCTGCGGTGTTGCCAGGGATAGTTCTGGGTGTTCTAGCAGGAGCAGGCCCCTCGCTAATTTTTAACTATGGGTTTGATGAGCTTCCAGCTGGGATTGTTACTTTGCTTATTTCTCTAGGTCCTATTTTTACTGCAATCGTTGCCCATTTTGTTTTCGATGATGAACGATTCAACTCTTTGAAAGGGGCTGGGCTTGTCCTGGCCTACGGCGGAGTAATGATGCTTACGATCGATTCAGTCGGAGAGAAGGGATCGCTTAGCGACATCCTGATTGTTCTTGCTGGGTCAGCGCTTGGCGGGTCTGCGGCTGTTCTTACCCGTTACTATTCTCTTCGGCATGAGCCGATGGCGCTTATCGCCCCTAATCTGTTTACGGCTGGGGTCGTCGCTTTGATTCTGACATACGCAATGGATATGGCGACACAACCATCCGGAGGTTTCGCCGCTTGGCATTTTGTTGCATTGTTTGTTTTCGGAATAACAACGTTTCTGGCTTTTCTGGCTATATTTCGGGCGAATCAGCTTGGTACGACAGGCCAAGTTTCAGTCATAGGGTATTTCCTTCCGCTATTCGGAGTTATCGGAGGGATGGTATTTTTTAAAGAGGACGCAAGTTGGCCACTTCTCGTTGGTGGAATGTTAATAGTGGTGTCGATGGGTTTAATCGGGCGTGGATCCAAAGGGCTTCCCCCTGTTGAGTCCGAGTAGGTTTGTTTTATGGAAAGCAACCTTTTTGAAGTGCTGCGCAAACCAAGCGATGGAAAGCCTGAAAAGATTTTCCTTCGCGACCCTGATGGTGAACCACTGACGTATTCTGAAGTTTTTAAGATATCCGGACGATACTCTGCTGCGCTTCATGAGTGTGGGGTAAAGGAGGGAGACAGAGTTCTTGTTAAGGTCGAGAAATCTATCGACGCTTTGGCCCTGTATCTTGCCTGCCTTCAATCCGGGGCAATATACGTTCCCTCAAATCCAAGGAACACGGTTGAAGAAACCGAGTACCTATCTCAAGATGCTGAGCCTTCACTTGTAGTTTTTTCTCATGGGTGTGTCCAGAACGTGAATTCGCGATCTGAAACACTTGGAAAAATAAATGGAAGCCTGACTTCGTTGGCTGAGTCGCTTCCCGGAACAGATCAGGTTACCCAGCGTTCAGGTTCGGACCTTGCAGCGATGCTCTATACCAGTGGGACGACAGGTAAACCCAAAGGAGCGATGCTCTCACACCGGGGCTTGATTGCTAACGCAATTGCTCTCCACGACATCTGGGGGTTCGAACCAGAAGATGTCCTGCTGCATTGTCTACCGGTCTTCCATGTTCACGGCCTTTTCGTAGCTCTCCATTGCTCGATGCTTAGCGCATCGGAAGTTATCTTTCTTAACAAATTTGAACCCGATACCATTCTTGATCACCTTCCGGAGGCGACTGTTATGATGGGCGTTCCGACCCATTACATACGCCTACTTGGCACTAGTCGATTTAACTATGACATGTGCGCCCATATGCGTCTGTTTACTTCTGGGTCAGCCCCCATGTCCACTCTGGTTCATGAAAAATTTCAACGACAAACAGGCCACAGGATTCTTGAACGCTACGGGATGACCGAGGCGGGAATAATTACTTCGAATCCGCTAAAGGGGGAAAGAACCCCGGGAACAGTGGGATTCCCACTCCCGGGGGTGGAACTGCGCGTCTCAAAAGATGGTCGGGAATGCGGGATTGGCGAGTTAGGGGTAGTTGAGATCCAAGGAGATCATTTGTTTTCCGGATATTGGAAGCAGCCAGAAAAGACCGCTGCGGCTTTTTCACAGGACGGATTTCTCATCACTGGAGATATCGGATCTATTGATGAGAATGGGAGGTTATCTCTTCAGGGGCGATCTAATGACATGATGATTTCTGGAGGAGAGAACATCTACCCCAAAGAAATTGAGCTCTGCCTTGAGGAGTTCGATAGCATTGGTGAATGCGTAGTTGTTGGCCTTCCTCATCCAGATCTTGGTGAGGCTGTAACCGCATTTCTTATCTTAAACGGAGAATTCTCAGAGGCCGCAATGGACCAATATCTTCAGTCTCGTGTCGCGAATTTCAAGAAACCTAAAAAATATGTCATTGTTGATGCTCTTCCCCGAAACGCTATGGGTAAAATTCAAAGATCAAAATTACGCGAAGAGTATTCATCTCTTTTCTCTGATGCAGAAGACCACGATTAGGCACTATTGAGCGATACACCCCCCGAACTAGAGAAAGCGAAGCTTTCTGATGCCATAAGCGCTTTAAAGATCCGTGACTTTCGGCGCTTCTGGTTCGCTGGTCTTATCTCAAATAGTGGTGGCTGGCTGCAAGGGCTGGCATCGCCGTTCATTATGTACGAGATGACTGAATCGGGAACGTGGGTTGGAACCTCTGTTTTTGCCCTCATGATCCCTATGGCCTTGGTCGGCCCTTTCGCTGGGCCGATGGCCGACCGCCTCTCACGAAGACACATCCTTCTTGTTTGTGAAATTTTTCTCGGTGTCATAGCTATCTCGAATGCTGTGTTCTGGTGGTCTGGTGTGAGAGAGCCACTTGTTTATGTGGGTATCAACATTATCTATGGATTCGCTAACGGTTATGCTCTCCCCGCCTGGCAAGCATACGTCGCGGACCTTGTCCCTAGAGACGTTCTGATGAACGCTATTACATTGAATTCCACACAGTTCAATGCAGCTAGAGCTATCGGCCCTAGCCTTGGAGGAGTCCTGCTCGCTGTTTCCGGCCCGGGATGGGCGTTCCTTGGTAATGGAATTTCATTTTTTTTAGTGTTCTTTACTCTTCTGTCTCTTCCATCTACAGCGCCAAGCCCTTTGGCTGGGCGAAAAGATTCACAATTGAGCCAATTCGCGAAAGGGTGGGCATACGCGAAGACCCAAAAAACCATTGTTACAGGGTATATAGCGGCAGGTTTGGTCGCGATGCTGGGAGCTCCGCTCATTCAGGTACATATTATTCTTTTCAGTGAAAAAGTATTTGAGGTCGGCGAATTTAAATTCGGTTTATTGATGTCGACCTACGGTATTGGGGCTGTGATGATTGCCCCATGGCTTGCGGCATTCGGAACAAGATTTAAAAAATCGAGTCTCTTGGTGGGCTCCCTCACACTGTACGGATGCGGGGAATTGCTTTTGTCTTCTACAGAGATCTACTACGTCGGCCTGATTAGTATTTTTGTCGTAGGCTGCGCTCATCTCATTATGGCGACCACGACCAACACGACATTGCAGCTTTTCGTTCCAGAGCCGGTTCGCGGAAGAGTGATGGCTATGTATCTTATGGTTTTCACAATCGGCGCACCGCTTGGATCTATTATTCAAGGGCCATTAGCTGACCAGTTTGGTTCTCGATGGGTAGTGGCCGTAATGGGCTGTCTATTCATAGTTGCAGCGCTTCTCTTCGCTGTAACAAAGCGTGCAGCGACGTTCGATTTTGATGAACCGATGATTTAGATTTCTCACGTTTCTGTAGTGAGGCCAATGGTGTTCCGGATGATGCGACGACTGGCACGTTATCGCTAAAAAGCGAGAAGGCCCCCAGCGTTCACTCAAGGGACCTTCTCATCGTAAGAATGCCACCTTCACCAGCGACACTTACATGTGGTGGGTTCCACCAACCACACACCCATAATGTCATTTTCTGATGGTTTTTCCACCTGATTTCAACGTTTTTAACAAATTGTTGGGTTTATTCGATCAAATACCTACACTTTTACCTGTTCACTCAAATTTATAGAAGGGTTCCGCCGTATGAGAAAAGCTGCGATAGCTGTTTTGTCGTCCTTAGTTGCTTCAGTGCTTTTCACTGTCGCGAGTTCCTCATCACCCGCGTTCGCCACCGTCCCTGCGGATTGCGCCAATGACGGCATGATCCAAGTTATTAACGACATAGGTAATACCATCACCGTGTATGAGATGGACGTGGTCGCTGACCCTGTGAATGCTTCTCTTACCCAACTCTATCAAGTGAACTTCACCGGCAATCAACAAAAATTTAATGGCGCCGGCATCAATCCTGATGACGACATCATGTACGGAAGCCTCAAACATGACGACAATAATGATTATTTCGTCCGATTGGGTTCAGACGGTTTCGAGTACTTATTCCAGTGGAGCGGTGGCCATAACTACATCGCTGGTTTCGATAGCTCGGGGACATACTGGTATTTTCGAGGGTCCAATTATTATACGGTAGCTGACGCCGATAATTTGCCCGGATACGCTACAGCGGCTGCAGCAAATGCAGCCGGGGCGACAGATATCAGTGTCGTAGGCATGGCTATGGTAACCACCGTCGGCGCTGACATCGCAATCGTAGAGGAAGACGGCAACACGTACGCTATTTCAGTCAATGCTGCCGACACTATTGTCATCGATAATCTAACAACAGAAGCTTCAACAGCAATTTCCGCCGCGAACTCCGGGATAGGTGCTGCAAACCAGTGGGGAGCAGCATACGCATTCGGCGACTTAGTGTATGTTTCAGCCAATGATGGAACGGGTATATATCAAATCCCATGGAAATCTTATCTCAACGGACAAACAACCCTTAATGTCACCGAAGTTGTCGCTAACTCAGAGATAACTAATACAAACGATGGAGCGAACTGTGTCAATGCAGCTCCGCCTGCCCTTCCGTGCGGGTTCCCCGGCTTAGGCGGTATCACTGCTGATGATCCTGCATGTGTAGAGACGACAAGTATCGATGTTGTTGACCCTGTCGCGTGTGCAACGCTTGGAGCAATCCAACATATCAATACCGATAATGGGCCGAATGGGACTGGCGGCTCAGCACCGTACTCACACCTATATACATTTGATGTGGATCTTGTAACAGGAAACATTGCACCCTTTGACCCACCGTGGGGATTGGACTTGAACGCACATGGAATAGAAGAAATTAATGCCACCGGTATAAATCCGCTCGACGACAAAATGTATGGATATGCCAAGCTAATTGCCGGCGGTCAAGGTGTAGTCAGATTTGACCAGTACGGTGATTTGGAATGGGTTTCTGTAGGTCATGGCTCATGGTCAATAGCTGGCGGCTTCACCCCCGATGGAACGTATGTGACACTTGCTTCAACCGGTCGCTCATTAGCGAACCTACACACATACGACGGATGGGAAACGTACGAGAAGGTAACGAACAACGGACCAGGCAATAATTGGATAACTAGCTCATCGAGCGGAATCTACGGAAATGACTTAGCTATCGTCACGAATAGCGATGGGGATGTCATATCTATCTCTGTGACGCATCCTCACCCCCACAACGTTCACATCTGGAACATTACTGACGACACACTTGCTATAACCCCTATTGATATACCTGATAATGGAAGCTCTCTAGGCTTAGGGGCTGCTTTCTCCTTTGTCGACAACAGCATGTATGTAATGCATAACTCATCTCAAGGGACGTATAAAATTCTTTGGGACGAGCCGACCATTGACGGGAAAGTTCAGGTTGTTCAGGTGATGGCTTCAGCCGATACGAATGCGAACGATGGGGCCTCGTGCATCGATGAGATGCCTCCATTTCCTTGCGAGTGGGACAATAGTCTTACATCTGACGATCCGAACTGTACCCCAACCATTAGCTACTCAGTGGACAATCAAATGCACTGTATAGCTACTGGACACACAAGATCGTACAGCATCACCAACAACAGCCAAGTGGCAGGAACTGTGACTCTCACCGATGTCGATACTGCAGCTACCGTCGTGAAAGAGCTACCTCTTTCAGGAACCATCACCTTCACAGAAGGGGTTGATTTCTCTATAACCGATGACGCAGTCAATGACTTTACGATCGATATTGACTGGCTAAGTTTAGACACAGATACGTCATATGGGATTGAAATCCCAACGACGATAGGGAACTATGTCGACTGCGACCCCGAGGCCTACTTCAACTGGCAGAATCTTTCTTGCCCGAGTTATGCGAACTTAGAATGGGACCTTTCGCAAACCATCCACGGAGCAGATATATCAATTCAACTCGACGGAGGATCGTTTTCAGGAACTGACCCTATCGTGCATACTGGATTAACTGCCGGGCAAACAGGGACAATTGCTATTCCGCTGGAGGAACAAACCAGCAACGCTGAGATTACTGCATCGATGTCAATCACGTTTACAAATGGGCATACCCGCCAGATGGCGTTTACCCATGGAACCCAGAACTGTTTCGAAGCGGCAACGGCAATAACCCTTAATCACGATTGTGTCGGGTCTTCTCTCTACATCAATAACACCGGAGGCTACGACCTTTCGCTCAGCTACACCAATAATGGAGCAACTACAGAAATTTCTCTAGCTGCGGGAACAGACCAAACCATCGATCTTGGTTGGACGGAGGGGTCAACGAATTCCGTGAGCTTCTTCGGTTCTTACCTTAACGAACCTGATAATCCTCCAAGCGTCGTTCAATCAACGTTTTCAAACAAAGTAGTGAATTGCCAGCCTCCGACAGTTCAAGTTGAAGAGGGTGGGGACTCCTACACGTTCACCATCACGCCCCCATGCTCAGTGAACGATTATGGCGTTATCCCTGTGGACTTGGACCCTGAAACGCCAGGAACTCAGGGAACAGACGAATTTACCTATTCGATTGAGTTACTAGAGAACGGTGACTTGGCTATCACGATCGATGACGTGGATGACCTCGAGATTGACGGAACAACGTTCGATGACATCATCGTCTACTACTCAGGACCTGATTGCGAACCCGAGGACTGCATGAATGGAAATGCAGGCACCTGTCAGGTCCAGATCGAAGTTGAAGTTCCCGACAACGATGACTTCGACGGTCAAGTAAACGTAACTATTGACGTTACCTGTGTCTCCGCTTCCCTAAATGTCACAAACGATGGAGTAGCTGACCTTACCTTATCGATTACCAATAATGGAACTGTCTCAACTCTTACACTTTCACCTGATGCGTCGGAGACAGTGGATTTAGGGTGGGCTGAGGATTCGACGAACACGGTGACCTACGTTGGAATGTTCAATGGGGTAGATGGGCAAGCTGAAGGAAACTTCACTGACGTCAAAGTAGATTGTGAACCACCAGAGGTTGAACTCGCTGAGGGACTCGAATCATTCACGTTTACCATCACGCCCCCATGCTCCGTGAACGATTACGGCGTTATCCCTGTCGATACGGATCCGGATACGCCAGGAACACAGATAACGGACGAATTCACATACTCCATCTCTTTGTTAGCGAACGGAGATTTAGAAATCACTGTCGATGACGTGGATGACCTCGAGATTGACGGGACAACGTTCGATGACATCATCGTGTACTATTCAGGGCCTGATTGCGAACCCGAGGACTGCATGAATGGAAATGCAGGCACCTGTCAGGTCCAGATCGAAGTCCTGGTTTTCGATAATGACGATCCAGAAGAGCTGAGAGCTACTGGAGCTGCGCATGTTCGGATGATTGGATTATCAATCCTTATCGCCATGCTGGGATATGGCTTCCTTCACCTTGCACAACTCTACGGCCCCGCCTTGCTGGTACGCGTCGTTCAGTACAGGAAAATACATAATACCGTTCGGGTCGAAGGGTCACGAAAAGGTTTTAAAGTATGGAAGAAAGTCAGAAAAGACTAACCTGCTGACTGCTGACTGCTGACCATCTCTCATACAGTGATCGCAATACCGATACCTAACGGCTACTACTTCCAACTAATGTGGTCGCGTCCGAGATCCTTTACGTCCCTCACTCCGAGCAGGGCCATCGTCCTAGCCATTCCATCTTGAAGGAAATCCAAAACCCAATCCACTCCCCGCTGACCTGCTGCTCCAAGACCATAGAAAGTGGGGCGTCCCGCCATGCAAGCTGTTGCTCCAAGGGCCATTGCTTTCACAATGTCGCTGCCTCGTCTGATGCCACCATCACAATAGACTTCTATTTCTCCATTTACTGATTGGATAACAGGTTCGATCAATTCAAGAGGAGTAGGGGCATCATCGAGTTGCCGGCCCCCATGGTTTGATAGTGCGATTGCATCTATTTCTTGTGAGGCGGCAATTTTTGCGTCTTCAACAGTTTGAATCCCTTTGAGCACTATCGGACCGTCCCATACGTCTCGGAACCATTCGATATCTTTCCATGAAAGCGACTGGTCAAATTGCGCATTGACATGGTCGGCAAGAGTTATGGCTGTTGAGCCATCCTCAGTTCCGGAGCCGACTACATTCGCGAAACGTATCGGTTCGTTTCGCAGCAACCCCCAAGTCCACGCAGGGTGCTTCATACCATCGAAGATTGTATCTACCCCAACTTTCGGCGGTAGGGTAAATCCCTTTCTTACGTCACGTTCCCGCCTTCCTAAAACTGCGGTATCGACAGTAATCATAATGGCTTCAAAATGTGCGTCCTTAGCCCGATCGAGTAGTTCTTTAAGAAGACCTCGGTCTTTCCAGACATAGACTTGAAACCAGTTCCGCGCAGCATCAGGCATTGGATCTGATTTCTCTTGAAATGCTGGGTTGGCCAGAGCAGCGATTTCTTCAATAGATCGTGTGGCCATGGTTGAAAGCGTGAATGGGATATGATTTTCGGCAGCTGACCGTGCGACTGCGATCTCTCCAAGAGGGTGAGCTATCCGCGTGAAGCCAGTTGGCGAAATAATAAACGGGAAGGACACGGGAGCGCCAAGTACATCTGTTGAAAGGTTTATGTTTGCTACATCTCGCAAGACTCGCGGTTTGAACGCAATCTGGCTGTAGACGGCAGTGTTGCGTTGAACCGTTCGTTCGTCTTCTGCTGCCCCATCGATATACCCAAAGACACCCGCAGGAAGGCGACGCATACAGATTGTTCGAAGATCTTCAATATTTGCTGCCTTATTGAGGCGACGTAGAGCAGCGTTTCGCTCAAATCTTCTGAATCGAAGTACTGATTTAACTGCTCTTAACATGTCTGAACCTTACCGACTGTTCTGAAATTTTGTTCATTTACGATTTGGATCTATTCTCATGTCGAGACTGAAAAATACGTTCCGCTTACTAAAGGGGTAGACATGGCACAGAATATAGGTGAATTCCTTACAAATCGAGCTCGACGCGATACAGATTTGGAAGCGATTTACGAACCAGCGACCGACAATAGACTTTCCTACCGAGAATTGAATGACCGCTCTAATCAGGTTGCGCATTCTTTGAAAGACCTCGGCGTTGCTAAAGGAGATCGTGTTGGATTACTCCTCATGAACGGAAAGGAGTTTGTCGAAACATTTTTTGCCGTTGCAAAAATTGGTGCGGTGAACGTCCCCCTGAATTGGCGCCTCGTCGCAGACGAACTTGAATTCATACTCGACGATGCCGGAACAACTGTCTTACTGTTCAGCGAAGAATTCGCTGAACTCGCTTCAGAGCTTCGCAGCCGGGGTGACAAGACCCAAATCTCAAACTGGATACAGGTTGGTGGAGACACAACAGAAGGCGCCCTTGACTATGACGACTGGATGGGGTCCTCTTCCACTACTGAACCCGAAATCGAAGGCGGCGATGACGACCTTGTTTTCATAATGTACACGTCCGGAACGACTGGCCTGCCCAAAGGAGTCATGCACAGCCACGACACAGTCTTATGGGCCAACATTACAAACGCAACAACCGCCGATATGCAGCACTACGACCGGTTCCTTAACGCTCTTCCACTATTCCATGTGGGCGCACTAACGCCGATCATAACGTCAGTGTTCGTAGGCGGGTCCATCACATTGATGAAGTCTTTCGACCCTGCAGCATCTTGGGATTTGATTCGCGACGAAAAGATAAATACAACCTTGATGGTCCCAGTTATGTTGCAATTTATGCTCCTAACCTATGACGCAGAAAACCATGATCACACATCACTGCGAAATGTGATCAGTGGAGCCGCGCCAGTCCCTGTGTCTCTTATCGAGACGTACACAGAAATGGGTATAGAAATTCATCAAGTGTATGGCCTCACTGAAACATGTGGACCTGCCTGCATTATCTCGTCTGAAGATGCGGTCACCAGAGCAGGGTCAACTGGTAAGGCCTTTACATTCACTGAAGTCCGAGTTGTTGATGAAGATGGAAACGAGTGCGCCCCTGATGAAGCTGGCGAAGTAGAAGTTAAAGGCCCGCACATCATGGTCGGATACTGGAACAGGCCTGAAGCAAATGCTGAAACGCTTGTTGAAGGTTGGTTAAAGACCGGCGATATCGCAACGATGGACAGTGATGGTTTTGTGACGATCGTTGATCGGGTGAAAGACATGTTGATTTCAGGTGGAGAGAACGTTTATCCGGCTGAAATTGAAAATGTTCTCCTTTCACACGAACTGATCAATGACGCTGGAGTGATAGGTAT
>MDTD01192774.1_pt1 | contig 20659 bp, 13 predicted proteins | sample 811221 | NCBI WGS metagenome assembly MDTD01 (sample SAMN05326646, study PRJNA326480) | marine metagenome | isolation source: seawater | place: Pacific Ocean: South West | collected 2011
CGCGCATCTGCGCGATCATCTCCTCGGCGGCGTCGCGCAGGACCTGTGGATCGGTGCCGCTCAGGCGATACTCGACCGGCTGCGCCAGGGGCGGGCCCAGGCTGAAGCGACGCACGTCGATGCGCGCCCCCGGGATGCTCGCGAGCGCCCCGCGCAGCTGCGGAATCCACTCCTGAGAGTCAGTGGCCTGGTCAGTGTTGATCAGCACGAAGGCATAGCCGAGCCGCCCGTCCTCCGGAGACATGGTCAGCATCAGACGCGGGCCACCCGTGCCGACGAAGCTGACGTAGTTCTTCAGCCGCTCACGCCCGTCGGCGTCCGCGCTGGTTTCGACCACGACCTCTTCCACCTGCTCCACGATCTGGCGCGTCGCGTCGAAGGAGACTCCCTCAGGCAGATCCACGTGCACGAAGATCTGGTCGCGCACGCCTGCCGGGAAGAACTGCGAACCAATCGCCGGGACGAGCGAGGTCGCGCCGTAGAGAGCGACCAGCGCGAGTCCGATCGGGATGAACTTGCGTTCGAGGCAGGCCTCGATCAAGCTCTCGTAAAAGGCGCGCTCGTCCTTCTTCTTTGCTTGAGCGTCGGTCGCGGCCGCCTTTACCGACTGCGGCGCGGGCTTCTTCTGCTCCTTCAGGAACCAGAAGCAGAACACCGGCGTGACCGTCATCGCGACCAGCCAGCTGAGCACCAGCGTGAGGCTGACCACGATCGGCAGACTGCGCATGTACTCGCCGCTGGAACCGGACAGGGTCAGCAACGGCAGGAAGGCGAAGACCGTGGTGAGCGTGCTGACCAGAATCGGGCTGGCCAGATTCGACGCGCCCTCGATCATGGCCTGCCGACGCGGCTTGCCTTCGTTGAGCAGGCGCACGCAGTTATCGGAGACCACGATCGCGTTGTCGACGATCATGCCCAGCGCGATGATCAGCGAGGCAATCGAAAACTGCTCGAGCTCGACGCCGAACATCGGCATGAAGCCCAGCGCGGTCACCATGCTGAGCGGCACCGCGGCGGCCATGACAATCGACGGGCGCGGGCCCATCAGCAGACCGGCCACGACCAGCACGATCAGCACCGCCTGCCAGAGGTTGTCGACGAAGTCGGAGACGAGACCGTCCACCTGGCGCGGCAGATCATTGACCCGCTGAATCGCCAGGTCAGGCGGCAGCTGCGAAGACTGCACGCGCGCGACCACCGCGTCGATCTCCTCGCCCATCGCCACGATGTTGCGGCCAGCCTTCATGGAGATCGCCAGCACGATGGCGGCGCTCGCCTGGTGCTCCGGAGTGCCGAAGCGCACCCCGTAGGACTGGGGCTCGACAAAGCCGCGCCGCAGCTCGGCCGGCAGATCGCCGATCATGACCGGCGCGCGTTCGGCCTCGCCGTCGAGAAAGACCTCGAGCACGGAGCCGAGATCATCGAGCGCGCCCGAGGTGCGCAGGTCGAGCGCCTGACGGCCATCCTGGATCCGCCCGGCCGAAGCGATGGTGTTACGCCGATCGAGCGTCTGCGCGAGCGCGTCGCGCGTGATCCCGAGCTGCGCCCAATCGGCGGCATCCACTTCGAGGTAGATCTGCTCCTTCTGGCCGCCCATCCGCGTGACGGCACCGATCGAATCCACCGCCAGCAGCGCGTCTTCCAGCTGTTCGGCGAAGTCCTCGAGCTCCGCGTGACTGTACGCGCGCTCGATCGCATCACGCCCTGGGGGTGGCACCTGCGAAACCGCGAGCACCACGGCAGACACATCGCCGAAGTTCGAGTTCACCACCGGCGAGCCGCAGCCGCTCGGCAAGGAAGACTGCACGGTGGCCAGGTCGGCCCGCATCTTGTCCCAGACCTGGTCGATGTCCGTGATGTCGTCCTCGAGCTCGACGGACAGGATCGACTGCCCGGCGCGCGAGGTGGACTGAATCTCCTTTACCTCCTCGATGCCGTAGATCTCCTCTTCGAGCAGGCGCGTGACGAGCTCTTCGACGTCCCGCGCGGTCGCGCCGGGCCAGCGCGTCTCGACCTTGGCTGAGCGGATCACGATCTCGGGATCCTCGCGACGGGACATCGAGTCGAAGGTCAGCGCGCCGAACAGCAGCGCCGCGCTGGCCGCGAACAGCACGAAAGTCCGGCTGTTTAGTGCAAAGCTCGGGAGGCTCACTGTCGGCCTCCGCGGCCAAAGACCTGCTCTTCGGCCGTGACGACCTGCACGGTCTCGCCGTCGGCGAGGAAGTGCGCGCCCCAGGAAACGACACGCGAACCAGCGCTGATGCCGACGCCGCTGATCCGGCGCAGGTCGCCCCAGGTCTCATGCACCTCGACGGGAACGCGCGTGACCGCGCCGTCCGCTTCAAGGAACACCGAGGTCGTGCCGTTCAGCTCCGAGATGGCCTGGATTGGAATGTAGAGACCTTCCGGCAGATCCTGCAGCGGCACTTCGACGGCGACCACATCGCCCGGGCGCAGCAGGCGTTCGCGCTGCGTCAGCACGAAGCCTTCCGCGAGCTCCGCCGTGGGGTTCTGCACCAGCCAATCTCGATGCGCCAGCTCGGCAGGGCCGGTGATCTGACGCAGACGGAACTCCGCGATCTCACGGAAGCCCGGCCCCAGCGCGACCTCGATCTTCTCGGGAACCAGGAAGGGCGCCTGATCCCGGTTCGGCTGATTGGGCTCGATGCCGCTCACGCGCAGCACGAAGGCCTTGCCGTCTTCTTCAAAGAGGCAATCCTCCAGGAGGTAGAGCGCCTCTTCATCGTGCGGATCGATCACCGGGAAGAGCTCCTCGACGATCGGCGCGTCAGCGTGTTCCGGCGCCGGCGGCGCTGCGAGCACGGTCGGGTTGGCAGTGATGATGCCGACCTCGAAGGTGCCGGTCGCGACATCGCCGACGCCCGACTTCTCGTAGACCGAACCGACCAGCTCGACCTCGGCGGGAATCGGGCCGGCGTTGCGCGGCGCCCAGCGCACCTGCGTGCCGGCGAGCAGCGCGCGTTCATTCGCGGCCGACATCGTGACCGCGATGCGCATCGGCTCGAGCAGCGAGATTTTCGCGATGGTCTGGCCCGCGTTGATGGTGCTGCCCGGCCCCAGCAGCACTTCAGTCAGGCGACCGGAGTAGGGCGCGCGCAGCACGCAGGACTCGACGTCTTCCTCTGCCTGAGCGATCTGCTCATCCAGCTCGTCGAGCTGAGCCTGCGCCACTTCGATATCCGCGTCCTTGAGCAGCAGTCCCGCTTCCGCCTGCGCGAGCGCTGCGCTGGCTTCGGCCACGGCCTGCTGCCGCAGCTCGATGGTCACGCGACGCGCGGTCCAGGCGGCGTCCGCCTCGGCGGCAGCCTGCTCGGCACGATCCACATCCGCCTGCGCGACATCACCGGCGGCGAAGAGCTGCTGCGCTCGCTTCAGTTCATCGGCCGCGACTTCGGCGCTGATACGAGCGGCCTCGTTGTCCTTCTCAGCCGTCTCAATTTCGAGCTCTGCCTTGCGCACGCGCGCACGCAGCGCATCGATCTCACGCGTCGCGACCTGTTCGCGATCGACCCGCTTCGCCTCCAAGCTCGTGACCGCCGACCGGCGCTGCGTCTGCAGTCGACGCAGGGCGCGCTCGTACTTGGTCGCATCGACGCTGGCGATCACCTCGCCCGGCCGCAACTCGTTGCCGTCGGCATCCAGCACCGGCCCCTGCACCTCGCTTCCGACGGCGGGCACGCGCTCCAGTCGACCCGACACTTCGAACGCCAGCTCAGTGCTGCGATAGGCGCTCACCAGCCCGGGCACGCGGTCGATCTCCTGCGGCCGCACTTCCTGCAGCACCAGCACCTCAACCGGACGCGCCGCGCCGCCGGCTTCAACCGGCTGCGGCCCGTCCCCGCACGCGCTGAAGGCCAGCAGGAGAGGCGCAGTCACGAGGACCGTGCCGGGAGAGGGATTGCGGGAAGGAGCAAAGACCATCGGAGTCTCCGCGCGCAATATACCAGGGCCGGTTCGCCCGCCGGCTGGCCGCGCCCTCTAGGCTGGACGCATGCTCGCCGCGCTCACGCTTGGCCTCGCCGCCTCCGCGCAGCTCTCCGCGCCGGGGGAACCGCCCGAGATTCCGCACGGGATCTGGCGCGCCTGGCTGGAGTCGCCGGGCGGGCAGCTTCCGTTCGGGTTGGAGATCGGCAAGACCACGACCGGCGCCTGGACCGCCAGCATCCTGAACGGCCGCGAGCGCATCACGATTCAGGAGGTCGAGTGGGTGATGCAGAAGGAAGGCGCGATCGAGAGCTGGACTCTGGAGCTGCGCTTCCCCCACTTCGACTCCGTGATCCGCGCGCAGCCTGGGCTGGAAGGCAGCGTGCTGAGCGGCGAGTGGATCAAGACGCGCGGCGCGGACGCGGTCACACGCATGCCCTTCCTGGCGCGCATCACGGAGGCCGAGCGGGCAACCGATTTTCTGCCGATGCGTTTTGAGGAGCGCCCGGCGGTTCCCGGTGGCACCCGCCCCGCGCTGGCTTCGCGTTATGAAGTGCAGTTCGAGTCGAGCCGGGATCCGGCGATCGGCGAGTTCCATCTGCTTGCCGAACCCGAGGATCCCGCGGCGCCGCGCGGCGTGCTGGGCACCTTCCTGACCACGACCGGCGACTACCGCTATCTCGCCGGATCGATCGACGCGCAGGGGCTGCGGCTGTCCTGTTTCGATGGCGCGCACGCATTCCTGTTCCACGCCGAGCAGGTACCGGGGCGGCAGGTGCACGGCGGACTCGCCACTTTGCGCGGCGACTTCTGGAGCCGCGAGTCCTGGCATGAATCCTGGACCGCTGGGCCGAACGCCAGCATCCAGCTGCCCGATCCCTGGGCGCAGGTCGGGCTGAAGCCGGCCTCAGAGCGGCCGGACTGGCGCGCGATCCAGGTGACGCAGCTCGATGGCATGCGCGTTCCGCTGGGCAAGCTGGGATCGCAGGACGCCCCAGCGCGCCTGCTGGTCCTGTTCGGCAGCTGGTGTCCCAACTGCCACGACGAACACGCCTACCTCAAGGAGCTGTACCAGAAGTACGCCGCGCGCGGGCTGGCGATCACCAGCCTCGGCTTCGAGTTGGGCGGCGAGCCGAAGCGCGACCTCGCGCAGCTGCGCCGCTATCGCGAAGCCATGAAGCTGCCGTGGGAAGTCGCGCTGGTCGCCAGCACGACCGACAAGCAGAAGGCCGCAGAAGCGTTTCCGATCCTGACGGCGGTGAAGTCCTACCCGACCACGCTGTTCCTCAACGCGCAAGGCGAGATCACCGCCGTCCACTCCGGCTTCAGCGGACCCGCGACCGGCGAGGCGCACGCGCGCCTGCGCCGTCACTTTGAAGAGAAGATCGAAGCGCTGCTCACGGCGGACTAGGCCGGAGCAAACCCACCAGATCTCGTAGCGCCCTCCGACTTGGAGGCAGATTCCTGGGACCGGCCACTTCCTCCCTCCTCGGAGCGGCGACTATGATCAAAGGGAGTTGCACAGGGCTTTTCCCCTGGCTCGCGCCCGCACCCCACGGCGATCCTATGCCCCCACCGCTTACCGAGACCGAGACTTGTATGCGTCTCATCACTCCGGCCCTGGAGAGGGCGGGGTGGGACATCCGGACGCAGATCCGCCGCGAATACACCTTCACGGCTGGCCGGATCCAGGTCCGCGGCAAGCTCAGCCACCGCGGCAGGCCCTCCCGCGCCGACTACGTGCTCTTCCAGGGTTCGATCCCCCTCGCGATCGTCGAGGCCAAGAAGCAGGGCCTGGGCCCCGCCCACGGCATCCAGCAGGCCCTGGGCTACGCCGAGCAGCTGGACATCCCCTTCGCCGTCTCCTCCGATGGCACGGGCTTCCACATCCATGACCGCACCGGCCAGGCCGAGGCCGAGCGCACCCTGGCCATGGACGCCTTCCCCTCGCCCGACGACCTCTGGAGCCGCTACCGCGCCTGGAAGGGTCTCGCGGACGAGCGCACCACCGCGATTGCCACCGAGCCGTATCACGAGGACCCGGCCGAGAAGAAGGAGCCCCGCTACTACCAGCGCATCGCCATCCAGCGCACGGTCGAGGCCGTCGCCCGCGGCGACCGCCGCGTACTGCTGGTCATGGCCACGGGCACCGGCAAGACCTACACGGCCTTCCAGATCATCCACCGCCTGTGGAAGTCCGGTGCGGTCAAGCGCGTGCTCTTCCTGGCCGACCGCAACATCCTCGTCGACCAGACCCGCGTCAACGACTTCAAGCCCTTCGCGTCGGTGATGACCAAGATCACCCAGCGCAAGGCCGATCCCGCCTATCAGATCTACCTCGCTCTCTACCAGGCCATCAGCGGCACCGACGAGGCCAAGGACGTCTTCCGTGAGTTCTCCCGCGACTTCTTCGACCTGGTCGTCATCGACGAGTGCCACCGCGGCAGCGCCAAGGAGTCCAGCGCCTGGCGCGAGGTCCTCGACTACTTCGACGGCGCCGTCCACCTCGGCCTGACCGCCACGCCGAAGGAGACCAAGGACGTCTCCACCCAGTCCTACTTCGGCGAACCCGTCTACGAGTACTCCCTCAAGCAGGGCATCTCCGACGGCTTCCTCGCCCCCTACAAGGTCGTGCGCTACGACCTCGACCGCGACGTCCAGGGCTGGCGCCCCCCCGCCGGAATGGTCGACGACCTCGGCGAGGAGATCGAGGACCGCGAGTTCAACCGCAAGGACATGGAGAAGACGCTGGTCCTGAACCACCGGACCAAGACCGTCGCCCGCTGCGTGATGGACTACGCCCTCAAGGTCGACCCCCACTGCCGCACCATCGTCTTCTGCGTCGACATCGACCACGCCTCGCGCATGCGCACGGCGCTGATCAACGAGGTCGCCCAGCGCCTGCCGGACGAGCGCCCCTCGGACTACGTGGTCCAGATCACCGGCGACAACCCCGAGGGCAAGGCCAAGCTCGAGGACTTCATCGACCCCAGGAAGCGCTACCCGGTCATCGCCACCACCTCGAAGCTCCTGACCACCGGGGTCGACGCCAAAGACTGCAAGCTCATCGTGATCGACCAGGAGATCGGCGCCATCGGCGAGTTCAAGCAGATCGTCGGCCGCGGCACGCGCGTCGACGAGAAGCACGGCAAGACCTGGTTCACGATCATGGACTTCCGCGGGGCCACCGCGCTCTTCGCCGATCCGGCCTTCGACGGCCTGCCCGAGACGATCTACGAGCCAGGCGGCACCGACGACCCGGTCGACCCCGATGACCCGGGCACGCCCCCCGAAGGCGGGGCGGGAGAGGGCGACGAGCCGATCGAGCTCCCCCCCGACCCCTTCGACCCCGGCACGGACCAGGTCCGCGAGAAGGCCCCGCGCTACCGGGTCAGCGGCGTCGAGGTCTCCGTCCTCGGCGAGCGTGTCCAGTACCTCGACGCGGACGGCAAGCTGATCACCGAGAGCCTGACCGACTACTCCCGCTCCCGCATCCGCGGCCGCTACGCCAACCTCGACGGCTTCCTCCGCGCCTGGAGCGACGCCGACAAGAAGCAGGCCCTCGTCGAGGAGCTCGAGAACCAGGGCGTCTTCTTCGAGGAGGTGGCCGAGGCGGTGGCCAAGAAGCACCCCGGCGCCTTCGACCCCTTCGACCTCGTCTGCCACGTGGCCTTCGACCAGCCCCCCCTCACCCGCCGCGAGCGCGCCGAGAAGGTCAAGAAGCGCCACGTCTTCGCCCAGTACGGCGAGCAGGCTCGCCGCGTGATCGAGATCCTCCTCGACAAGTACGCGGACGAGGGCCTGGCGGCGGTGGAGGACATCGCCATTCTGGCCGCGCCTCCCTTCGATTCGATCGGTGCACCTCTTGAACTCGTCCAGGCCTTTGGCGGTCGGGACGGCTATCTCGGCGCCGTCCGCGACCTCGAATCCGCCCTCTACGGGGCTGCCTGAGTCCCCCAGCACCCCCCATGGCCGTCAGCACCTCCGTCAAGTCACTCCAGGACGAGATGCGCAAGGACCCGGGCACCGGCTCGGACGTCAACCGCATCAGCCAGCTCGCCTGGATCTTCTTCCTCAAGGTCTGGGACGAGCGCGAGAAGGAGCTCGAGGTCTTCGAGCCCGACTACGTCTCGCCCCTCGTCGACGCCGCCTGGGAGGTCGCTGGCACGCGCTCCACCCACCCCGACCTCCGCTGGCGCGCCTGGGCCGCGGACCCCGAGGGCGCCACCGGCGACGAGCTGCTCGCCTTCGTCAACGGCACCCTCTTCCCGGCCCTCGAAAACCTCGAGCTCGGCCCCCGCGTCCAGGTCGTGGACGAGGCCACCGCCGCCGCCGACCGCCTGCGCCGCCGCAAGGCCCTCCTGCGCGAGGGTTTCGCCGACAACTTCCAGTACATGAAGAACGGCGTCCAGCTCCGCAAGGTGCTGAACCGCGCCGAGGCCATGGTCAGCGTCAACGACCTCAAGGCCCGTCACCTCTTCGGCGACGTCTACGAGAAGTTCCTGCGCGACCTCCAGTCCGCGGGCAACGCCGGCGAGTACTACACCCCCCGCGCCGTCACGACCTTCGCGGTCGAGATGACGAACCCCCGCCTCGGCGAGTCGGTCCTCGACCCCGCCTGCGGCACCGGCGGCTTCCTCACCGCCGCCATCGAGCACATCCGTCGCCAGGACGTGAAGACCGGCGACGACGAGCGTCGCCTCGAGGCCTCGATCCACGGGGTCGAGAAGATGGGCCTGCCCCACCTGCTCTGCATGACCAACGCCATCCTGCACGGCGTAGACCTGCCGACGCGAATCGTGCACGGCAATACCCTGGCGCGCCCCGTCCGCGACATCGACGAGGACGACCAGGTCGACATCGTCGTCACCAACCCGCCCTTCGGCGGGGTGGAAGAGGACGGCATCGAGACCAACTTCCCGAAGGACTTCCAGACCAAGGAGACCGCGACCCTCTTCCTGGCGATGATCGTCGAGCTCCTGAAGGACGGCGGCCGCTGCGCGATCGTCCTGCCCGACGGCAGCCTCTTCGGCGACGGCGTGCTCCAGCGCGTGAAGAAGCACCTGGTCGAGACCTGCGACCTGCACACGATCGTGCGGCTCCCCAAGGGTGTCTTCGCCCCGTACACCCCGATCAACACCAACGTGCTGTTCTTCGAGAAGGGCCGTCCCACCGAGGCGATCTGGTACTACGAGCAGCCGCTCCCCGAGGGCATGCAGTCCTACGGCAAGACGCGCCCGTTCCCGGCCGACGGGCTCGACGAGTGCAAGGCCTGGTGGGGCGAGGATCGTTCGAAGCGCCAGGAGACCGAGCGAGCCTGGCGGGTGCCGATCGAGGAGGTCGTCGCCAAGGGCTTCAACCTAGACTTCAAGAACCCGAACGCGAAGCAGGACGAGATCCCCGACCCCGAGACGCTCGTGGCCCAGTTCACCGCGGATCGGGCCGCGGCGATCGAGGCCCGCACGAGCCTGCGTAATGTGTTGGGCACCGCCATCCGTGACGCGGCAGCGGGGAAGACCTCGTGACCCCGGACCGACTCGCCGAGGTGCTGGAGGCGCTAGCCGACGGTCCGCCGTGGGACACGGCGTGGCTGAGGAGCCTGCTGCCCGAACTCGCCGTCCGCGGCCGCCTGGTGGCGCAGGAAGAAGGCGATCTCGAACTGGCTCTTGAGTCAGTTCAAGCCGCCAAGAACGACCTCATAGCCAATGGCCAGATCCCGAAGCCCCGCGCGTTAGGGAAGACACTCGACAACGTGAGCGCCAAGATCCCCGGTCACTGGTTGGCCGCCCCACTTTCCTTGGCACTTGAGTTCGACCTCACCGATGGAGATTGGGTGGAGTCAAAGGACCAAGATCCAAATGGGGGCGTCCGACTGACACAACTAGCCGATGTGGGCGTTGGCCGTTTCAGAGATCGCTCAGATCGACACCTCACGACACAGAAGGCCGAGGAACTTCGCTGTACGATGCTTGAACCGAACGACGTGCTGATTGCACGGCTACCCGACCCACTCGGGCGAGCTTGCTTATTCCCCGGGGATACCAAGCCATGCGTCACAGTCGTCGATGTCGCCATTGCCAGAAGTCGGTCCAATGCGATTGTCCCTCAGTTCCTAGTCATGGCGATGAATTCGCCGATGATGCGTGAGATAGTGGAGACCTTCGCGACTGGAACCACTCGGAAACGAATCTCCACAGGTAACCTGCGGAAGACCTGTATCCCCCTCCCCCCCCTCGCCGAGCAGCACCGGATCGTCGCGAAGGTCGACGAGTTGATGGGGCACGTGGCGGTGGTGGAGGAGCGGCACCTGGCGGCGACGAGTGCGCGGGTGCGGTTCCGGGACGCGGCCCTGCACGCCCTCGCCGAGGCCGAGGACCACGAGGCGGTCGAGGCCGCGTGGTCGAGGATCGAGGACCACTTCGACGACCTCTTCACCGAACCCGAAGACATCCAACCCCTCCGCCAGACCATCCTCCAACTCGCCGTCCGCGGCCGCCTGGTGGCGCAGGAGGCGGGGGATGAGGCGGTCCGACCTATCCAAGATCTCTGCAAGTCGATCTCCACCTCCGGGCACAAGGTCAAAACGAGTCAGATCGAAAAGTCAGGGCCGGTTCCAGTTGTTGATCAAGGGCAAGGCCTAATCGCAGGATACACCAGTCGACGAGACCTCGCTATCACGGTTGATGCTCCGATGCTTGTCTTCGGAGATCACACCCGTGCGATCAAGTTCATCGACTTCGACTTCGTCGCCGGCGCCGATGGAACCAAGATTCTTCGCCCCGTGGGTGTCGACGCTCGATACCTGTATGTGTCGATCCAGGCCGCCGACCTCGAGTCGCGGGGCTACGGGCGACACTTCAAGATCTTGAAGGCGACTGAGATACGAGTCCCCCCCCTCGCCGAGCAGCACCGGGTCGTCGCGAAGGTCGACGAGTTGATGGCCCTCTGCGACACCCTTGAAGTGAGCCTGACCCGAGCCAAGACGACCCGCGAGCAGTTCGCCAGCTCGATCTCCCACGCCCTGACCGGCCCGACTGCTGCCAGCGCCTGACCGCCCATGTTCACGCACGAAGAAGCGATGATTCCGATCCTGCGCATGCTGGCGGACGGGGAAGTCCGCAAGCGACAGGAGATCTGCCAGGCCATGGCCGACCACTTCGCTTTGAGTGAAGGAGAGCGACAGGACATGCTCCCCAGCGGCGGTGTGACCACCTACACCAGTCGCGCGGGCTGGGCGCTGTCCTACCTGGTCAAAGCCGAGCTCATCGAACGGCCCAAGCGGGGCTTCCACAGGATCACCGAGCATTGCAGGTCGATCCTGGCCCGCGGGGTCGAGTCCCTGACGACCGCGGACCTTCGCTCGGGCTCGACCGGTTTCGACACGTAGTATCGGGAGTTTGTTCAGGGCAGGAGGGCCACTCCGGGCGAAGCGGCCGATGCGCATGGCAGCGCGCCGGACCATGAAGCGGTCACGGCTCCGCCCGAGGAGACCCTCGAGCGCGCCCACGCCACGCTGAAGCACGAGCTGGCCGCGGAGATCCAGGAGACGCTGGCGGGCCGCGCCCCCGCCTTCTTCGAAGACCTCGTCGTCAAACTCCTGGTCAAGATGGACTACGGCGGCTCCTTCGAGGACGCAGCGCGGAGCGTCGGCCGGAGCGGGGACGGCGGCATCGACGGGATCATCAAGGAGGACCGCCTGGGCCTGGACGCCATCTACGTCCAGGCCAAGCGCTGGCAGGGCAACGTGGGACGCCCCGAGGTTCAGGCCTTCGTCGGCGCCCTCACCGGCCACCGTGCCAAGAAGGGCGTCTTCCTCACCACCAGCGACTACAGCCGCGAGGCCCGCGCGTACGTGAAGGAAACCTCGACGCCGAGGTCGACCTGGGCGTCTCGCTCGTCCAGAGTTACGAGGTGAAACGGCTGGACTCCGACTTCTTCGAAGACTAGGCCGGAGCGTTCTTCATCACGAAGCGGTGTTCCTCGACGAGCTGCAGCAGGTCGAAGCTCGACAGGATGCCGACGATCTTCTTCTCGTGGGTCACGATCACGTGGTTGACGCGGTGCTTGCGCATCAGGCGCGCGGCCTGGTGCGGGCCGTTGTACTGCGGGATCGTCCAGACCTTGCCGCTGAGCATGCTGGAGACCGGCGAGTCGTCCGACTTGGCGAAGGCGACATCCAGACTGGTCACGATCCCGACGGGGCGACCGTCGGAATCCACCACCGGGACGGCGTGGAAGCTGTGCTTCTCAAACAGAGCACGGACATGGGAGATGGTGTGGTGGGGCTCAACGGTCACCACGCCGGTCGTCATCAAATCGGCGATCTTGACGTTCATCGAGCTTCGCTAACCCCTGGGAGAGGGTTTCAAAGGGGCGAAACTCCGTCTTCTCCGCCGCGCCGCGGCAGGCCGTCCTCCGGCACCGGCAGCCAGGCCGGCGGCCGGTCGGCGTAGACCCGGGCCCCCGGCGCCTGCCCCGGGTCGCCGTCCAGCGCGGCGACCGCGACGTGCACCTCGCCCGCCCAGCGCGGCGAACGGAAGAACAGTGGCGAGCCGCACTGGCCGCAGAAGCTGCGCCTCGCCGCCGTCGGCGTCTCCCAGCTGCGCAGCGCCGGGCCTTCCAGCGCGCCCGCGCTGTCGCCGGCCAGCATCTCGAGCTGCTCCTCCTGGTAGCCCGCCCACTCGACCCCGCCGGCCCCGTGAGCCCGCCGGCAGTTGTCGCAATGGCAGATGGCGACGAAGCGTACCTCGCCCTGCAGGCGAAAACGTACCGCTCCGCACGAGCAGCCTCCTTCGACGACGCGCATGCCCTACTCTAGATCGTGCAACCCCCGCGCGGCAGCGCGGCTAGATGGATTCCTATGCTCCTTCCTGCCCTCGTTCTCAGCGTTCTCGCCCCCGCCCAGCAGAACTACCAGCCCCTCAAAGTCCCGGGTTTCTTCGACGACCGCATGGTGCTGCAGGCGGGAGAGCCCATCACGATCTGGGGAACGGGTGAGCCGCGCACGCGGGTGCATCTGACGATCGCTGCGGAAGCCGACTGGACCGAGACGCTCGCGGCGGCGCACGGTAACGTCGGCGCGAACGGGCGCTGGTCCCTGCAGCTGCCCGCGCAGGAGGCGTCCTATGCCAGCTATCGCATCGAACTCGTCGGTGTGGGCGGCATGCAGATCTGGGAAGAGGTGCAGTTCGGCGAGGTCTGGTTCGCCGCCGGGCAATCCAATATGGAGTGGCCGATGTCGCGCGCGACCGGCTGGAACGAGCTGCGCCAGCGCATGACCGAAGACCATCGCTATCGCGGGCTGCTGTCGCGGGTGCGTTTCTACGACGCGCAGTACACCGCGACCGGCGGCGGCGGTGCCTGGTCGAAGCAGACCGTCGAGGGCATGCAGCCGCACAGCTTTCGACGCGGCAAGTGGAGTCGTGCCGACGAGGACGACTTCCATCGCATGTCCGCCGTGGCCTGGTACTTCGCGCACTTCCTCCAGCGGAAGCTCGACTGTCCGGTCGGGGTGATTGAGGTCGCCGCGGGGGGAACGCCGACCGAGGCCTGGGTCGATCCCGCCGTGCTTGCCGCGCAGGCTTCGACGAGCGCGCTGGTCGCAGAGGGCAGCTGGCTGGATAACCCGGCGCTCTCGGCGTGGTGCCGCGATCGCGCGCGACAGAATCTGGCGACGGCGTTCGCGGAAGGGTGGCAGATCCCCGGCAACGAGCGCGGCCCTCACCATGTCTTCCAGCCGGGCTACATGTGGCAGGTCGCGGTGCAGCCCTTCACCCGGCTACCGATTGCCGGCGTGATCTGGTACCAGGGCGAATCAAACGCCGGCTCGGCCGAGCGCGTCGCTCAGCACGAGGCGATCTTCCGCAGCCTGCGGCAGAGCTGGCGGAAGGCGTGGAATGACTCCGCGCTGCCCTTCCTGACGGTCCAGCTCCCCGGCATGGATCGCGAACATTGGCCTGCCTTCCGCGAGCAGCAGCGCCAGCTGCAGCAGGAGGATCCGCGGACCGGGATGGCGGTCACCATCGACCTGGGCGATCCGCGTGATGTCCACCCGCGCAACAAGCGACCGGTCGGCGAGCGGCTGGCGCGCACCGCGCGGGCGCTGGTCTACGGACACGACATCCTGCATACCGGACCGATCCCGCAATCCATCCGACAGCTCGCGGGCGATCGCCTGCGGATTGGGTGGGCCGAAATCGGCGCGGGCATGGCGCAGCCCGAAGACGCGCGCGGCTTTGAGTGGCAGGATGCAGACGGCAACTGGCACCCCTTCGCTGGGCTCGGTGCGCTGCAGCAGGCCCCGGACTTGGCACCCGGCCGCGTGCGCGAGCTGGAGCTGCTTCTGCCCGCTGGCGCTCAAGCGAAAGTCGTGCGTTATCTCTGGGCTCACAGCCCCACGCCGACGCTGTACGACTCCAGCCTGCTGCCCGCCGGGCCCTTTGTCGCGCCGGTCTCAGACTGAGACAGCAGAATCCTACAGCAGTCCGTCCTGATGGGCCGAGAAGGGAGAGTCCTGAGCCTCATCACACGGGCGGATGAACCTTACATCGAAACTGCTGGTCGGCACCTTTGTCCCGGCGACGGTCCTGACCGCCGTCGGTGGACTCTGGTTCTATCAGCACAATCAGCTGCGCGAGCTCTCGGAGCAATCGGCGCTGCTGCAGGAGCAGGCCGAGTCGACCGCGGCGGAGCTGGGCCACCGGGTGAGGGAAGTCGGCAAGCTGCTGCGCTTCACCCACTCGCTCGAGAACATGCGCCAATTCGCCGAGGCGCGCATGCTGGGCCAGGTCGATCGCACCCACACGGTGCGCGCCGGCCTGATTGAAGAGCTCGGCGACCTCGAAGAGCTGCGCCCGGAAGTGGCCGCGCTCGAGGTCTACGACCTGAACGGTCGGCGGCTGATGTCGATCATCGAAGGGCGGCAGGTCGAGCGGCCGGCTTCGGTCGCGAAGGAGGATTGGTTCCGATCGATCGGCGAGTCGGACTGGAGTGTCAGCTGGGATGACTACGGCGCGCGGGTGCGTATCTGCGTCGGTGGCCCGGAGACCGGGCTGGCCCACGAGCTGGTGCTGGTCGGCGTGATCGACCTCGCGGCGCTGGAGGCCTCGCCGCTCGCCGCGCTGCAGACGCGGATGCCCGAACTCGAGATCGCGGTCGAAGCGACCGGCGACGACGTGCGCTATCGGCTGGGCAGTCCGGTGCTGGGCACCGATGCCGGGGAAGGCGCGCTGGGCTTCTCGACGGATCTGCCCTGGCCAGATGCGCGACTCTCCACCTGGCTGCCGAAGGCCGCGGCCCTCAGCGGGCTGCATGAACAGCTGCGCAACAACCTGACCAGCCTGGGGCTGGTCGTGCTGCTGGTCGGCGCGGTGCTGTGGCTGGGCCTGCGCCGCAGCGTGCTGCTGCCGGTGCGCGAGCTGATGCGCGGGGTCGCTCTGTTCCGCGCCAAGACGCGGGCGATGCGTCGCTCGCAGGGCGAGACGCGCCAGCACGCGGAGCGCCGCGAACGGCGACGCGATGAACTGCAGCAGCTCGCCGAGGCATTCGAGGAGACGCGCGAGGAGACCGAGCACGCCCAGGCCGAGCTGCGCGCCTTGAATGACTCGCTGGAGCTGCGCGTGCGCGACCGCACCGCCGAGGCCGAGTCCGCGCGGATCGCAGCCGAGTGCGCGAGCCAGGCCAAGAGTGAGTTCCTGGCCAATATGAGCCACGAGATCCGCACTCCGCTCAACGGGGTGATCGGCATGACGCAGATCCTGGCGCAGACCCAGCTCGATGACGAGCAGAAGGACTACGTCCGCACCACGACCCGCTCCGCCGAGGCGCTGCTCGACATCATCAATGACATCCTCGACTTCTCGAAGATCGAGGCCGGCAAGCTGGAGATCGAAGAGATCGACTTCGATCTGCGCGAGACGGTGATGGAGGCCGCGAGCATCATGGCGGAGCGCGCGCACAACCGCGGCCTCGAGCTGGTGGTCGCGATCGACCCGGCGGTGCCCGAGCGCGTCGTGACCGACCCGGTGCGCCTGCGGCAGGTGCTGCTCAATCTGTTGGGTAACGCGGTCAAGTTCACCGACGAAGGTGAGATCGTGGTGCGGGTGCGCACCATCGAGTCCTCCGGCGAGGAGAGCGAGCGCGACGGCCGCTGCCTGCTGGGCATCGAGGTCGCCGACACCGGAGTGGGCATCCCGCGCGACGCGCAGGCCAAGATCTTCCAGTCCTTCTCGCAGGCCGACGGATCGACCACGCGCCGCTACGGCGGCACCGGCCTGGGCCTGACGATCAGCCAGTCGCTGGTCGAGAAGATGGGCGGCGCGATCGGCGTGACGAGCACGCCGGGCGCCGGCAGCACCTTCCACTTCACGATTGATGCCGCCATCGCCGAAGCCGGCGGCCTCAGCGAGCAGGTCGCGGAGCTGCGCGGACTGCGCATCCTGGTCGTCGACGACAACGAGACCAACCGCCGGATCCTGACCAGCCAGCTCTCGATCTGGGGCGCGCACTGGGAGGAGGCGGACTGCGCCGAGCAGGCGCGCAAGGTCTGCCGTCACGCGATGACGCTCGACCTGCCTTTCGACCTGATCTTGCTCGACTTCCACATGCCGGATGAAGACGGTCTGACGCTCGCTGCCAGCATCCGCGACGCCCGCTTCCCCCACCCGACGGTGCCGATGATGCTGCTCAGCTCGGTCACGCTCGGTGATCTGCGCGAGCGCATGGACGAAGTGGGGATCTCGTCACGGCTGCAGAAGCCGATCGACCTGCGCCAGCTGCGTGAACGGATCGAGAGTCTGCTCGGCAGTCAGAACGAGCCGGAAGCGACCGACGAACACGCCCGCAGCCTGCCGCGCCACCGCACTGCTCGCGGCCAGGCGGCGCCCACGCCGGTCGCGCCCGGCACGCGCGTGCTGGTCGTCGACGACAACGAGGTCAACCGCAAGCTCGCCGGCGTGCAGCTGAAGAAGCTCGGCTACGAGAGCTCAATGGCGGTGAACGGCCTCGAAGCCGTCGCCGCGATGAGCGATCCCGAGCAGCACTTCGACGCCATCCTGATGGACTGCCAGATGCCCGAGATGGACGGCTTCGAAGCCACCCGCGCAATCCGCGACCTGCCGCACCCGGCCTCTTCGATTCCGATCATCGCGATGACCGCCAACGCGATGCGCGGCGACCGCGACCGCTGCCTGCAGGCTGGCATGGACAACTACATCGCCAAGCCGGTCGACATCGAAGAGCTGCGCACCGCGCTCGCGGAGCTGCTCCGCAACCGCCGCGCGGCCTAGCGACCGCCTCCCGCTTCGGCCTTGCGGCGCTGGGCTTCCTTGAGCATCTCGCGCACGGCGGGGTAGTCGACCACGGTCAGGGCTTCTTCGAAGTCCTGGATCGCGGCGTCCCAGTCTTCGTGGTCCATGTGCAGCTGACCGCGCGTCGCCAGGTAGATGACGGTGTTCATCCGGTTCGGGTTGCGGTTGAGCAGCTCGGTGTAAGCGGCCACGGCAAGCTCGTACTCGCCCGCCTCGCCGGCGTCCTGGGCGAACTGCGCCAGCGCCTTGGTGTCGGCCGGCAGCTCGCGCGCGGCTTCGGCATCCTCGGTCGCGGTGAAGTGGACCATCACCCGCGTCTTCGGATCGAGGTGCTGCTTGGCAGCGCGATGCACCGACTCGCGGTCGACGGCATCGACCAGCTTCGGCCAGGCCTCGAGCAGACCATGCTCGCCGTAGACGCCGTAGCGCGCGACCTCGGCGGCCATCGAGAAGTAGGGCCGCGCCCGCAGCGGCAGCGAGCTGTAGCGGTCGCGCTCTTCGCGCTTGGCGTCGGCCACCTGCTCGGCGGCGGGGCCCATTTCGCGCAGGCGCTCCAGCAGCGCCTCCAGTTCAGCGGCAGCGGTCGGCCCGTTGGCGGCGATCCGGAACAGGCCGCTGCCCTGGCGCTCGTGGAAGCTGACCTGGAAGGGCTCACCCGCCGAGGTCTTCAGCCGGTCCAGCAGCCGCGCCAGCACCGCGAGCGAGGCGGTATCGGCGTGGGTGCGCGCGGGCACGACCCAGCACAGCTCGACCCGGTCCTGCGCCAGCCCAGACTCAAACCGACGCGTGCGCGGACCGAAGGGCTTTCCTTCCCGCTTGCGCGGCGGCAGCTCGATGCCAGGCTTGCCCTGCCAGGCACCAAAGGCCTCCTCGATCTGATCCAGAGCCTGCGCCGGATCGTTCGGCGTCACCACCAGTACCGCGGTGTGCTCGGGGCGATACCAGGTCTCGTAGAACTCTCGAATCAGGTCCATGCCGAGGCCGGGCGCCTTGGTGTGGCCCTGTTCATCGCGCCGCCCGTAGCGATAGCCCTCCTGCTGATAGACCGCGAACTCGAGCAGCTCCTGGCGCGAGATCGACGGGTTCCAGGTGTTGCGCTCTTCGATCCGCAGCCGCTCGCGCTCGTGCAGCACGGCGGGCTCGTCCCAGATCAGGTTGGCCATCCGATCCGCTTCCATCGCCAGGACGCGCGGCAGCGCCTCGGCCGGAATGCGGTGGTCGTAATAGATGGTGTAGTCGTCGCGAGTCGAAGCGTTGGACTCGCCGCCGAGCTCCTTCATGACGATGCGATCATGCTCGTCATCGCCGGTCTTGGCGGTGCCGGTGTAGAGCGCGTGCTCTGTCAGGTGCGCCAGGCCGGTGGTCTCGACCGATTCGTCGCGGTTGCCCGCGCTGACGACCACGAAGATCGAGGCGCGGCCCTCGGCGTCTTCGGCGGCGTCCCGCACCGCGAAGGCACGCAGGCCGTTGTCGAGCCGCCGGCTCAAAAAGCTGTGCTCGCCCACCTGAATGGACGAGATCCGGCGCTCCGGCGCGGCGGCCGGGCGGGCCGCTGGCACCTGGGCCGGGGTTTGGGGCACGAGCAGCGTCAGCAGGGCAGGCGTGAGCAGCATGCCCCCATTCTAGGTCAGGCCGGAAGAGGCTCCGAGCCGCCGTCCTCGCGGGCGGCCTCCTTGCTAGCTTCGGCCTCGACGAAGACCCGCTTGACCCGCGGATGCTCGGCGCGAATGCGCGCGTCCAGCGCCGCAATGGCCGCCTCGAGCTGGCTGGTGCTGGCCTCGTCGGCAAAGTCGACTGACATATTGACCAGCACGTACTCCGGCCCCATGTGCAGAGTCAGCACTTCGTTGACTGCGACGACCTCGGGCAACTCGTCCGCCTTGTCGCGGATCGCCTGGACCAGCTCCGGCTGCGCCGCCTCGCCGATCAGCAGCGACTTGGTCTCCCAGGCCAGCCACACCGCGGTGCCGGCCAGGATGCAGCCGATCACGATCGAAGCGCCCCCATCGAAGTAGGGAATGCCCGTGACCTGACCGAGCCAGACCCCGAGGAAGGCCACCATCAGACCCAGCATGGCCGCGGTGTCCTCGAACAGCACGACGAACAGCGTCGGGTCCTTGGCGCGCGCGACCGCCTCGAAGTAGCTGCGCCTCCCGCGCACGGCGTTGAACTCCTTGTAGGCCATCCACCACGCAAAGCCCTCGAAGACCATCGCCAGACCCAACACGATGTAGTTGATCGTCGGGTCCTTGATGTCGGCCGGATGCAGGATGTGATGGATGCCCTCGTAGATCGAGATGCCCGCGCCGACCGCGAAGATCAGAATCGCGACGATGAAGCTCCAGAAGTAGATCTCCTTGCCGTGACCAAACGGGAAGCGTTCATCCGCCGGCTTCTTGGCCTTGGCCAACCCCATCAGCAGCAAGACCTGGTTGCCGGTATCCACCAGCGAGTGGATGCCCTCCGACAGCATCGCCGAGCTGCCGGTGATCACCGAGGCCACGAACTTCGTGACCGCGATCAGCGCGTTGCCGACCAACGCGGCGTAGATGACTTTCTTGGAGCCTGCGGCCATCGAGCCCCAAGTCTACGCGCGCCCGGGGAATGGCGCGCGACCCGGATTCGCTAGGAATCCGAGCTTTCCAGCTTCGGCATCTGCTTCTGCATCTCGGTGAGATTCACCGGGCCGCGATCCGTCGGGTCCATGCGCACGATGACCAGGAGGCGCTTGCCGTCACGCCCGACCAGCGCCGGGAGGATGGCTGCCTCGTCAGGGCCGATGCGCAAGGTCCCGCTCACGTCCTGGCGCGTGAACACCGGCACCTGCAGCGTGATCGACTGGCCGCGATAGGGGTACGAACTCTCGACCTCCTTCATCTCGACGAGCTCGGAAGCGACGACGTGGAACTGCAGGAGGGCATCGCCGTCTTCCGTCAGCTCGCCCGGAATCACATCCGCGAGCAGGCCGTCAGAGAACACGCCCACCTCGGGGTCGACCAGGATCGCCTGATCGGTCAGCTCAAAGTTGAAGTTGCGAATGAAGGCAGTCTGATTGGACACCACGACGCTCGCGCGTGTCTTGCCCAGCACCAGCAGCCTCGGATCGCTGATCATGACCCCGTCCCCCGATTCGATGAGCGAGGCAATCGTCTGCTGCATGGCCTCATGCGGAACGATGCGTGCCCCACCAAAGCCTGCGGCCCCGTCGCGCACGTCGTCCTGGAACAGCCGCGCCACCGCTTCCGCGGAGGTCTCGACGAAGCCAAACTTGATGCTCCATTCGTGGACCATGCCCGGGTCTTCTTCGTTGGGCAGGGATTCGAAGCCATGTCCATGAATGCGCATCCCATCGCCTGGGCTCGCAAGCAGCGAACCGCGGTACTCGACTTCGACGCGGTCCAGGACCG
>MDTD01021019.1_pt1 | contig 20658 bp, 23 predicted proteins | sample 811221 | NCBI WGS metagenome assembly MDTD01 (sample SAMN05326646, study PRJNA326480) | marine metagenome | isolation source: seawater | place: Pacific Ocean: South West | collected 2011
CGCACCGCCCCGGACACTTCCTCGAGCCGCACGCCCACTTCGTCGCCGGCGATCTCGAGGGTGCCGATCTGATTGCGAAAGTGCAGCCCCGTCGCCTCCCGCCACCGCAGCCGCGGCGCGCCGAGCCCTGCGCTCCTGGCCAGTGCCCGACCCGCCGCTGCGGCAACGCGGGTGTGACCCAGAACTTGCAGCAGCCGCTCGCCGAGCTGCAGATCCTTGCGCAGTCCCGAGCAGACCACCTGCCATACCGCTGTCGGGGACGTCGACGTGTCCTCGTCGGGTAACTGGACGTCGGTGACCCAACAGTGGTGAACGTCGCCGCCCAGGAGCACGATCGACTGCGGTGGCGTACCCCGTCGTCCCTGGGCGCTGTCGATCACCAGGGTTTCCATGTCGCGGAAGCTGCGCTGGAACACCGCCCAGTGGTCGAGGTGACCCTTCATCCGGACCTGCTCGCCGAGGCCGCGCATCCGCTGCCCCCATGCTCCGTCGGCGACCGCTTCGGACCAGCCCTCGATGTCGTGGATGCCGTAGGGCATCAATACGGGCAACGACGAGGCGAGGATCAAGTGCCGGTAGTCGCCGTCGACCCGCGATGTCACCCAGTCCCATTCGTCGTCGGTGACCATCTGGCGTTGTCCTGGCTGCAGTTGCCGGCCGGTGCGTGAATCCACCACCACCAGGCGCGTGTCGCCGAAGTCGCGGCAATAGCTGAACCGTGAGCGGCCTTCGTCGCTTTCGGCATCCTTGGCCATCTGGCGCAGCGCCGCGCTGCCATCGCGGGTTCGCCGGATCTCCTGGAACGTCTCGTTGGCGGCGAGTTCTGCCGGCGTGAGGTTGCCCAGGTGCTGAAAGATCCAGTACGCCATCAGCCCCCCGGTGATGCGGGTCTCGTACCACGAGGTCTGACGCATCTCGGCCAACCACTGTGCCGAGATGTTCCACCGGTCGTTGATCTCGTGGTCGTCGAAGATCGTCGAGGTCGGCAGCGTGGACAGGATCCAGCGGACCATCGGCTCGGTCCACGCGTCGCGGTAGCCGATGCAGTATTCCTCGAAGTCTTCGAGGACCTCGACAGGTCCGCCCGCGTGGACCTCACGATCGGCGACCTGTTCTTTGATGTCGTCGGGCACGTCGTCGGCGTAGAGCTGATCGCCCAGCATCAACAGCGCCTCGGGCCACAGTGACGAGGGCTGGTTGAGCATCCGGGCCCCGAACGCGCGCAGCGCATCGACTCCTTTCCCTTTGGGGTGCCAGAGGCCGCGCCAGGTGTAGGGCGCCCGTTGGGGCGCCGAGGTCCGGCAGGACCCGAATGCCAGACGCACCGACCTGCCGGGCGGGATGAGCTTGATCTGCGGCTGAGGGAACGGGTAGTCGGGAGGTGGCCACGCCCGCTCGCCATCGAGGCGCACGTCGTACGGGTACTGCCGGTCAGGTTCGAGGCCGTCAATGCAGACGAGCGCGAAATGGTGGCCTTCGACCTCGAAAGTCTCGGCAGCGCAACCGAGAATCTGCACCTCGCAGGCGCGGTCGGTCTCCACCCAGACGGTGGCGTCGGTCTGGCCGACATGCCGCAGCATCGGGCCGACGCGGATTTCAGTCACGTCCCCGCGGCTTCCCGGAGACCGGGGCGACAAAACTCGGGAGGGCGGCGGTGAAGGTCTTGCGCCCGCCCAGCCGAGGACTTTCCGCCCTGGCGAACAGGCGTGCAGCCGAGAGACGATGGCGCCATGACCGAGCGGATGCTCATCGAATCGGTGATGCCGCGCGCCGACGCCCTCATCGCGGTGCACACCATGGTTGCCGCCCAGCCGGCCGCCACTTACCGCGCGGCGCGCGACCTCGACTTCCTCACGGTCCGCACGCCGCTGCTGACGGCCGCCATGTGGGTGCGCGGCCTGCCCGAACGACTGGGCGGCAACTCCGCCGCCCCGCCGGCGCGGTTGCAGCTTGATGACATGGCGGCGATGCCCGGGTGGCTTCTGGTCGGGGAACAACCCGGTGCCGAGATCGTGTTCGGGGCCGTCGGTCGTTTCTGGCGACCGGTGATCGATTGGCTGCAGGTCGGTCCCGACGAGTTCGCGGAGTTCGACGAGCCCGGGTGGGGCAAGATCGCCGCCAACTTCTCGGTGTCCCCTTACGGCGAGCAGCACACGCTGCTGAGCTATCAGTGCCGCACCGTCACCACCGATCCCGACTCGCGGCGCCGGTTCCGGCGGTACTGGTGGCTGATCCGGCCGTTCGTCGCGCACATCATGCGGGCCACCGTGGCCACCATCAAGGCTGACGCCGAGTTCGGCGGCTCGCGCGCGGCGACGACGTCAGCCGACAACACCGTCACCCCGGCGGACAGGATCACGCCATGACGCCCAACACGGTCGCGTGCCCACACTGCGGCCAACGCAACCGGGTGCCCGCGGGCGGCCGCGGCAAGCCCCGCTGCGCGAAATGCCGGCAGTGGTTGCCGTGGATCGTGTCGGCCGGTGACCGTGACTTCGCCGAGGTGGTCGAGGGCGCGTCGGTGCCGGCGCTGGTGGACTTCTGGGCGACGTGGTGCGGGCCGTGCCGGATGGTGAGTCCCGCGTTGGAGCAGCTGGCCGGTGAGCGGGCGGGCTCGCTGAAGTTGGTCAAGGTCGACGTGGACACCGCGCCCGCGCTGTCGCAACGCTTCCAGGTACAGGCCGTTCCGACGCTGCTGCTGATGGACGGCGGTCGTGTCCTGACGCGCAAGTCTGGTGCGGCACCGGTCGCAGCTCTGCGCAGCTGGGTCGACGAGGTCCTGTGACTCCACGGCGGGTGTTGGTACTCACAGTTGTTGCTGGCACACAAACTGTTAGGGCACTATCGAGTCATGGCCACGACCGCGCGCGTCGACCCGCTGTCCCTGGAACAGCAGGTGTGTTTCGCGTTGGCCGTCACCAACCGCGCGGTGCTCGCCGTCTACCGACCGCTTCTCGAGCCGCTCGGCCTGACCCACCCGCAGTATCTGGTGATGTTGGCGATGTGGGACCACCAGCGCTCCGATCGGGGCGACGCGCCGCTGTCGGTCAAGCAGATCGCCTCCACGCTGCAGATCGATTCAGCCACCCTGTCGCCCATGCTCAAGCGCCTCGAGACGCTCGGGTTGATCACCCGCCGCCGCAACGCAGCCGACGAGCGCGCCACCGACGTCAGCCTCACCGACGCGGGCAGCGCGCTGCGTGCGCGCGCCCTCGACATCCCGCCGGCTGTCGTCGCCCAGCTCGGCGTCGAGTTGACCGAGCTGGAGCATCTCCGCGACGCCTTGACCCGTATCAACGCTGCCGCGCTCGCCGCCGGCGCATTGCAGTCCTGCCCCGCCCACTGAAGGAGCCGACATGACCGCCAGCACCCCCAGCGTGTGGCAGCGCCTCACCTACATCTATGGCAGGCGCCTGCCGAAATCGATGCAACGGTGGGTCGCCGAGGATCTCGCCGGCCAGGGTGCCGTGCGCCGGCACATGATTCGCTACGCGATCCCCCCGCTGTTCGTGCTCGCGCCGTTCTGGCTGATTCCGGTGAACCTCTACATGCACCTGGAGATGACAGTGCCGATCTACGTGTGGGCGCTGTTGATGACGCTGGCGCTTAACAAGCCCTGGCGCCGGCATCGCCTCGCTGCGCACGGGCTGGATCCCAACCTGGTCGATGTGATCAAACGCAAGCAACAGGCCAGGATGCACGAGGACTACGAGCGCCGATTCGGTCCACGTCCCCAAGAAGCCAAGTGGCAGTCCAACAGCAGCCCGTTCTAATGCGAGGGTGCGGCGTGGGCGGCGCCATGCCCGAATTCGCGCGCCCCGAGAGCACCGGCGAGCGCGACGCCCGACTCCGCGCACAAGAAGTTGCCGACGGGGCCGCGGCACTTCCCCAGAAACACGAGTCCCACAAGTAACAATGGCCACATGGGCGAACCCGCTGATACGCCACAGGTCGATGACGATGCGCGCGCTTCAGCGGCGCCCGCGCCCGAGGTGACGCCTCCGTCACCGGCCCGAAAACCGACGCCCCCGCGCCCGAAGCGTCAGTGGGGCCGGACCGCCGCACGTCAGGCCGCCGCCGTCTCGTCGAAACTCGCCCCGGTCGTGCGTAGCGCCGGCGACCGCGTAGCCGCGGCGTCCGCCACCACGCTCCTGTTGGGATTGCTGGGTGTGCTCCTGCTCTCGAGCGTGGTCGCCGGGTTGACCTCCGACGGCTCGCTCGGCGTCGCCGCCACGGTCCTGTTCATTCCGATGCTGTCGGGGGTGATCGGCGCCATCGGCATGCGTTGTCTCGATGAGCGCCGCAGGACGCAGGCGCAGCAGGACAACGAACGGGAAGAGACGCGGGCCCTGCAGCAGATCGAACACACCCTGGACTACGTCGATACCAAGCTCACCACCGCGTTGACCCAGTTCGGCACCGACCGCCACAACGAAGCCGTGATCGGGATGTTCCAGGCGAAGGCCGCCACCGAGCTGTACCTGGGCACCGATCGCCGGGCCGAGGCCCGCTCCGCACCCGACTCCGACGCCGACGGCATCGACCTGGTGAGCCAGTACGGGCTCGCCGAACTGCTGACCCCCCGCAGCGTCGGCAGTAAGTCGGACCGCACCTGCGCCTGAGGCGGCCGTCGCAGTGGCCCCGGCTTCGACTGTGCCGGTCGACGGGCACCACGTAGGTGTTCGCCGCTTCGGCAAACTGGGTGGGTGGCCGGTGGTCTGGTGCCACGGCGGGCTGAGCTCCGCGCTGGACGCCACGTTCTTCGATGCGGCGGGGAGGCAGCACGGCGCCGAGGTGATCGCCATCGATCGGCCAGGCATAGGGCGCAGCGACTACCGTCACCTGCCGGACATCGGCCGATGGGCAGAGCTGGTCGAAACGGTGGCTGACTCACTCGGCCTGGGCCGATTCGCCGTCTCGGGTTGGTCCGCCGGCGGACCGTACGCCCTGGCGTGCGCCGCGATGATGCCCGAGCGTGTGCGCGCTGTCGCCACATTGGCCGGCATGGCCCCTCTGGAGCACATCGGCCAGGCGTTCGAGTTGGGGCTGTGGGCGGACCGGGTGCTGATCCCCGCCGCTCAGGTGTCACCGCATGTCGTCGCGGCGCTGGTTCGGGTGAGTCGTGCGGCACCTGATCGCTACCTCGCCTGGGAGGTGCTTCGCACGGCAGGATTCAGAGACCGGGCAGCGTTGAACGGGAAGCCGCTCGGATGGGTGGTCGACGCGGTGCGGGAAGCCACCGTCAACGGAGTGCGAGGGACTGCCGACGACTACCGCCGAATCGGCCGCGACTGGGGATTCGAACTGGGGTCGGTCCGCCAGCCCACCACGGTCTGGCAGGGCGACCAGGACGCCCTCGTGCCCGCGAAACATGCTCGCCGCCTATCCAACTCGCTGCCGCACGGCACGTTGAGGATGGTGGAGTCCGCCGGCCACTACCTTCCCGCCCTGCTAGCCGACGCCGTCCTCCACGACCTGGGCCCGAGATAGGCGCCTGACCGCGTCAACCGAGGTCAGGCGCCCAGGCCACCCCGTTGATGTGGCTGCCGCCGTCGACGAACACGGTGTTGCCGGTGACGTAGCGGGATCCCTCGCCGGCGAGAAACACCGCGACCGGCGCGATGTCCTCGTACGGATCGCCCATCCGGCCCATCGGGTTGGCCGCGTCGGCCAGTTCCTCCATCCCGGGATAGTCGGCCATGGCCCGCAGGAACGCCTGACTCTTCGCCGCGGGACAGATGGCGTTGACGGTCACCCCGGTCGGCGCCCATTCGCGGGCGGCAGTGCGGGTCAGTGTGCGCAACGCCTCCTTGGCGGCGTTGTACTCCAGTGAGCCCATGTGCGCGTTGACGCCGTTGAGGCTGCACATGTTGACCACTCGCCCCCAGCGGCGTTGTTTCATGGCGGGGTATGCGGCGCGCATCGCCCAGAACGGTCCGTAATAGCCCACCGCCATGCCGCGCGTCACCTGCTCGTCGGTTTTGGCCTCCACCCGGCCGAGAGCTCCCCCGCCCCACGCGTTGTTCACCAGGATGTCCAGGGCGCCGTATTCGGCCAGCGCCACGGCCACGGCGTTCTCCACCTGATCTCGTTGCGCCACATCAGTTTCGACGAACAACCCACCGATCTCGTCCGCGACGGCGGCGCCTGCCGCGGCGTCGCGTTCCGCCACCACCACCCGTGCACCCTCGTACGCGAAGCGCCGCGCGAGCCCGGCGCCGATGCCCGCGCCGGCGCCGGTGATCAACGCGACCTTGCCGTGCAACGCGCCGGTCACCGGCCCCTCCCCCGCAGCCCCACCGCGACCAGTTCGGCCGCGCGGCCGCTGCCGTCGAGTTGCCGGGCCGTGCGGTCGGTGATCTCCCAGCGCTTCCCGTTCCGGCGCAGGTTCACCAGGTGAACGCCAGCGCGCATGATCCGATACCCGTGCTCGTCGCCGCGGACCATCAACACGGACTCACAGACCGCGACGGCGGTGTCACCGGTCACGGTGACCACCGGCGGCCCGAAGAAGTGGCAGCAGCCGCGGCGGATAAGTCCTTGATGAGCCTCGGATTCCACCATCGCGGCGACGTCGGCGCGGCTGGACATCACCCAGTCACCGACGTCGTAGGTGCCGTCGGAGGCCCACAGATCGGCCGCGGCCGCCGCATCGCCGCTGTCGACCAATGGTCCGTACGCGGCAATCACGCGCATGATGGCGCGCTCGTCCTCCAGCGTCTGAAGCCGTTGTTCCAGCGCGGCGATACGCTCGTCGGTCACAGTGTCTCCTCGGTGTACTCGGCGGCCACTTCACTGAGCGCGCCGAGTTGTTCGCAATAGTGCTCGGCCGACTGCGCCGACACGGTGCAGGTGACGGCGGTGGCACCGGCCGAGCGCAACGCGGTCAGTCGCTCGTGGGTGCCGACGCGGTCACCCAGCGGATCAACGGGCCGGCCGGTGGCCAGCACGACGTCGAAGGCTGCGGGGACGTCCACCCGCGCCAACATGTCGTGGATCTGCGCCGTCCGGAGTCCGAACGGCATCCAGCCGTCACCGAGCCGTGCGGCGCGACGAAGCGAGCGCAGCGTGCGCCCGCCGACCCAGATCGGCACTCGTGCCTGCTGCGCACAGGGTTGCACGGTGAATCCGTCGAAACGGTAGAACTCGCCGTCGAACCGGGGCCGGGTGCTCGACATCGACGCGCGCAGGGCCGCGATGGCCTCGTCGGCGCGCGGCCCCCGCCGCTCGTAGTCGGCGCCGAGCAGCTCGAACTCGGCGGCCAGCGAGCCCACCCCCACGCCGAGCACCAGTCGCCCGCCGCTGATCCGGTCGAGGGTGCCGTAGCGCTTGGCGATCTCCAGCGGGTGGTGATACCCGAGCACCAGCACTGCGGTGACCAGCCGAAGGCGTCTGGTGTGCGCGGCGAAGAAACTCAACGTGGACAACGGATCCCAATACGTGACGCCCCGCCGGTCCGCCTGCTCCACCGGGACAGCGACGTGTTCGGGGCAGGTCAGATGGTCGAAGCCGTACTCGTCGGCCGTGCGGGCAATGCGCGCGAGTTCGTCGGCGCCGGTGCGCTCTTCCCACGCGGAGGACACCCCGGGCAGCTGCATGACCACGGGTGTGGACAGTCCGATCCGCACCGTGTGGTTGTAGCCGTTCGGGTGGACGTGTGGCGCTTGCGTCCCGGTGATCGGGACCGCTACCGTACCTAGGTAGAATCAATTCTCGTTTGTGGCGATGAGGTGGTGGATGACCGCAGCGCTGAGCGATCCCGCGCCGACATCGATGCTGGACCGGTTCACCGTCATCATCGACTGCTTCGCCGGCGGCACCCAGTTGTTGACCCTCGACGAGATCGCCGGCCGCACCGGCCTTCCCCGCTCCTCGGCACACCGGATTCTCGAGCAGCTGGTGCGGCTGGGCTGGCTGACCCACTGCGTACGGGGTTACGGGTTGGGTGTGCGGGCGTTGCCCTCCTCGGCCACGGCCGTCAGCGACCTGACGCTGCGCACCGCCGCCGCCCCGGCACTGCACCGCCTGCTGATGCGCACCGGGGCGGTGGTGCACCTCGGCGCGGTGGACCGTGGCGACATCGTGCACCTCGACAAGCTCGGTGGGTCCGCGGCGGAACGGGTGCCCACCGCGGTGGGAGCACGGGCACCGGCCCACCGGGTGGCACTCGGGATTGCGGCGCTGGCCGCAATGAGCCCGGAAGGGGTCGAGACCGCGCTGGAACAAGGTGGATCCGGTTTCCGGCCGGGGCCACGCTGGTGGGCTGAGTTGCACCGGGTCCGCGACGGCGTGGTGGTCCGCGACGGCGACCACACCGCCGGCATGGTGTCGGTGGCCGCCGCTGTCGGAGCGGGCGCATCGGTCGGGATCGTCGTCGAGGCAACACGATTCACGCACCGGCACCGACATCTGGTGGTCGAGGCCGCAGCGGAGACCAGGAAGGTTCTCGGGCGCGGCTAATCCGATATACCGAGCAGCCGCTGCATCAGCTTGTGGGTGCCCGCGACCACCCGCGCACGGTCGGGATCGTTGCGCCGGACGACGTCCTCGGCGTTGCCGCCCGCGATGTGCACCGGCCCGTGGGGCAGCCGATCCAGACCCTCCGCGGCCACCTCTGCCGGCTCGGCGACCCGCAGGCCGGGAACGTCGAAGTTCAGTCCGACCCGTTCCATCGCAGGCGTGCGGGTGACCCCGAGAACCAGTTCCAGCACGTCGACGTCGTAGTCGCGCAGCTCCAGCCACAACCCCTCGGCGAAAATCCGCCCGAACGCTTTGACCCCGCCGTACACGGTGTGACGAACCGAGCCCAGGTAACCGGCCATCGACCCGACCAGCAGGATGCCGCCGCGGCGGCGGTCCCGCATCCCCCGACCGTAGTGCTGGACCAACGCCATCATCGTCATGACGTTCAGGTCGACAACCCGGCCGAAGTCCGCGAGGTCGGCGTCGAGGAACTCCGCGCTGCAGGTGTTGGCTCCGGCGTTGTAGACCAGCAGACCGACCTCCAGACCGTCGGTAGCGGCCAGCACCGACGGCACCGCGGCGGAGTCGGTCAGATCGACTGCCACGGTGCGTACCTCGACACCCAGGTCGCGGCAGGTCACCGCGGTCGCCTCCAGCGGCTCGGGTTTGCGGGCGATGAGAACGAGGTTCACCTGCGCCTGGGCCAGCAGCCGCGCGAATTCGGCGCCGACGCCCTCCGAACCGCCCGCGATCACCGCCCACGGACCGTATTTCGCATAGGACACCAGCTGATCGTGGCTCCGCACGGCGCGTCTCGCCCGACCGGTCCCACTGATCGGTACCGCGTCGCCATATCGCCAACGGAACCCGATACTGGTTCGGTGGCGCGGATCGGTGACGGCCGGGCGCCCGCGCAGCCGGCCAGCGACGAGCAGCAGAGCCGACGGGCAGCCATCCTGACCGCGGCCATACGACTTGGCGTGGCAAAGGAACTCGACCGGATCCACGCCCAGGAGATCGCAACCGAGGCCGGGGTGGCGTTGCGGACGCTGTACCGCTACTACCCGTCCAAGCACCACATTTTCGCCGCAGTGCTCACCGAGCAGGTGTCGCGGTTCAGGCCGCCGGCACCGACCGGTGACACTGTCGACGACATCGCCGCGCTGGTGGTCAAAGCGTGTGGCGGTCTGCTGCAGCACAGACATCTTGCGCACGCCATGATCACCTCCACCCAACTGGTACGGGCACACTCGGAGGACGCGGACGACCCCACCCTGCGTGACCTCATCTTGCAGACTGCCGGGGCCGACGATCCCACCGTCGAACAGGTACGCCGCGCACGGCTCATCCAACAGACCGCCTTCGGCATCATGACGTGGACGGTCGGTGGCGCACTGGCCGTCGAGGACGCACTGGCCGACCTCGACACCGCCTGTCGGCTACTGACCGCCGACGCCTTCTGAACTCGTCACTTCGAGCGAATCACATGAATGTTGTTTCGCTGCGTAACCCGATGGGAATCGCTGTGAGTGGAGGAACGACACATGACACTCACCACATCACCCAGCGGTCAGCGACGTCGGTATGCCGTGATCCACTCGGCGGCGATCATGGTCTCGGTGGTCTCGGGCACCTTCGCACTGGTCGCGATGCTCGTCGGCTCACCACTCAGTTTCGGTCTCGCGTTGGCGTTGTGCGGTACAGGTTGGATCGTCACCCACTTCGTCGAGCGAATGGCCGAGCAGGACCGTCGGGCTGCGCGCCGACGGCATGGCGCGTTCGTGCATGACGGTTTCATGGCGGAAGGCTTCCTCGACGACGATTTCGTCGACGAGGACATGGTCGGCGAGGACTTCATGGAAGAGGACCTCGTCGACGCGGACTTCGTTGATGACCGCTTCGTGCTCGAACGCGGGCGCCACACCCGACTCGCGGTGAGCCCGCTGCAGGTCCGACGCTGCGAGGAGCTGCAGGACCGTCGGATTCTCCTGGTCTGACCGCCGGATCAGCCTCCGATCATCAGTCGGATGGCCGGTGACCGCGTGAGCAGCAACGAGTTCGCCGCCAGCGGTTGGAACTCGACGCTCGTCGGGGCGATCACGCTGCCGATCACCGCACCGGTCGCCGGACCCTTGGGCGTCTCGATCGACACCGTCTGGCCGGGGGCAGCGTAGATGCCCGCACAATCATCACCGTCGCACAGGCCCGTCGTGGGGTCGATTCGCCCGGCGAAGATGTCGTTGACCCACCCGGCGATGATGGTCTGCGCCGCCGCCTTGTTCTGTTCGGTCGGGAATCCCTGATACAGGTAAGAGACGAGCTGGATGAGCCAGCTTCCGCCCTGCATCGAATCCAAGTGTTGGCCGTCGTCGAGGACGATGCCGTTGAAGCGTCCGGGCCGGTGACCGTTGAGGGCTTCATCGACTCGGCGGGAACCCTCCTCCCGGGGCGCACCGAGCTCGAGCACCGGGATGTCCGCGCCGAGGCCGTCGAGTTTGTCCAGCGCCTGACCCAGCACATCTCCGGGCGGAGCCCCGTCGAGCAGGACGATGCCGGCGAGCCGGTTGGTGGCACCGCTCGCGATCACCGCGTCGGCGTAGTCCCCCGCCGCGCCTGCGGCCACCCCGGCCCCCAGGGAGTGCCCGACCAAGGTGAACGTCTCGGGCAGCGCGGCACCGGCGCCGTACTTCTTGGCGAAACCGGCGGCCACCGCACTGGCCGTCAGCGCCTCCCGATCACCCAGCAGCAGGTCGGCGGTGGCCCGGTGCGCCTGGTCGTCACCGAGCCAGAACCCATCTCGGACATACCGATTCGACGACAGCGTCGGCGCCACGACAATGCTGTTGGTGCGGTGTGCCAGCCAGGAAGCGGTGTAGCTGTACATCGGGCCGACGCCGAGGTAGCCATGCTGCAGGTAGATCAACCGCTGCGGCGGTTCGTCGCTGTCGGGGTAGTACCAGTCCGCGCGCACGTATCGGCCCTCGGTGATCTCCAGCCTCGAGCTACGCACGGTCACGTCGGTGCCCGGTGCGGCGATCGGCGGTCCGGACACGAACCGGACGGCCACCCCGATGATGTCCATGACCAGCGACTGGATGACCTCTTGTAGTGTTCGCGGCTCTGGCGCCGCCATGACCTGTGGGGCGCTCAGTGCCGACGACGTCCGTTGCGCGACAACGGTGTCGGCAGCCAACCGAGCCGCGGATGGTGTCTCGGACATAGGCTCCGGCGCAGCGGTCACGGAGTCGCGGGGAGCGGCGGTGAGCGCGTCGGCCTTGTCGGGTTCGCCCTCGAGCAGGTCTGGTTCAGCCTCAGGGGCGACAGCGTCGCCCTCGGACAGCTCGGCGGCTCGAGCCGGGTCGGTGACGTCGTCCACAGCCGGCTGCGAACCTGCATCGGATGCTCGGGTCTGCTCCTCGGCATCGTCGACCGCATCCGCATCCGCATCCGCATCCGCCACGGCGTCGACGTCCCCGACTGCGTCGACCAGGTCGGAAGCATCGTCCGGGTCGGAGGCATCGTCGAGGTCGTCGGTGAGTTCGTCGGTCAGCTCCGTCTCGTCAGAGTCCTCGGCGTCAGCGTCGTCCTTGTCGGCGTCAGCGGTTCCGGCATCACCGGCCTCGTCGGTGTCGTCGGACTCGCCGTCCGAGTCAGCGGCGGCGGCCGTGGTGGCGCTGTCGACGGAACTGGCGCTGCCGCCCGTGGTGTCGGTGTCCGCACTCGCGGTGTCAGCGCCGGCGATCAACGCCGCCGACATTCCGGCGGCCACCACGCCCGCACCCATCCAGACCGACAACTGCGCCATTGCACTCCCAATCTCGAAATTGACGGCCGAGTCAGCGGCCAGCCTCACGCTAGAACACCGCCGATCGTGAGTGAACACTTATGCCAAACATGTCATTTTTGCGGCACGGATCCCCAGACGCTTGCACGGACTTCTTGCGGGCCGAGGAACTCAGCCGTTCTCGACGGCAGCACAGATGACTCAGTAGGTGCGCTAGCTCGTCAGCCGCAACACCGTGGCTCGGCCCTCCTTCAGGAAATCGATGACCGCGGTTGCGGCGCTTCGGGTTTGATCCTCGTCCGCGAGATCGGGGCCCAGTAGCGCGGCGACCGCCCGGCCCAGCACGCTCAACGGATCACCGACAGAGCCCGGCCCCGGATCGGGGCCCACGAGCGACAAGGCGGTACCGGTGATCAAGCTGTACAGCGCGAACGCCTGATCATCGGTGTCCCAGTCGGTCCGCGCCATCGCGTGGCGGCGCCAGACCGGGAGGACGGCGCTGATCACCGCACCGGGGCCGAGGGTGTGATGCAGGGTGACCGAACGCGGGTGATCGGCCAGAACACCGAGCAGGTCGTCGTCGTGGCGTTGCAGCGCGGCCAGCAGCGGTTGACTGGTCGCCACCTCCAGCATCATCGGACAGAACCGCGACGGCCGCGCCAGATGCGGATCGTCGGCGATCCGTTGAATCAGGTCGTCCAACAGCCCCAGAAAGCCACGACCGACCAGTCCGATGAGCAGATCTTCCTTGGTGGGCCAGTACAGGTAGACGGTGCCCTTACCCACGTGCGCACGCTTGGCTACGTCGGCGACCGTGAAGCCCCGCGCACCACGGGACAGCAACAGCTCACCGGCAGACGCGAGCAGGCGGGCCGCCTTCGTCGACTGCTGCTCGGGCGGGCTCGCGGCGGAGGAGTTCACGGCGGTCAGTCTAGCGCCCGAACAGCGATGATAATCATACTGACCAAAATGGTCGTTTGGTCAGTCAATCGCGTATCGTGGTGTCAGCGGCTCGGGGCAAGGAGGAGCGATGATCGACGGTCTCGTCGACAGGCCGGCCAGGGTGCGATCCCTCGAGAAGGCGATCTTCACGTTCGCCGACGCGATCGCGCCCGTCGTTGATCTGTCCCGCATCTACGTCGACGGCCTCGGCACCCTGCCCCGAGACGGCCGCTTCCTTCTCGTCGGCAATCACACGATGTCCGGGTGGGCCGAGGTGGTGCTGATCCCCTACTTCGTGCACCGCGAGCTCGGCAGACGCGTGCGCGGACTGGCCACGCGACAGCTGGCCGATGTGCGCGGCTTGCCCCGCGACGTGTTGGAAGCGGCCGGAGCGGTGGTCGGCGACCCCGAGACCGGCGCCGAACTGATGCGCCACGGCGAGACGGTGCTGGTCTTTCCCGGCGGCGGCCGCGACATGCTCAAGTTCAAAGGCGAGCAGTACCAGCTGTTGTGGGAGGGCCGCAGCGGTTTCGCACGGCTGGCCATCGCTCATGGATACCCGATCATTCCGGTCGGGCTGATCGGTGGCGACGACGTCTACCACAGCGTCGTCGAACGAAACGACGCCTGGGAACGCATGACTCGTGGTCTCGGTGCCCGCTTGCACGGGGTCAACAACGTCGGCATCCCCATCATCCGAGGAGTGGGCCCCACCCTCATTCCCCGACCGCAGCGGATGTATCTGCGGTTCGGATCCCCGATCGACACCACGACGCCTGCCCGGGCGAACGCCACCGAGTGGGAAGCCGCGGTCAAGGAGCGCACTCAGACGTCCCTCGAGTCGATCCTCGGCCAGCTGCAGATCACGCGGTCGACAGATCCGTTTCGTCACCTCAACCCGCTCGCCTGGGCCCGAGCCGCACGGGCTACGCGCTAGGGTCGCGGCCGGCATTGCCGCACCGCGCCGGGCACCCGGTGGCAGTTCCGCACCGCCGGGAACAGGTTGGCAGTGCCGTACAGCGGGCGCCGGCCGCGGCTACCCTCGCGGGCATGGCATCAGCGCGCGTCGCAGTCGTCGGAGCGGGACTGTCCGGGGCGGCGTGTGCACAAGCGCTCCGGGAGCGCGGCATCGGCGTCGAGATCTTCGAGCGGGGCCGCGGTCCCGGCGGACGGATGGCCTCGCCGACGCTTCACGGCCGCCGCGTGGACATGGGAGCCGCGTACTTCACCGTGAAGGATCCCGCGTTCGCCACCTTGAGCGACGGGTGGGTTCGCCGCGGCCTGGCTCATCGCTGGACCGACACCTTCGACGTGGTGTCCCCCGCGGGACGTGACGCCACCACAGGCCCCATGCGGTTCGCGACGTCTGGCGGTCTGCGTTCGCTGGTGCGTGACCTCCTGCCTGACGACGTCCGCTTCGGACGGCCGATCGACTCTCTCGACGAGCTGTCTCACGACGCGGTGGTGCTGGCGATGCCCGACCCGCAGGCCGCCCGACTGGCACCGGCCGCATGCGACTGGGTGGAATTCGAACCGGTGATCGCCGTGGCGGCCGGCTGGACCGAACGGCGTTGGGCCGTGGCCGATGCCGCGTTCGTCAACGACGACGCGGATGTGTCGTTCATCGCCGATGACGGTGCCCGCCGTGGCGACGGCGCGGCCGTGCTCGTCGCACACGCCACCGCGGCACGGGCCCGCGCACATCTCGACCGGCCTGAGGATGCGGTGGCGCCGGTGCTGGCTGCGCTGGACCGCACGCTCGGCGTCTCCGAGAACCCGGAGTGGACGCATGTGCACCGATGGACGTTCGCAAAGCCCGCGGGCACCCACGGCCAGGCTGAATTCGCGCTGGTCGACAGTCCGCGGTTGGTGGGAGTCTGCGGTGATGCGTGGTGTCCGACCGGCGCCCCGCGCGTCGAATCAGCGTGGCTGTCGGGTCAGCGGCTGGGGCTCGCGATCGCGGACGCGATCTCGACGTAACGGCAGCGGCGCGGGACGTCCAATATCCGGGCCTCCGCGAGTCCAGGCCCCGCACGGGCCCAGACCGTCCTTCCCGGCGTTTGCTGGCGAGCCCGAACGGGCTGAGCCAGCGGCGCGGTCGCGACGACCCCACGGGCCAATCACGATGCGGTGGCCGCGACCTCGGTAGCCAACCTGCCCGATGCGTGATCGTGATTGGCGTACAACTGTGCTGAATGGATCTTGTTCCAAGCCGTAATATATTTTCCACAATGGCATTTTTTGCGCAAACTTACACAAATCAGATTCCGAGTTAACGTGGTCTTATATCGGACTAGGTTCGTCTGATCCTCTGCATCTCCGCGTTTGCCACACTTACGTAAATTAGAGAAGTAAAACTTTGCTCTATACGTGTATAGATTCCGCCCATATGCTTCCGATGCGCCGATCACGGCGAATCTCATCTTCTTCAGCAATCCAGGGGTATACATGCGTATCAACATGCGCAAAGCAGGCATCGCCTGCGGCACGGCATTTGCTTCCGTCGCGTTGGCCGTATCCACAGCCACGGCCGGTTGGGGGGCCAGCTCAGCATTGGTGATCGGCGGAATCTCGACGCCGCAACTGTCGGACATGCTGATGTCACCGCTGCTCGGCGGTGCGCTGAAGAACCAAGAGCGCGTCAGCGTCAAGTGGCCCGCCGAGGCGGGCCCGTACACCGGACGCGGCGATCTCACGCTCGGTGCGTCGATCAACGTCGGTAAAGCGAATCTCGACGCCCAGATCGACGCGGCACTTGCCCGCCTCACCAAGGATGCCAACGGCAATGTGGTCGGCGGCGAGAAGGTCACCGTCGTCGGCCTGTCGGCCGGGTCCCTCGTCGTCAACGAGGTGCTGCGCGAGATGGCTGCAGACGCCGACGCCCCCGGCAAAGACCAGATCACGTTCGTTGTGGTGGCCGACTCCAGCCGACAGAAGCTGATCGACAAGGCGCGCTACAACAGCAAGTACGACTACACGTATCAGCCGGCTCCGGAAACCGCATACGACATCGTTGTCGTCACCGGCGAATACGACGGCATGGCTGACTTCCCGGACCGGCCGTTCAACGTGCTGGCCATCATGAACGCCATCGCCGGCTCCATCTTCGTCCACGTGCCGGTGATGTACGCCGACCTTGCGAATGTTCCCACCGAGAACATCACGGTCGACGTCAACGCCAAGGGCGGCACGACCACCCACTACCTGGTTCCGACCAAGAAACTTCCTCTGGTGCAACTGTTTCCGAGCCTGGCACCGCGGGAAGCCGAGCTCAAGGCCAAGATCGACAAGGCCTACAGCCGCAATGACGTGCCCGCCGTGGCGGCACGGTCGTTCGTCGCCGCTGCCCCCGTTCTGACGCAGGACGTCAACGACGTCCCCGAGGCACCGGTCGAGGGGTCCGGCGCCGGCGTCACCGAGGACGAGGGCAGCGACGGCGCGACCACCGTCGACGCCAGGGACGCGCAGGAGGATGACGAGGTGAGCCCCGTCGTCGAGGACACCGACGAGAATGACGGTGCCACCGACGACGAGGCCGCCACGGAGGCGACGCTGGCCGACGAGGCCGACGAGACGAGCGCGGAGGACGCTCGCGAGTCGGATTCCGATTCGGACAACGACACCGCCGCGGATTCGTCCTCCGGCGGGGAGGAGTCCGCGAGCGACGCCGGTTCGGACTCGTCCGACTCCGCGGAGTAATTCCGGCGAACCCCGTAGCCCGAAGCCCCGGCATTGCGCCGGGGCTTCGTGGTTTCTCGGCGACGCAATCGCGCGACGGCTGGTCGGATCTTGCGCAGCGGAGGCGGGACAACCGGAGCAGGGCCGTCGGCGGCGGCGATTCGGCATTCTCGACGGAGGGTATTTCCCCATCATGACTGGATCACAAGATCGGCCCGACAACGTCACCGTCGAGGTGGAGCACAATGACCGTGGGTGGATGGTCGTCCACATCGTCGACGGTGAACGCAAGCCCATCGAACCGCCGCACGCCGACCGGGAATCCGCCGAGAAGGCCGCCGCCGTTCATGCCGCCAGCAGCGACCGGTGGACCGGCGCGGCGGAGGTCGTCTCAGCCGACGACCGTCCGACCGAGCTTCCCTGACCGCCCCCGTGTTTGGCTGGCCGGGCCAGCGAATGTCTCTGTGTGGAAGGAAAGTTGAGCCAACGCTGCGATATCCGGCATTGGTGGACAACCGACCCGCTGCCCGCCGAGACGCGGGTGGGTCACGGGCACATGAACGCGAACGGCGGGCACACGAACGTGCTTGGAGGCGCAAAGTAAACTCTCCGCGGCCCGCTCACGGCCCCAATTCGCAAAATATCAAGATCAATACCGGCTCTGTGGTGGTGAAATGGTCACGAAGAGCATCGCCGACAGAGCTATCGTGATCATATGGCGCGCACCCACCGATCGGTGATCATCGCCGCGGTACTGGGACTGACCTTCCGCGCCTTGGGGGTCGGGCCGGCGGGGGCTGCGCCCGAACCGAACGATCCCGGCCCTCCGGTGATTCCGCCGCCGGTCATTCCGGCGCTGCCGTTGCCGGTGCTGCCGTTCCCGGCCGGATTACCGCCGTTTCCCTACCCCGCCGATGTCCCAGTCGTCGAGCTGCCTGCGGACATCCCGGCCGTCGAGTTCCCGTCCTCGGTGCCGCCGGTGCCGCTGCCTGCCCCCATCCCCGCGGTCGTCCTGCCGGCCGACGTTCCACCGATCCAGCTGCCGGCGCCGATCCCGCGCGGGTTGTTGTAGTCCTGGTCGCCCACTGACGACGTCTTCATCTGACCGCTTGCTCTCCTCGAGCGACGCCGCCGACCCGCCATCCTGTGCACCACACCACCCCACTCCCGTGGCAGGCCACGTACCGTCGAGGACATGGTGCTGGCGCGGGAAGTGACGGCGATCAGGAGCGGCCTGGGCCGCGCAGTGTTCGGGATGGTCGCGGGCCCGGACGGGCCGGACAACCGGGCACGAATCCACGGCACACCGGGTCCGCGGTGGTTCGCCGAGGACCGCCCGATCCGGCGCGTGCATGCCGACGCGTCGATGTTCGTCGGAGGGTTGCGGGCGTTGCTGCTGCAGTCACTGCACCCCTTGGCGATGGCGGGCGTCGCCGACCACTCCGATTACCGTGCTGATCCGTGGGGACGGCTGCAACGCACCAGCACGTTCCTCGCGGTCACGACCTTCGGGCCCGACGCCGATGCGCAACGGGCCGTCGACAAGGTCCGCGGCATCCATCGCCGCGTGCGCGGGGTGACTCCGGATGGCACTGCGTACGAAGCCGGCGATCCGCACCTTCTCGAATGGGTGCACATCGCCGAAATCGACAGTTTCCTGCTGGCGCACCAGCTCTACGGGGCGCGACCACTCGACCAAGCCGGCCGCGACGCCTATGTCGCCGACACCGCCCGCATCGCAACCGCTTTGGGAGTGCTTGACCCACCCCGCACGGAGGGCGAGTTGCGTGAACGGATCACCGCCTACCGACCGGAGCTGCGCGGCACCTCTGCCGCCCGCGACGCCACGCGGTTCTTGTTGCTGACGCCGCCGTTGCCGCTCCCGGCACGCGCACCGTACGGGGTGCTGGCCGCCACCGCGGTGGCGATGTTGCCCGCGTGGGCGAGAAAGCCGCTGTGGCTGCCGTACTTCCCGCCTCTGGAAGCAACGGCGGTGCGGGCGGCGGGACGGGTGCTCGTCGGTGGCATCCGGTGGGCGATGACGGCCGGTCAGGACGAGCACGTTGCGGGAAGTCGGGCTTCAGCAGCACGGTGAGATGACGGCTCGCCCGCTTTGACGACGACATCGGCGCCTTTCGGAACATCCTCAGCCGCGCATCGCGTTGTGCGTCTCATGAAGGCGATCACCTACTCCCAAACTGGAGATACCTCGGTTCTTCAGCTGCACGACCGTGAGGTTCCCGATCCCGACGTCGGGCAGGTGCGGGTGCGCATCGTGCTGTCTGGCGTCAACCCCACCGACTGGAAGCACCGCAAGGGCACGAGCCCCGGCCAACACCTCGAGTTCCCGGAGGTGGTCCCCCACCACGACGGCGCCGGAGTCGTCGACGCCGTCGGCGCCGGTGTCACCGACCTCGCAGTCGGCGACCGCGTCTGGGTCTTCATGGCCCAGCATCAGCGCCCGGACGGTACGGCCCAGGAGTACGTGGTGCTGCCCGTCGCGTCGGTGGTTCCGCTGCCCGATTCCGTCGGCTTCGACGTGGGAGCCAGCCTCGGGGTGCCGGCGATCACCGCACACCGGGCGCTCACGGTGGCGGAGAACTGGCCGTCGCGGCTAGCACCCGGCGCCCTCGCCGGCGCGACGGTGCTCGTCGCGGGCGGCGCCGGGGCGGTCGGGCATGCCGCCATCCAGCTGGCCCGCTGGGCGGGTGCCCGAGTCATCACCACCGTCAGCACTCCCGAGAAGGAGGCGCTGGCGGCCTCGGCCGGGGCGCATCACGTCGTGAACTACAAGACCGGGGATACCGCAGCGGCGATCCGCGAGATCGCGCCCGCCGGGGTCGACATCGTCGTCGAGGTCGCCCCAGGGCCGAACGCGGCGCTCGACGCGGCCGTGGTGTCGAACCGGGCGACGATCTCGATCTATGCCAATGACGGCGGCGGCAGTGTGGAACTCGACATCATGTCGAACATGTGGGTCAACGCTCGCTACCAGTTCCTGGTCCTCTACACCGTGGGTGACGACGCGCTGGCGAACGCGCGCGAGGACGTGGCTGGCGCGGTCCGCGACGGGGCGATGGGGGTCGGCGAAGCCAACGGGCTTCCAGTGCATTACTTTCCGCTCGAGGAGACTGCCGCTGCTCACGACGCGGTCGAGAACGGGGTGACCGGCAAGGTCCTCATTCGGGTGAGTGAGTAGCTGGGTCACAGCGCACCGACACGGCTGCGGCCGCGGCGGAGTCGCACTGATGTCTCTGCGCTCACGACTGCGCGTGTGTCCGTACTTGGCCTTGAACTGCACAAATGGGGCCTACTAGGTGAGCGGACACCAGCCGCTCCCTCGGCTCCAGGTCCGATGCGGTACGGCGGTCAACCTGCAGAGCCCGCACTCGTCAGCAGCACCGCTGCCTCGTTGTAAGGGAAGGCTCGGTAGAGCAGACGAGAACCAGGTTCGACGAGGGCCGTGGCCTCGGCCTTGCTAACCACACGAGGGTTGACGAGGGTCACAGCCCGTCCACGCTTGTGTAGCACCGTAGGTCCGCCGGCCAGCACGTTCTTCAACCAGTCCGTCTGGAGGCCGTAGCCGACGAGGACGGCGTAACCATCCTGGGTCTTGAATACCAGGAGGGGCGTTAGATATCGCTTGCCCGACTTCCGTCCGACGTGCTCGAGCGTCCCGAGGTTCGGAAGCCAGGGTCTGCTGCACGAATAGGTGACATCTGAGTTGGCTTGCCCAGCATGGGCGGGCTGGAAGGATGTCCCCATGGCAAGGCCCTACCCCCGCGAGTTCC
>MDTD01146559.1_pt1 | contig 20656 bp, 14 predicted proteins | sample 811221 | NCBI WGS metagenome assembly MDTD01 (sample SAMN05326646, study PRJNA326480) | marine metagenome | isolation source: seawater | place: Pacific Ocean: South West | collected 2011
ATGACCCAGTAACAGTAAGTGTTCGCGTTGAATCCCTTACAACAACATTGCCCCAAGCAGACCCTTCATCATCTTCTTTTGATACTACGATGCTGTCGCCGGCAAGATATCCTTGATTGTCATAGATGCTCGCACTCCCGGCAAACCAACCAGATTCTGTATCACCATTGAATTCGCCTCGGGAACAGTTGATCAATGAACCACCGATGTCCATGTGAGTTCGCTTGAAAATAGAGAGGTATTTATCCTCCTTGTCAATGGCGATAGAATCTGACGCAATGAAATCTACGCCCTCTTCAATAATGACATTTCCTCCAGCGTATAGTCTTCCCGATTCTGAACTGTATGTTCCTGTGTTGCTCTTGAGGGTTTTTTCACCGTCGACAAAGAGCGCTCTTTGATAGTAATTAACGAGTTTGTTTTCAATGTCATACACAAGCACTGGACATTTGATACTCATATCCTCGTGTAGGAATTCTACATTCTCTCTTACTGTAATGGTTTGGGATTCTGGATTGAGAATTGCGTATTCAGCGAATAAGGTAGTGGAGGGTTCATTGACAACTTTGACATTACTAAACACCTCGAATTTCCCGTCGTCGAATCTGTAGGCACTATCGCAGTAAAGAAAGGCATCACCAAATCCTAGTTTTACATTTCCAAGTAGGCGGTTAGCCTCGGAGATTAGGGGATCTCTTTCAATGGTACCAGCACCTAGAATTTGAACTTGCTCCTTCTCGGTTTGGGCTAAAGCGCAAACTGAAAAAGATAGTAGTCCAAATAAAACAATTATGTCCCTTAGCTTTTTTCTCATCCAATAACCCCGGCAGCAACAGTTGCATGCGTGCTCGGATCCACTAAGATAAACGCACCAGTGGTACGATTAGTGCGATAAGGGTCGGCAAGAATTGGAGAAGCGGTTTTAATCCTCACTCTCGCAATGTCATTCATGTCGATTTCTCTGTTATCCTCATCCCTGTGTAGGGTGTTGATGTCGATGCGATAAAGTACCTCTGAGATTTTAGCTCTTACCTCTTGAGAAAGGTGGCGCACCACTAATCGCGAAGAAGTATTTAGGGGGCGAGAGTCTAGCCAGAAAATTTTAGCGTCGATCTCATTGAGCATCTCAGGCTGGTTGTTTTTTCGAACGAGCATTTCGCCTCTGCTTAGATCTATGTCATCCTCCAATGTCATCACCACGCTTAAAGGTGGAAATGCCAAATCGAGATCATCCTCTCCCAATTTAATCGATTCAATATTAGTCTCGCGGCCACTAGGAAGAGCTACAACAGCGTCCCCTTTTTTGAAGACCCCTGACGCGATTCGGCCTGCGTATCCTCTGAAGTCTCTGTGCTCATCTGTCTGAGGACGCACGACATATTGTACTGGGAATCTGCAATCCTGCAAATTCCTATCAGCACCAACGTGAACATTTTCAAGGTGGTGGAGTAGGGTAGAACCGCCATACCAAGCCATATTAGAAGACGTGTCAACCACGTTGTCTCCCTTCAATGCGCTAATTGGAATAAAGGTTATATCCTTAATGTCTAGACGAGAGCTGAAGCTCTTAAAAGCCGAAACAAGCTCATTATACCTCTGTTCGTCATAGTCGACTAAATCCATTTTGTTTACACATACAACAAGGTGCTGTAATCCAAGAAGCGAAGCAATAAAACTATGCCTGTGCGTCTGCTCCACTAGTCCGTTTCTGGAATCGATTAATATGATAGCTAGGTCAGCAGTAGAGGCTCCAGTCACCATATTTCTTGTGTACTGAATATGACCGGGAGTGTCGGCAATAATGAACTTCCTTTTTGGAGTAGCGAAGTATCTGTACGCTACATCAATGGTAATTCCTTGCTCTCTTTCAGCACGCAATCCATCAGTCAATAAGCTCAAATCGGCGTCTTCAAGACCCTTGTGTTTTGAAGCCTGTTCGACAGCTTCCATTTGGTCTTGGAAAATGCTTTTTGAGTCGTAAAGTAGTCGTCCTATGAGGGTGCTCTTTCCGTCGTCAACACTTCCAGCAGTAGTGAAGCGAAGTAATCCGTTGTGATGTGTAGATGTGCTCATTAGAAATACCCTGCCTTTTTTCTGTCCTCCATTGCGCTAGAACTTCTTTTGTCGTCCATTCTACCGCCTCTTTCTGTGATCCTCGTAGCCGCGACTTCGTCGATAATTTTCTCAACTGTATCTGCGTCGCTTTCAAATGCTCCAGTGATTGTAAGGTCTCCAAGCGTTCTGAATCTTACTTGCATCATTTCTGGAGTTTCGTCTTCCTTTAGATTTAAGTATTCTGAATAAGCCAAAATCTGACCGTCCCTCCTGATGCATTCCCTTTGATGAGAATAGTACAAACTAGGAAGTGCAATTCCTTCTTTTAAGATGTAATTCCAAACATCAAGTTCCGTCCAATTATTTAATGGGAATACTCTGAAGTGTTCATCTGGGGCGTGCTTGCCGTTGAATAAATTCCAAAGTTCTGGCCTTTGATTTTTGGGATCCCATTGGCTGAAATCATCTCTGTGTGAGAAAAATCTCTCCTTAGCCCTTGTCTTCTCTTCGTCCCTTCGGGCTCCACCGATACACGCGTCAAACTTGTTCTCCTCTATCGTATCGATAAGAGTCGTCGTTTGAAGTTTGTTTCTGCTAGCATTGTGTCCAGTTTCCTCGCGAACCTTGCCTTGGTCTATTGTTTTTTGGACTAATCCTACTATTAGATTTGCGCCAAGTCTATCAACCAAATTATCGCGGAACTCCAAAGTTTCTGGAAAGTTGTGACCAGTGTCAATATGCACCAAAGGCATGGGAATCTTAGCAGGTGCAAAAGCCTTAGCAGCGAGATGGGTTACTACGATGCTATCCTTACCACCACTAAACAAAATTGCTGGTCTATCGAATTGAGCAGCAACCTCGCGAATTACATATATTGATTCGGCCTCTAGCTCAGACAGGTGGTCTAAATTATATGTATCCTTACTTGTCATCCCTTCCTAATCTTCCATATTTAAACCAAGCTCTTTCGTGCATGTAGTAAAACAACATTTTCAAGAAAAACTCTATTGTTGTTACTACTCCGGCGCTCTTCACATCCTCTGTGAAAATATAGAAAAGAGTAAAGGTTGTTGCTGACGCAATCAGCCTCCAAGTCAAGGTTTTTGCAAGGTGCCGAATGCGTGATTTTCTGTTGTCCAATAGCTTAAATCTTGCCGAATTATAAATCCTACTATTATTGTGCGAATTTAGGATGTTTTGCTAGTCGTTCCTCAACATTATCCCAATTTGTAAAGTGGAATCCTCTATCGTCCAGGTACACAGTTGCTGCGAATTTGGAATTGCTAACTGTGTCGAATAAATCAGCCATGTCGTACTTCACTAGCCATTCTTCAATAACAAGTGCAGGACGTGAACTCATGATTTTTAAAACATATCCCTTGTCCTTTAATCTTTGAAGAACTTCCCTAGCTCCATCCATAGGAGGGTCATATGCATTGTCCAACCCCTGGAATCCTTTGCTGTATTTGTGAATCACTCCATCAAAATCAACTGCAAGAGTTTTTCTTTTATCTAAAGTTTTAAGTTCTTTTGATGGGACAGGGCTTAAACCGAGAACGATCTCAACCCCCTCATCAATAGTTGTAGCACCTGTATCGATATCAATATAGTTCACTAAAGGCGCCTCGTAATTTGCAACGTGATTTTCCTCGCGACCTCTGATTTCTTCAGTATGAACGTAGATCTCAGTTGTGTCAACAGAGGTCTTTAGTTCCTCGCGCATCGATCTATAAGGCGCGACTAAACTCACTACGACTACCTCGTTTTTATGGTGCAGGTATCGAGCTATGCTCTGTGCGTTTTGGACATTAGAAATACGCCCTTCTTCCGTGTAGTCTTTGTTGCCAGTTATATCCCTCAGGTCGTCACCGTCAATATGATGCGGTGCGTAGCCTAGCCTCCTTAGCTGAGCAATTAATGCCTTTGCTAGGGTAGTTTTGCCGTGGCCAGGTTGACCTGTGAACCAGTAAATCATGCAAGATCTGGATTCAGTAGTAGTGTTTGTTCTCTATCTGGACCAACACTTAAAATGCTTACTTTAACTCCCACTACATCCTCGATCATTCTAACGTAAGACATAAGTGATGCAGGAATGTTTTCAACCTTACGCAAACCAGTTAGATCTCCAGGCCAACCCTCAAAGGTCTCGTAAACAGGTTGCACTTCATCAGGATTAATTCCGTACGGTAAGTAATCTATTTTCTCTCCGTTATGCATGTAATGAGTGCAAACTTGGATTTCATCAAACTCACCAAGAACGTCAGCCTTCATCATACATAATTGAGTTACTCCGTTTACCATTACCGCGTATTTAAGCTGAGGAAGATCTAACCAACCGCAACGTCTTGGACGCCCAGTTGTAGCGCCAAACTCCATTCCCGCTTCGCGAAGTTTTTCTCCTGTTGCGTCTTCTAGTTCAGTCGGGAAAGGACCAGAACCTACACGTGTGCAATATGCTTTAAAGATGCCGAATACTTCCCCGATTTTATTTGGAGCAACTCCTAAACCAGTACATGCTCCCGCAGTGATTGTGTTTGATGAAGTCACATATGGGTATGTTCCAAAGTCAATATCTAACATTGTTCCTTGGGCACCTTCTGCAAGAATTCCATGGCCATCATTTAAAGCATTGTTGAGAACGTGCTCAGAGTCGATAAGCTTGAAATTCTTTAGGCTTTCAACTGCTGCTAGCCATGCATCCTCGTACTGACTTAAATCGTATGAGTACTCTGGATATTGCTTCAGCATTCGTACGTGTTTAGCTCGAAGAGCCTCATATCTTTCTTTGAAATGAGGTGATTCAATATCACCAACACGTAAGCCGTTTCGACCTGTTTTGTCCATGTACGTTGGGCCTATGCCTTTAAGCGTTGAACCAATCTTTGCCTTTCCCTTTGCCTGCTCAGAAGCTGCGTCTAAAAGACCGTGAGTAGGCATAATTAGGTGTGCCTTTCTTGAAATCACAAGTGATTTAGTAGGGTCAACACCTCTTTCAAATAGAGCGTCAATTTCCTTTTTGAAAATAACGGGATCAACTACTACACCGTTCCCAACAACGTTTAGAGTGTTGTCCCTAAATATCCCTGAAGGAATCGTGTGAAGGACGTGTTTCTTGCCGTCAAAAATTAAAGTGTGGCCTGCGTTAGGTCCTCCCTGAAATCTCGCGATAACGTTGTATTTCGGAGTTAGAACGTCAACGATTTTTCCCTTACCCTCGTCTCCCCATTGGAGTCCCAGCAATACATCAGCTTTCATGCAGAATTATTTGGTACGCTTCTTTGCGTAAATGTTTAATGAGTGATGGAGAACTTCTATGTCGAAGAGCTCCTCTAAAGTTGCTTTTATTTGTTGGATTCTTGGATCGCAAAATTCAAGAACCTCTCCTGTATCGGCAATTATTACGTGATCGTGTTGGGCGACTCTAAAGCTCTTCTCGTATTGTGCATTCTTGTTGTCAAATTGATGCTTTCTAACAAGGTTGCAGTCTAGAAGTAATTCTAAAGTGTTGTAAAGAGTAGCCTTCGAAACCCTGAATTCACCCTCTTTCATTTGAGAGTAAAGCTGGTCTACGTCAAAGTGTCCAGAGTAATCGTATATCTCCTGCAGTATAGCAAAACGTTCTGGAGTTTTGCGGTGTCCGTTCTGTTCGAGATAGATTTCGAACATATCACGGGCTTGACTAAATGTCTCTGCGTTTGCCATTGTCTGATACAGTGTTACAAAGATACGTTATGACTCGGCTTTAACACGCTCAACTGTATGAACTCCTGAGACATTTTTCAGTTTAGTTATCAAATCCTCAAGGTGATTTTTGTTCATGATTAACACACTGACATATCCTCTGAAAATTCCATCGTGAGTTTCCATTTTTATTGCCCGCATATTTACCTCCATATCCTCTGAAATAATTTGGGTTATTTGATTAACTAATCCCAAATCATCAATACCAGTAAACGACAATTTTACTTCGAATTGTTGCTCCGCCTTTGAAGACCATCGTGCCTTCATCATCCTATATGCATACTTCGAAAGCATATTGGTCGCATTTGAGCAATTCTGTCTGTGAATCTTTATCCCTCCGCTCACAGTTATAAACCCAAACACATCGTCACCAGGAATTGGGTTACAACATTGAGCTAAATTGTAATCTATTTTCTGAAGGTTTTCGCCAATTAGAAGAGTATCCTCTTTTTGAGGCTTTATGTACTTTTCAGTGACAGCCGTTTTAGATGAAGTTCCTGGCTTAGGACCTTTTGGCCAAACAATCTTTCCCTGTTTAACACTAAACTTAGTTATTTCTTCTAGTTTAATTAATCCAGTAGCAACCTCGTGATATAGATCTTGGGCTGAAGCTAACTTGAGCCTTCTATAAAGTGATTCAAGATTGTATAAAGTAGAATGTATGCCAACCTTCTTCATCCACTTTTCTACAATATCCTTTCCCTCTTCAGCCCTTTCTCTTTTGACCTCTTTAAGTGCATGGCGGATCTTCTGTCTTGCATGAGAAGTTGCAACAAACTTGAGCCACTCCTCCTTGGGTCTCTGCCTCTTATTTGTCAGTATCTCAATTTGGTCTCCACTAGAAAGTTTGTGGCTAAGTGGAACAAGCTTGTGATTAACCTTACCTCCAATACATGTTTCACCAACCTTTGAGTGAACCTTAAACGCAAAGTCTAAAGTTGATGCTCCTTGAGGTAGAGTGATCATATCTCCATTTGGAGTAAACACAAAAATGTCATTAGACTGCAAGTCCATAGCCAACTCGTCTATGAACTCAATTGCATCTTCATTTTCGTTGTCTAAAACATCGCGAATTTGAGTTAGCCACTTGTCGATTTGGTCTCCTCCTACAGTGCTTTCTCCTCCCTCTTTGTATCTCCAATGTGCAGCAAACCCTTTCTCAGCTACGTGATCCATACGCTCAGACCTTATCTGAATCTCAACCCACTTTCCAGATGGTGACATAACTGTAGTATGAAGGCTTTCATACCCATTTCCCTTTGGAAGACTGATCCAATCTCTAAGTCTGTCTGGGTTAGGCTGATAATAATCTGTTACAATTGAATACGTCCTCCAAATTTCACTTTTCTCCTTATCTCTATCTGTGTCTAGAACAATTCGGACAGCAAATACATCATAAACTTCTTCGAAGCTTACTTGTTGGTTTTGCATTTTTCGCCAAATACTATAGATTGACTTTGGGCGACCTTTTATCGAATACTTTATTCCAGCTTCGTCTAGTGATCTTTTAATCGGAGCGCAAAAACTTCTAATAAATCTAGCCCTTACATCCTTTGTCTTTCTCAATCGAGAGTTAATGAGTTCAAATTCCTCTGCCTCTTTATACTTGAGGCTCAAATCTTCTAATTCTGTTTTAATTGCATACAAACCCAAACGATGAGCTAAAGGCGCATACATGTACAGAGTCTCAGATGCAATTTTCTGTTGCTTGTCAGGCCTCATGAAATCAAGTGTTCTCATGTTATCAAGTCTATCAGCTAACTTGATTAAGATTACCCTTACATCATTGCTCAACGTCAGGAGCATTTTTCTAAAATTCTCGGCTTGAGCACTTGTGCCAGGCTCGAATACTCCGCTCATTTTAGTTAGACCGTCAACAATATTCCTTTCTTTTTTTCCGAAAAGAGATTCAACATCATCTAGTGTAAGCGATGTGTCTTCTACTGTATCGTGTAGAAGTGCGCAAACGATAGAAGTGGTGTCTAGACCCAACTCTCCTGCAACTACTCTTGCAACACTAATAGGATGGTAAATGTATGGTTCCCCGCTTTTTCGCCTTTGATCAGAGTGCTTATCCAATGCAATATCGAAAGCCTTTCTTATAGTTTTCCTGTCCTCGCGTGACTTACTGTTTTTAGCCGCGCGCAGTAATCCTCTATACCTTCTAAGTATTTCTATCTTCTCTTCTTCTAAATCGAATTCCATCTACTTGTAAAGCTACCGTTTGATGCGGTAATTTCGCAACATGATTAAAGCAAATAATCCAAACCTCAAATCTTGGGTAAATGTTCCCGAGGGTAATGACTTCCCAATTCAGAATCTTCCCTTCGGAATTTTCTCAACTTCCGACCGTTCTGCAAGGCCAGGCGTTGCTATTGGAGAGTATATAATCGATCTGCAATTTCTGAGCGATGGCGGGTATCTTGAGGGTTTGAGTTTTGAAAAATCCGACTTTAACTCATCTACTTTGAATCCAATAATCAATAGAGGTAAGGCAGCTACTTCTGCATTGAGAAATAGAATCAGTGAGTTGTTGCGCTACGACTCAACAGAGTTGGTACAAAGGGATGAAGCTCTTGTTTCGATGTCTGATGCCACTATGCACATGCCGATTGAAGTTGGAGATTATACAGATTGTTATTCTTCTGAAGACCACGCTCGCAATGTTGGTAAGATGTTCCGCGATCCGGAAAATGCACTACTACCAAACTGGAAGCACATGCCTGTTGCTTACCACGGCAGAGCAAGTTCTATTGTTGTAAGCGGAACACCGGTAAAGAGACCTCATGGTCAATTAAAGCCGGCGGATGATCAGCCACCTGTTTATGGGCCTTCAAGACTGCTTGATTTCGAATTAGAGATGGCATTTATCACTCATCCTGGAAAGAAACTAGGTGAGAGCATTTCTACAGCTGAGGCTGAGGATTACATTTTTGGGATGGTGATATTCAACGATTGGTCTGCTCGCGATATCCAAAAGTGGGAGTACATCCCTCTAGGTCCTTTCTTAGGCAAAAACTTCGCGTCGAGCATTTCACCTTGGGTTGTAACACTTGATGCACTAGATCCATACAGAGTGTCTGGACCAGTTCAGGACCCTGCAGTTCTTCCTTATTTAGAATACGATGGTGATTCGCATTACGACCTAGACTTAGAGGTTGAGATCGTTCCACCAAATGGCCAAGGAAAAATTGTTTGCCGATCGAACTTCAAACACATGTATTGGAACATGCGTCAACAGCTTGCACACCACACTGTAAATGGTTGCAACATTCGAGGTGGAGACATGATTGCTTCGGGAACCATTTCTGGACCTGAAGAAGGGTCATTCGGATCTATGCTAGAAATCTCTTGGAAGGGGACAAAGCCTGTGCCAATGCCTGACGGGACAGAACGCAAATTCATCCAAGACGGAGACACAGTAGTAATGCGTGCCTCTAAAGGGTTAATTGGATTTGGAGAAGTTAGTGGCGAATTAAAGCCGGCTTAGGATATTTTAGATTCATCGCTTTCTTCTAGCTCTTGCTCAATTTATTCCAGTTGTCATTTTGCAGTGTTTCTGTAATGCCTATCACGATAAGAAGCATCTCAGCTATCATAAAAAAGCCGTGCTTTTTCATATCCCCATTGAGGGGGCTTTTAATCTGGTCTTGCGAAGTAGGCTCATTTGTTTAAGTTCATTCAACCAGAATATGCATACTAGTTAGGTATGCTAAATATACTGAAAGGAAAATCTAATTTAGACTAGAGAAGCCCAGTGATGAGTTTCTCAACTGTCATCCCATCTGCTTCCGCCTTGTAATTGCGTACAATTCTATGACGAAGAATAGGGGTAGCTACAGCTTGAACATCTTCGATGTCGGGACTGTATTTTCCATTAAGAGCTGCATGTACCTTAGCTCCTACAACTAAGAATTGAGATGCACGTGGTCCTGCACCCCAGCTTAAATACTTATTTACTTCTTCAGTAGCTAGCTCTCTCCCTGGACGGGTTTTACTACTGAGATTAACTGCGTATTCTAGTACGTTGTCAGCAACTGGCATACGACGAATAAGAGCTTGAGCTTCTAGTATTTCTTGTCCGCTAAGAACGGGATTCACATTTGTTGAGCTTTCTCCAGTCGTCTGCTTAACAACACTAAGTTCTTCAGCAAAACTTGGGTAATCAACCCATGTATTGAACATAAATCTATCTAGCTGAGCCTCAGGAAGAGGGTAAGTTCCTTCTTGTTCAATTGGGTTTTGAGTCGCCAAAACAAAAAAGGGTGATGGCAAATCATATGCTTGACCATTGACCGTTACATTCCTTTCTTGCATTGCTTCAAGTAAAGCCGCTTGAGTTTTAGGAGGAGTTCGGTTGATCTCGTCAGCGAGGACAATGTTTGCAAAAAGAGGACCTTTTACAAATTCGAATTTTCTTTCTTCATTTAACACTTCTGAACCCGTAATGTCTGAAGGCATTAAATCAGGAGTGAATTGAATTCGATTAAAAGATAATCCTAGAGCTTTAGCAACAGTATTCACAAGTAGAGTCTTTGCTAGGCCAGGTACTCCCACTAGTAAACAGTGTCCGCCAGCGAGAATCGCCATTGTTACTTCTTTTACTACAGCCTCTTGACCGACGATAACTTTACCAACTTCCGCTATAAGCTTTTGATGTTGATCTCTAAGTTTATCTAGTGCTTCTTTATCGCTCATTTTTCCTTTTGTGAAGACCAAATATACTCATACCAACCCATCTTGAAATCACAAGTATTAAAAGCAGGGTCTATTCTGACAAAAGTTTGGCTTACGTGCTTGCTAACCCAATCATTCATAGCTTCTAATCTCTTGTCGTTTTCTACTTGAGATTGAAATAATGCATAATCATCCTGAGGATTAGCTCTATGAGCTTCATGCCTTCCATCAAGACGAAGTATAGTCCAATATCCATTACCGTCTTCGTCTACAAGTTGAATAGGAGCGCTTACACCACCTACATCTAATGGATCAAGTAGGAAGTAAATGTTTGGGTCGAGTTCATCAACCCCAAATCTCAATCCACCATCACGTTGATTAACAACTTGCCCTCTTTGGTTTGCAGAGCTCTCCCTTGTCGAATGTTTTAAAACGGCATCATCAAAAGTTAATGATCCCGATTCAATGTCAGTATATACACTGTCTAGTGTAATGCCGTTTCTGTCGAGTTCGTTGATGTCAATTTTGGGCTTCATTAAAATGTGACAAGCACTGTATTGCTCACCTCGTCTGTCAGTTACTTTTAAAAAGTGAAACCCAAAATCTGTTTCAAACACTTCTGAATAACCGCCAATGGGAGTGTCAAATACTGCAGCTTCAAATTCTGGAACAAACTGCCCTCTTCTAATGTCAGTGTAACAACCACCCTTGTATTTTGATCCTGGATCTTCAGAGTATCTAGTGGCCGCTAAAGTCATAGATAACTTGCCGTCAGCTACTAGGTCGCGAATTGAATCTAGTTTTGATTTCAATTCCTGTTTCTGAGATTCTAATATTTGGGGCTGAATTACAAGCTCACTATAACTTATCTCCTCAGGTATTAGAGGCAGGCTATCCTTAGGAGTAGCCTCGTAGTATTCAATTACTTCTGCAGGAGTTGACCTAACCTGTTGGTTGACTTCTTGCTGCATTTTTTGGGCTAAAAGCTGATCCTTAATAGGCTTGCCAAAATCATCCTTCCACTGAGTAACAGTTTTGCCATATTGAGCCTCAAAGGCCTCAACACTACCTATCATATTGATGTAATAAGCCAAACGCCTATCAACTTCATCCATAACTTCAGCGTCAGTTACTTCTAAACTGTCAATCCTAGCGTGATGTAAAAGAAGTTTTTCGAAAAGCATGTCCTCGAATAGGCTGCAAGTTTCATCAGCACCAATTTTGCGCCCTTGCATTTGTTCTTGCACAATGCGCTCTTGCATCTCGCTATGTAGAATGATTTCATCTCCAACAACCCCCATTATACCATCCAACAACTGGAAAGATTCAGGTTGAGTATAAGCTGAAGAAGTTGTTAAGATGAGAGCGATAAGAACTGAAAAGCGATTCAATTTTTGCATGGATGCTAATGTACTTCTAAAGTGGAATACTATCTCTACTAATAAAGCCTAAAGACCAAGCTTCTTTTACAAGATCATCTCTCAAATTGTCAAGCAATTCTCTTCTTCTGTCTTGGACTATTATTTCCTCAATTCTTTCTCTAGCAATTGCAAGAGGTGATGGAAAATCCTTAAGTCTATGGTCTAATATCTTAAGCATATACGTATGCCCCTCAGAGCTGAACTCAGTAACCTTGCGTCTCTTCAACTGATCTTCAAGCCTGTATATCTGAAGCGGCACTTGATCTAATAGGTCACTCAAATACCACCAATATTCAGTGTCAACATGATATGTCGCACTGTGTTCTATGCACCATTTCTCAAGTAATGGCATTGTGATAGAATCAGCCTCTTGCAACCAATGTTTAGCAGAATCTAACTCAACTTCTTCCTCAGGTAGATGGAAAAAAACAGCTTGGATTACATGCTCTGGAAGTTTAAAAAGCTCGGGGTTATTCGCGTGAAATTCTTCGACTTCGGCATCAGTAACATCTCTGTTGAGTCGTGAATTCACAAACCTACTTTCGTATTCACTTATTAGAAGGGCATTGCGATAGGTTTGGATTTGTCTTTGAAATTTGCTGTCTTCTTCGTTAAGTGATTTTTCAGCTTGTGAAAGAAGAACTTGTTCCCTTATCCAGCTATTAACTATTCTGTCAGCAAGCATAGTGCTGTCATCATAATTTAGGTTGTCAGGAATTCTAGCAGATATTGTGTCAAGAGTCAGTGATCGGCCAAAAGCTTCGACTACTACAATATCTACAGTGTTTGCATTAGTGGTAGTACATGCTTGTACCACCATGAGGACTGTAATTACTAGTGCCCCAATTGCCTTAATCGATAAGCTCGTAAAGAACTTCTTCATATACTTCTACAGAGTATTTCTTTCTCAGTTCAGAAACCCATTGCTTTTCAAGATGGTCTTGATAGCTAGCAATAACTTGTCCCCTTGCTTCGTCTAAAGATTTCACTGAAGGAGGAATGAATCCTGTAATGTCAAAAACCACAACTGCATTATCTACAGTAAGAGTCTCAACATTAGGGCCATTTTCTGAAAGCTTAATTTGCCCCATATCTCTTAGCCCAAATATCCAATCAGCCCACTCGTTTTCTTTTTGAGAATATTTACCCTCTTCGATTTTAATTGCTAGTGGACTATCAGCAAGCATAGACTTCCTTAATTCAAGAACACTCTCTCCAGCATTGATAGCATCTTTTACTTTAAGAGCAACGTCATTGCTTTCGCATATATAAGCTACCATATCTAATCTCTCACCCCACATGAACATGCTAGCATTTGATGCGTGGAAATTTTCAAGCCCAAGCGTGTCTTTCACGGCCTTGCTCCACACCATTTGGTCTGTCAACTCAAACAGTAATATTCCATCGTGATACTCATTAATCAACAACCTGAAATCATCATGCTTTTCCTCAAGTCTTGAATTCTCATGAGCCAAAATCTTTTCCTCACTCAACCTTTTTACAAGCTCATCAATGATGATTTCTGAAGTCCTATCAAGATTTCGGATTTTCACTGTGTTTGCAAATTCTACAAACTCGCCAACAGTAGTGTTATACCCAGCAATTGAGAAAAGAGTTTTCTTAAGATCTGACTCTTTGCTGTGAACAAGTGGATGACCAGGGTGGAAAACACTATCAATAGAATTTGCAGAAGATTTTAAACTACTAAGTCTTGCTGGAAACAATCTGTAAGAATATTCAGCTTTAAGCTTTTTAATAAACGATGACTTAGTAACCTCTGCGCGCTTATCCCTGCTAACCTTTTTCCTAAGAGTTTTCTCTACTTCTTCAAACTTAGGGGGATTTTTATAACCCAAACGCTTTACAATATGCCACCCATAACTAGTAAGGAAAGGCTCAGAAATATCACCGTCATTCTCTAACCCAAAAGAAGCATTCTCAAATTCTTCCACCATCTTACCAGCCCCAAACCAGGCTAAAACTCCTCCCTTGCTTTTAGTAGTTTCATCATCGCTGTATTTCAATGCTAGCGATTCAAATGATTCTCCATTTTTCAATAATTCACTCACAGCATCAATTTCTGATTTGCCTTGGTGAAGTAAAGCCTTGTTTTTAGAGTCGCTTACTCTAACCATAATATGTGCTACTTGCACTTCACCTCTAGCTTCTCTTTTACCAGTTACTTCTAGAAAGTGATACCCAAACCTAGTTCTGACAATATCACTGAGTTTACCAACTTCAGTATTATAAGCAGCATCTTCGAAAGGGAAGACCATTTGGAATGCAGTAAACCAACCTAGGTCTCCACCGTTTTGGATTGCTGAAGGATCGTCTGATCCACCTTTGCTTTTAGCTACTTTTTCAAAATCTTCTCCTGCTTCGATCTTGTCCTTAAGCTTGTTGATTCTATTCCAAGCTCTTATAGTATCAGCTGGAATGGCATTCTGATCAACACTAACTAAAATATGTCTAGCCCTAATTTCAGTTTGTTGCCTTTCAAATGCCTCATGTACTATTTCGTCTAATAACTCTGAGTCTACCAAATACGGTCTAGCTAATTGCTTTCTGTAACCAGCAAGTTCTCTGGTGAAATCAGACGCAGTGTCCATTCCAAGAGCTTCAGCTTCCACAACTTTAAGCTTGAATTTGATGAATAAATCCATGTATTCATCTAACCCTTCTTTAGTTATTTCAACGTTGTTATTATTCTTTTTGTAGATGTGCTCAAAATCTGACACACTTACGTTCTCATTTCCAACTGAAAGTACAATTTTGTCTTGACTTTGAGCAATTGAAATGTTGAAAGCAAAAGCAGTTATGGCAACTGCAATAAATACGTTTAGTCTCATTATCTAATACTGTAATTTGGAGCCTCTCTAGAAATCATTATGTCATGAGGGTGACTCTCTTTCATCCCTGCATTTGTTATTCTTACGAATTGAGCATCCGATTGCAATACGGAAATATTTGCAGCTCCACAATATCCCATACCCGCTCTTAGCCCACCGGCAATTTGGTACATCACTTCTTGAACAGTACCCTTATAAGGAACTCTTCCAGTAATTCCTTCAGGCACTAGTTTCTTAAGATCGTCTTCAGCGTCTTGGAAATATCTATCCTTTGAACCCTTTTGCATTGCTTCTAGTGATCCCATACCACGGTAGCCTTTAAAACGACGGCCTTCAAATATTATTGTTTCTCCAGGGCTTTCTGATGTTCCTGCTAACATTGATCCTACCATTACAGTATTGCCACCACCAGCAAGAGCTTTTACGATATCTCCAGTGTATCTCACACCGCCATCTGCAATCACAGGGACACCAGTTCCCTCAAGGGCTTTAGCAACGTTCATGACAGCACTTAATTGAGGCATTCCAACTCCAGCAATAATTCTTGTAGTACAAATTGATCCAGGACCTATTCCAACTTTTACGGCATCTGCCCCAGCTTCTACTAAAGCTAGAGCCGCAGCTCCTGTAGCAACATTTCCGCAAACAATATCAATATCTGGAAATGCTATTTTCACTTTTCCAACCACATCAATTACTCCCTTAGAATGTCCATGAGCTGTGTCAACAATAACGGCATCTACACCTGCGTCAACGAGGGCTTGAACTCTTTCCATTGTGTCAGAGGTTACTCCAACAGCGGCCGCTACTCTGAGTCGGCCAAAACTGTCTTTGCATGACATCGGGAACTCAGTTAATTTAATTATATCACGATATGTGATTAATCCAATAAGTTTTCCATCATCATCCACGACTGGGAGTTTTTCAATCCTGTGTTCTCTGAGCATTTGCTCAGCCTTTGTGAAATCACTTCCGTCTTTAGTGATAATCAGATTTTCTGAAGTCATCACTTCATCAACAGGTCTAGATCTCTTCTTTTCGAATCTTAAATCCCTGTTAGTTACAATTCCAATCAATAAATTGTCATCATTTACAACTGGTATACCTCCAATTTTATGCTCCTTCATTATATCAAGAGCATCTCCAACAGTTGCGTTACCTTTCAAAGTAACTGGATCTTGAATCATGCCATTCTCTGATCTCTTTACTCTTCTTACTTCATTAGCTTGTTGCTCAATACTCATGTTTTTATGAACTACACCTATACCCCCTTGACGAGCGATAGCAATAGCCATTGCGCTTTCTGTCACAGTATCCATAGCTGCTGACACAATAGGGACTTTAAGTTCAATATTTCTAGAGAATCGAGCTGAGAGAATTGTGTCTCTAGGCAAAACTTCCGAGTAAGCCGGAACCAACAGAACATCGTCGTAGGTTAAACCTTCGCCGAAGTACTTAGCATCTGAAATTGGCATGATTGATATGATTGAATCGTGTTATCTCGCTTCCCTACCTTCGGTCCACAATTCGCGCAAATATACGAATTAATCAGTAAATCAAGGTCTAACTACTTGTACCGATTGAGATACGATATGCCATTTACCAGCCCCATCAAGAATTCTAATTACAGCTGTGTAAGTGCCATCGGGTACCGGATTTCCATTGGCTGTTCCATCCCAACAATGATCCTTGTCTATACTTTGGAATATGGTATCTCCCCATCTACTTATAATAGTCATCTCAAACACAGGGATATTACCAGGTATACTGTCGCTCACAAAACCAAGTTGCGTATTCCCTGGAGACCAAGGGAATAAATCGTTTACATCATCACCATTAGGAGAGAATGCAGTTGGAATCCAAATTAGAGGTTCTTCTGTTAAACAAACCCTATTCGATTTTGCACCATTTAATCCTACTGAACTGTTTTCAAGTGCAACAACAGTGTAACAGAAATCTCCAGGCTCTTCAAGAAGTTCGCCCACGTAATCGTCAGCGTAGTTTTGGTTCCATGGATATGAAGCTAAAGGTTCAGCAACATCATATCTAGTGCTAGACCTCAATAATTCATATGACCCCACACCTAATGGGAATCCTTCATAATGAGACCAAATCAAACTATTTAAAAATGCTTCAGGATCTTCAGATCTCCACCCTTGAAGAAAAATTGTCTTTCCAACATTAGATTCACCAACTTGAGCTCCACACTCATTTGTGACAATACATCTATAAGTGTGAGATCCAGCGTTAGTGTCAACACTTGAATCTACAAAAGTCAAGCTTATACCTAATGAACTCAATTGTGGTTCAAGCACAGGAATCCATGAATTGTTAATGTCAAAATATCTCTCTATTTGATAAGAGCATACTTCTGTAGAAAGTGGATCAGTATCTACCACTATTTCTACAGAGCCATCATCTATTACAGATGCTCTTGAAATAACTGGATTTTCAGGTGCGTCAGGATATGAAAATGAAATTTCAAAATTATTTGAATGAGCAATGTTGCCAGTGGTTGATTCTGCAACAACTCTATATCTGTAGGTTTTGGCTACATCAACTCCTTCGTGCAAATAAGAACCATATCCTGCATCTAGCACTTCAGCTTGCATCCAAGAACTCCACAATCCAGAGGCATCATCAAAAATGCTGTATTCAATAGTGTAAGTGCTCACACCACCATCCATACCAAATGGCTCTATCCAATTAAGTTGTGCTCTGTCAGTACAAGGAATTTGAGACGCTGTTGCAAAAACAGTGCTGGAGCAATCTCCAGCAGCGTTTGGGTTAGGTGTGCCATCGTCATTGATGCAATCAAAAGCAGCTACTCTGTAACTCTCTGGCTCGGTTGAAGCAAGTGATGTTGGAATAGATGCTGATAATGTGTTTGGATCGCCAATTTGTAAAACTTCGGCTGATCCTGAATTTGTGCATTTGTAAATTATGTACCCGAGAGTCTCATCTGTCACCTCATAATCGAAGTGAACTACCGCTAAACCGCTAGTTGGATCTACGTCAACGTGAGTGACTGTTGGCACTGTATTGTTTCCTGCTCCTGTAACAAGATCAGTTGCATTAGAGACGTTGATGTCAATGCCGTTGTTTGCGATTTGGCGTACCCTATATATATGAATACTTGCGCAAGGACCTGGATTGTCAGAGTAAGTTCCTCCTAGTACATTATCTGGGACAACGGCTATTGTATCCCAAACAGCAGTCACCTCATTCAACTTCTCTAAGTAAAAGTCTCCTCCAGCAGCAAATCCACTCATAGCATAAGGACTATTCCACTCTAGATCAATATTACCTGGATTTGATACGCTCTCAACTGCATTTACATGAATAGAGCAAAGAGTAGGGGATGAGGGTGATGAGTCAAGCGTAACACCACCATCTAATGTTGTAATCTGTTCAGCAGAATAGCAATGAGCAAATGAATTGGCATTGTATAAGAATGAAGGCATAACCCAACCAGTAGGTAGTACCCCAGTATTTACATCCGGCCCAATAATATGTGGCGTCGGACTCAACAAATTCATTGACATGTCGAACACCTTTACTTCATTATGCACAAACTCCTCAGCCCCAACAGGCGCAAACACCTCCCAATACAGAGTTGCATTTCCTGCAGCATTAACATTGTCTACGTGAGTAAGATCAGGCTGAGCCACAGCACAAATCCCAATTCCTGTATAAAGGAGGAAAAAAGTAGCGATATTTGAAAATCTAATCACGGAGTAAAATTACAACACCTTATATACATTGTTGAAGATGAATGAGCTATTTCCAAACATTGCATTGTCTGCAAGGTTATTTGTATACACTGCTGATGAAACACTAAGCCCAAACGAACTCTCTTCTTTCTCTAACGAATTGAGCAATTTCATTTCAACTTGGAAGGCTCATGGCACTCATCTAAATTCTTCGTTTATGTTTATCGCTAATAGGGTGTTACTTATTGTGGTAGATGAACAAGACCAAACCGCTACCGGATGCAGCATCGACTCGCTGAATAGGTTTCTTCAGAACTCTGCCCATCATTGGTTCACTAGGAATTGGGTTTTGCACAACAGTAATTCAAATGAATTGAACAGCCAGTGGATGGCCAAAGATCTGCAAGAGTTTCACTCAAAGTGTAAATCTGGAGAGATTTCACTTGAAGAATACGTGTTAAACACAACTGTATTGACTTTGGCTGATGCACGCCAAAACTTGGTTCAAAGAGTGTCTGAAAGCTGGCATAGTCAAATGTTGTGATTTTGGCCAAAATGTCGTCAAACTGCCAAAATATTTCTACGAACTGTTAAATTTTTCCAACTAATTTCCCTTCGGATTGTTGGAATTTCACTTGCAAGCGTATAAATTTAACGCGTCTTATTCTCTTTTTTTAGCAAAAATTAGAATTTAAGGCAACCCTTGATGTGTTGTAACGACTACTGTTTACAGGAGTTTTTATACGCCCTTCATGGGCTTTGAAATTGTGAAATAATTAATGGTTAAATAACTTAAAACCTGTTCATATGTTTAATTTATATTCGAAATTGACGACGGCGCTCGCGGCTTTCGCAATTATTTGTTCAACCCCAGTTATGGCCCAGTGCATTGATGTCAACATTGACATTAGCGGTGGATCATGGGCAAGCGAGATTTCTTGGGACATCACAGATGCTGATGGCATGCTAGTTACTAATGGTGTTGCCGGTGCTACAAGTGTATGTCTTGATGAAGGCTGCTATTCATTTAACGGTTACGATGCATACGGAGACGGATGGAACGGAAACATAGCGACTGCTACTGACCCAGATGGTAATGTTCTTATGTCATGGGATGGCCCTTTAGTAGACGTTGGTTCGGCTGAACTATGTGTTGAAGGCGGAGACGATCCAGTAGATCCTCCAGCTGAATGTGAAGGTTCAGACCTTGCTGTAGATATCAGCGGTGGATCATGGGCAAGCGAGATTTCTTGGGACATTGCAGATGCTGATGGCAACTTAGTTGCTTCAGGTGTTGCAGGTGCTTCTAGCGTTTGTCTTAATGACGGATGTTACACTGTTACTGGTTACGATGCATACGGAGACGGATGGAACGGTAACGTAATGAACGTAACTGATGAAGACGGAAACAACGTATTCTCTTGGGCTGGTCCTGAGGTAGACCTTGGAACTGCTGAGTTCTGCGTAGGCGGAGACGATCCGGTTGATCCAGTTGATCCTCCTGCAGATTGTATAGATATTAGTTACTCGGTAAGTCCTGGTTCTTATCCTTCTGAGGTTAGCTGGGCTATCCTTGATGAAGACGGAAACGTTGTTGTTGAAGGTGGTGCTGACGAGAGCGGTGTTCTTTGTTTAGATATTGCTTGTTACACATTCATGGGAATGGATTCTTTCGGTGACGGATGGAACGGCGCTGCTGCTTCTATAGTAAACGGAGGAAATGAAATCCTTGACTTTACTTTCACAATTGGTGATTCTGCTTTTGCTGATTTCTGTTTGAGTAATGACATCGAAGGGTGTACTGACGAATCTGCTTCTAACTACAATCCAGATGCGACTATCGATGATGATTCTTGTTGTTATGAAGACTTAGTTACTATTAACCTATACGACTCATTTGGTGACGGATGGTCTTGGGCTGGAGTTGAAGGTGGTATGATCTTCGACGGTACATACTACCCATTCCTTGAAGGAAGCTTAGCTTCTAATGACTTCTGTCTTGCTCCCGGTTGTTACACTGCTGATCTTATTCTTGATTCTTACCCTGGCGAAGCATCTTGGGATGTTGTAGTAGGAGGTGAAGTAATTGCTAATGGATCTAGTGCAGATTTATTCTTCTCAACAGATCCATCATGTATCGTTGCAGGTTGTGACGACGAGATTGCTTGTAACTACGATCCAGCTGCTAACGTAAATGATG